>TARA_R110002020_G_scaffold347492_1_pt1 | contig 12638 bp, 14 predicted proteins | sample TARA_R110002020 | Tara Oceans TARA_R110002020 (sample SAMEA4396489) | marine metagenome | biome: Westerlies Biome; feature: [MES] marine water layer (ENVO:01000295) within the mesopelagic zone...; material: water (ENVO:00002006), including particulate matter (ENVO:01000060) such...
AAAAGGAAGCTTATGGATAGAGCTCAGCTGCCTGTTACAGGGGGATGGAGAAGGTCCCGGGGTTATCGTTACTGTAATACCTAGCGCATCAGCAATCATTGCTACTAATTGATCTTTAGATACGGAGTTTGAAAATACATGTCGCGTGCCACTCCAAAAATTATTTGTATCAATAATTTCTTCTGTAATTTTAGCTAGTTGAAGGCACGTTACTCCATTCCACCAATGATCAGTAAATCCATTTACATTATTACCATCTTCTGATTTTACCCACTCAATAAGAGACCTTGCCTGATTTACCTCTTCACCAATAATAGAGGTTCTTATTACAGTACAATTAGTTGGCTCGCCTAAACCTTTAGTTACACCATATGTGTCGCTTACGTCTAGTGCATCCGTTTCATTATATGCTAATGAATGATCCTTTTTACCTGAATATATGCAATCTGTAGTAATGTGAATTAACGGGGTTGATATACTCTCAGCGGCTTCAGCTAGCAGATGAGGAAATAAAGAATTAACTTTAATAGTTTGTGCAGTTGTATTTTTATCAATTTGTGACTTAATTACACCGATACAATTAATAACAACATCTGGTTTGTCGGCGGTAGTTACGTTATTGTCAATAAGATCTAATATTTTATCTTTATTAGCATTCTCAGCATTTAAATGAGCTCGAGATATATTAATAATCTTAAAGGATTCTTGTAGATATTTTGACATATATCTACCCAGCATACCAGTTGATCCTAAGATCATAACAGTTTTGTTTTTCATAATTTTTATCTAAAGTTTTCTTTCCATATATCCCATTTGTCATACTCAAATCTAATATCATCACCGAGACTTTCGTCTAATGTACTAGTTGAAAAAAATTGGATTATGGTGTTGTCTTCCAGGTTCATGAACCCATTAGCATAATTGGGCGGAATGTATAATATTTTGGGACATTTTGCTGAAATCACAAACGTCTCTGGTACGGTATCTTTGTCTACCTCAGTCTCTGGCATCGGTACAGCTCCTACTAGCGCAGTACCAGCAGCCACATAAACATATTTACCTTCTTTTTTATGACCGTGCCAAGCTCTAATAAATCCTCTTCTGTGATTTTGAACTTGATAAAATCTCTTAACATTTTTAAAATTAAAATCATTTACAAAAGAGACGGATCCTCTATCATCGACTGCTAGTCCTCCGTTTAATATTGTTGGTTCTTTCATAATTAAAATCTTGTCACGTTTCTAAGTTCTGTGAGGTATTTCCCATTATTATATAAACTGTTTGAAGGATCTTTAATCCGTTGATCTGTAAAAAGTGATTTCATTTCATAAACTTCATCATCAATGGAATACCTAGGGGTGTATATAAATGCGCTATCTACTTTATCTGTAGATATTTTATAATTCCGGCCGTCCTGAAAGGATATATCAGTATATTCAATATCAGTATCAGGAATTAAACTAACAACTTTTTCGCCTAAATTTTTAATTGTTGTATTTTCTCTTGCAAGTATATAAATTCCAGCTCTACTGACACCTTTGCAAGCTTCGCAAATATAACCTGCAACATCTTTAACAGAAATAATTGGTCTCCATTGATCCCCACCATTGACAGTTATTTTACCATACGTAATAGCATTTAAGGTAAGAACATTCACAACGAGATCCAGTCTAATTCTGCTGTGTGTATCACCTAAGCCAAATACAGTGCCCAATCTGAAAATTGTACCACCCCTCTCTTCGACATATTTTTCTGCCTTAAGTTTTGTAACTGCATATTCGCTTAGAGGGTCAGTAGGACTTGTCTCGTCCAGTAGATCATTTTGAGCCCCATATACAGAGCAAGTAGAAAGAAAAATTACATGTTTATTTTTAGGAAGAGCTAAGCATGCATCTTTAATAGCTTTAAAATTAATGTCATGAGTAAGCATCTTATCAACTGCGCATGCTGGGTCACCTACAAGAGCAGCTGCTAATATAACAACATCACAATCTTCTGCTGCCTCAACTAACTTTCTCGTATCTCTGATATCCCCTCTTATAAAATCAACATCTTTTAGATATCTATCTTCATATAAAAGGTTATCGTACACAACTACATCAGGCATTTGCTGCTGTAGCTTATTAACTAAATAACCTCCGATATATCCTGCTCCTCCTACTACTAATGCTTTCATGTATATATTTTATCTATGAGTTTCTATTATGAGTTCTTGTGTCGTTTTTTTTAGTTATAATAGAAAGTCCTGCTTCTGCGATAGGGAGCGTAAAAATATTGTAGTCAGTATTTTGTTCTAAATCGTTAACTATTTTATAAGAATCTCCGCATCGATTTTTTGAAAAAAGCTCATTGGTGGTAGGGTCCGTGTCGTGCATTACTACAAGGCCTTGGCTATTCAAAAACTTTATAGAATTTAAAAAATCTTTTTTACTGCTTTCGTATTGATGATCAGCATCTATAAAAATTAGATCAAAAGAAGTAGTGTTTGTTTTAAAAAAATCATCTGTAGTACATTTGTGAATTTCACCTTTTAAATTTTGCGGAGGGGAAATATCTACTCCTACAGCTTTTTGAACTAATGGTTCAATAAGGTTAAAAGTTTCGCCAGCGTATAAACCCAACTCTAAATAATTTTTTGGTTTATATATGCGAGCTAATACGTATAAAAATTTTGAATGGTGCATAATATTAATTATTTTAACATATTGAAATTATATATCCACTACAACTTTAGCCAACAGGTATTGTAGTAGCTTTACACTCACCAAACCACCACATGCATTCAGCAAAAGTGCTAATTCTATTGCATACTAGCATATCGCTTTTTGAACCTAGAAGCATGGATGCCGCAGAGTGTTGTAATAAAGTTAGGTTAGCAGGCCGGGGATAAGTTACTACTTTTACGTTATGCGCATGCGACTTCGACGAAGCCGCCCAATCTTTTAAATAATCTATGTACTCTGGAAGAATACTGTCATTATCAGAAGTAATAAAGATAGTCTTTACTTCGGGTAAAAATTTATTTATAGCATTTTTATATTCTTCAAAGCTGTATTTTCTTGGGACCCCATCTTGAATGTTTATACAATTAGCGGGATCACCCGAGTGACCCCAAGTCCTTATTTGCACTGATAATAAAGGCCCTTCAAAATGGCTTGAAATTTTTTCGACTTCAGATAAAACTCTATCTGTCCACTTAATTTTTTTAATTCCATTTTGAATTCTTTCGTATACCTTATCACTTATAAGATTTCTATCAAAAAACCAATCAATAGTATGAGTTGAAAAAAGATGAGCGAGACTTTTATCTTCAATATTAGGATGATCACCCCATACTTTGGTATCATTTATTAGATCGGGTTGCTCTAATTCTTCTTCTTTTAAAATAAGCCACCTTGCTGTAACAAAAGAATTAGTTCCAAATTCATCATCGCCATGACAAATTAAACTGTCATCTAAAATTTTAGCATAATCTCCATCAGCGTGAAAATCAAGCCTTGGTAAAATATTAGTTTCTGCTATACTTAAAGCTGATATAAGGGCTTTAAGCACATTACCCATCCCTGTTAATATTTCTACTGTAAATTTCATATAACAAACTCCTCAAGTAGTTCAGTCCATTTTTCTCTGCATCTTTCAAGAGTATATTCTTTTGAGTAATATTTACGAGGTTCAAAGAGATCTAAATTATTAACAACATATTTTAATGTCTCGGGAAATTTCTCATCTTCAGAAATTAATCCCCACGTTTTATCATCTTTTCTATCTAGATAACACCCCATTGGTCTTGCAACCATTGGTATATTACACGCTCCAATTTCAATTCCAGCAAAATGCCCTTCTTCATTACCAGAAGTACAAATAGCACAAATGCATGAGTTAATTAAGGTCCTAACAGTCTCTCTATTTACTTTATTAAAAATACGAACCCGGTGCCTGTTATGTGACGGGATTCTATCAAGAGTTGTATCATCTTTCATAACCAAGCAAAAATTGCAATTTGCAGTCCTTTCAATTAGGTCAAGTACTCGATGAAACCCCTTTTTTTCATAAGAAGAATCTCCTATAAAAAGAATTGAATTAGGTAGCACATCGGGATGTCTCTCATCTATAGGTTTAAAGAAATTAAAATCTGATGACTGCTCGATTACTCTTACATTTTGAGGATTTATTCTATCTTTATAAAGATTATGCCCTTGTTTAGATGCAAATACAACACAAGTAACAGAATTAATAACTTCAGTTTGCACTGGACTATCCATTGTATCTTGAATTAAACAAAATGTGGGTACATCAATGTTAAGCTTTCTAAAATAGCTTCCGTTTCTGATTATATAATCAGGAGTATGGGGTATAGATTCTATTTTTTCAGCTAAAACACCAAAGTCAGTGTACCCATCGCATTTATCTTCAAGCCCCGGATACCAGTCTAGCAAATCATGCCAAAATGTTCTAGTACCGGGTATAGCAGTTAGTTGATTGTTAATTAACCATCCCTTTTTATCATTTATATTTTTCATTTACTTAATTACATTAAAATATGGACTATATGTTTTTACTAGAGGCATAGTTTTAATTAATTCATCTATACCCTCATTTAAACTTATAGTAGTATCAAAGCCTAGTTGTTTAATTTTTTCGTAGCTTACTACATAGTTTCTTTTATCAGCATCCTGCCCAATGTCGGCATAATTAAAATATGAATCAGCAACTTTAGAATTAATAAGTTCGCATATTTCTTTTTTAGAATAATTCATTTTATTTGAACCTACATTATATGTGTTATCTTTCATTTTTTCTTGATTGTCAATAGCAAACACAAATATTCTCGCTATATCTTTAACATGGATAAAAGTTCTCATAAAATGAGATTCATAGATAACAGCATATCCTTCCGTTAAAGATTTGTAAGTTAAATCATTAACTAATAAATCTAATCTTAACCTAGGTGAAACTCCAAACGCAGTAGCAAATCTAAAGGCAGTACTATTTTGCCGCTTTGTAACTAAAGTTTCTGCTTCAGTTTTTGTTTTACCGTAGACTGAAAGGGGGTTTAACGGAGTTTCTTCTGTACAAATTCCTACTACTTCGCCATAATTTGATCCAGTAGACCCAAATAATAGATATTGATCAGGGGAAAGTGAATTAATAACATTTTGTGTTCCAATAACATTTACTTGATGGGATTTGGTTTCCCCCTTTTCTCTGCATATAGGAAACCCTACTAGGGCTGCTAAATGAATTACAATATCGTGGTTCTTAACAGATTTAGATAATTTATTAAAATCTCTAACATCACCTTCAATAAAGGTAAAATTTTTATGGTTAATATAAGGTAATAGTTTATCACCATTATTAAACATAAGTGAATCATATACTGTTATTTGGTGATTTTCTTTTAACAATAACGGTATTAAAGTAGTGCCTATATAGCCAGCACCTCCTGTGATAAATATTTTTTTACTCATATTAAATGTTTTTTATAGTAATCAATCGTGTCTTGTATTCCCTCAGAAACTTCTGTAAAGGTAAAGTTGGGGAAAAGTTGTTTGAACTTTTTATTTCCTAAAACTTTTATGGGAGCCCCATCTTGTTTTGTAGTGTCGAATTTAAATTCCACATCATAAGCTAATGCTTTTCGAGCCATTGTTGAAGACTCTAATATGGACACACCATTTTCTTGCCCAATGTTAATTGGATCAGGTAGATCATAGAGCCCATTGTCTACAACTTCTTTTATCAGTCTAGCTACATCAGGCATATAAATCCACTCCCTAACAGGAGTGCCAGTCCCCCAAATCAGGAACTCTTTTTCCTTACTCTGCTGGGATTGTATCATTCTCATAATGATCCCATTTAAAGCATGGGTTCTACTTGCGTCTATGTAATCATTAGGCCCATAAGCGTTAGGAACAATAAAATTTAAGGTCTTAATCCCATATTCTTTTTTGTAGCATTTGGATATTATGTACCCTAATTTTTTAGGGAATCCGTAAGATTCGATAGAAGGGTGAACCTCGCCATCCCACCACAATTCCTCATGTTGAATATCAATAATTCCAGGATAAGAACAATTAGATATAGGGTTAATTATAATAATATTAGGATTAACAACTGAAACTGCTTTGTATAGATTAAGATACATTTGACTGTTATCATTAACAACACTTGCAGCATTTTGAGAAACATATTCAATGTTGCCTACATTTGCCGCGGCAAATATAATTACACTAGGTGCTATATTTTTAATTTTTTTAATTGTTAGATTTAAATCATGCAAATCAAACCCAGTTCGCCTGCTTTCATAAAACATATTACATGGAGAAGATTCAAAGGCCTTTTGGATATTTTTACCCATAAACCCATTCCCTCCTAACACTAAAATATTTTTCATCTTATTTTAAAAATTTTATTTTGTTTAGTTAAATCAGGCCAATCCTGCGCAGTCCACTGCTTTGGTGGGGTACTAATTGCTTGAGGTAGCTTTTCTAATCCTAATTGTGCCGTTTCTGGGGTCATGTAATAGTGGTATCCTATAGTATCTATATTTTGAATAGACCAAGATTCATCTGGACTTCTACCATCATAGGACATCTTTTTTAGTTGTTTGGCCGCTCTTTTATTGTCAGTTAATATACACCCCCCTCTCCCTAAAGACAGATGTTTTCTAAATTGAAAAGAAATACTCATAAAAGTTTTAGGAATATAAGTATTTGGTTTCCAAAGAACAGCAGCGTCAATGACATTATCTGTCAGGTAGTAGTAATCTCTCCAATCCTCATCTTTCCATGTTCTGGGTATATTGAGTTTTTCTGATAAAAAAGGGATGGATAAATATGTTCTTTTAGGGCAGCTTATAGCCTGAGCGTTCGTATACCTCAAGCATAGCTCCACTCCGTGAGTACAACTATCCACAGCTATAGCGTAGGGGGCACGAAAAAAATCTGCTATTTTATTCTCAAATATTTTTACGCTTTCAAAACTCATATTTTCTTTTCCTCTAGACTAGGCCAAATTCTTTGTTGATAAACATACCCAAACATAGACAACCATCTTATTAATGAGCTTATATTATAGTCACCATTCACCTTGACGGTGCTCTCATAACCGACGTAACAGCACTCCCAGTTTAACTTACCCGTAAGTATCTTTTCCATCGGCACCACGTCAAATGTAAATGTCACATCTATTTCTGCATCATCGCCGAAAGATATTGATTTTGAGACTTCGTTATCCTTGAACGTAAGTTTGGTATTAAATACATCTTTCTGATAACCTGTCTTTCCAAATTTAGTTTCTACAAATTTTTTAAACTCAGCTAAGAAAAGTTCTAAATACTCATTTTTTTGATCAGTGGGTATCTGCAAAGATTTTTGATAGGTGTCACAATCATCAACCCACTTGTACTTTTTGTAGAACTTTACTGATGCGTCCTTTATCTCATCATGATTGTAATATTGTTTACCAAATAACTTATGCACCTTATTAAAATCATATGAATCTCCAGGAACCATGTCTAAGACAATGCTACTATCCACATTATTCTCTACGAGCAAATCCTTAATATAATCTAAACTTTTGCAATAAGCTTCATCTAAAAGATTTTCTTTATTTTTTATAAAAGGAATGGCTAGCCCAGCGTAACTAAGAAACGCTCCTGAATCCACCGCCAATGCGTTTCTTACACTGGTGAGGATCATGTTATCTTGTCTTCTTTTAGATAATTTGCTTTTTTCTTCCGGTGTGTAATTTTCATATATTAATGGAAAACCATCTGCCATATTTGTCTGTGACATAAAAAACCTATCTGATTTATTATAATTTGCAAAATCAGATTTGACGGTATTTAATACGTTATCTGATAATTCTTGCCAATTATCATTTCCATGAGCTACTATAAAATCATCAGTTGCTATTGTGATAAAAGCATCATCCATTGATATATCTTTAAATATAAAGGATTTATATTCTACCTCATTATGATTTATCCCATTGCTATCATACTCTTTTATATTTTTAATACCACATCGTTCAAGTCTTTTTCTAGGGCCTACTGAATCAAATTTAGGTAATAAAATTGTTGTCTCCTCGGGTAAAGCACTTAAAAAATCATCATCAAAATGATCATCATGCCCATGAGAGATTACAATTGTAAATTTAGGATTTGTTTTGGCTAATGCTATAAAATATGCTGGGTGATATATACACGGAGGGATTGATAACCAACTCCCAAAAGCTGGTTTTTTATACCAAGGATCTGTTAATATTATATTATCATTATTTTGTATTAATACACTTGCGTGATTAAGAAACGTAACCCTTTTCATTTTGGTAATTATAGCATGTTATTATTATTTTTCAATAATAAATCTTCTGCGGTTTTTATTATTTTATCCTTGTTTATCTTTTTTACCAGTTTAGCTGGGTTTCCTTTGTACACTCCCCATTCCTCTGTATCGCCCATCAAAAGACTACCAGCACAGAGAAGAACTCCTTCTCTTAGAATGGAACCAGGAAGCACTATTGCATTTGTCCCTATATTTGAAAATTTTTCCATGATGACCGGTTTTACGATTTGCTTGCCTTTAAATTTTTTTGGAATCATTGCTCCAAATAATCCAGAATCATCGAACCTATCAGATACGCAAATAATTCTTGCTCCAGACATAATATTATTGAATCCATTTGCATAGAATTCACCACTTTCACCGCCAATGCATGTAACGTATGGACCAATGTGCACAAAGTCTCCTATATTAATTTTTGTTGTACAATAGAACCCTTTATCGATTGCAACACGATTTCCTATCTTACAAAACTTTTTATGCTTTATTACTGTGTCATTATCTATAGCTACATTATTCATCTTTTTCACCTTCTTGAATATGATAAACGGATGAATTAAATACTGTAACATGCTTCATACCATACTTAGATTTTAGAACCCTACGAAAATAGAAGTCATCTCCTGACATTTTTACTTGCCCTTCAAATTGAAAAGTTCCAATTCCATTATGATAAATATTACCGCAAGGATACATTCCGCTTTCTATAAATCTTTTCTTCTCAAATACACAGGGCATATATAAACCGCCTGGCTCTATTTTATCTTCTGAATTTTTTTCTACCCAATTATCAAACCCGTCTAAGTCAAAAGTATCAGGTGATCTACCATGGTGGTTGTTTCTTAGATTTACTCCATGCATACCGGATTCCATTTTACCGCTTTCAATTAATCTACTGCATGGAATATTAACACCATCGTGATGTTTAAGTAAATTTTGTAGCCAGTCCTTACTAAATCCAAAATCAGAATTTATTAAACAAACATTATCATATTCGCTGGTTATAACTGCATGGTTATATGCTCTATACATTCTATTTACATAGTATTCATTTGACCAATAGTTTTGAAAAATAGTGTACGGTATATTTATTTTTTTAAGCTCTTCTAAAACTTCAGGTGTAGCGTCGTTAGCGACAATCCTTATACCTACATCCCACCCGTCAACTTTACACCTATCACCTTTAAGTTGATCAGCTATAAAATGTAAATAATTAACGCTTTTATATACCAAACTAACTACTTCTATATTTTTGTTCATATTTTTAATTGGGCTTGAAGAAATTATTATTTTTCAATAGTTTATATAGTTCTTCCTTGGTTATAGCAGAGTGCTCTGATGAATATTCCTCGCCTTTAAAGCTAACTGAATTGTATTCATCCTGTGGGTGCATTATATATGCATTTTTGTCTTGTAGAAGCTTCATTCTTCTAGCTTCTTCTTTTGCGGCTAATATTTCGTGTATTTTTTCGCCGGATCTCGGGTGAGACAATTTGTATTTTAATCCAAATTCTTCTTTATAAATATCAAACATGTCTTTTATATAACAGCTTTTTGCGATGGGTATAACGTTTACTTCATCTAGAGTTAATGCTGTTTCTACTAAATTGATAGCCTCTTGTATAGTTATAATAAATCTGGTCATTTCTTTACCATATAGCAGCATTTCCTTGTCCTCTTTTATAAAAGACCACATCAATGGGATTATGCTTCCTGTTGAATTCAGTACATTTCCATATATAACTGCTGTTAGTTTTGTTTCTGGATATGACGCTGAAGAATGAATAATAAAGGACTCTCCTGCAACAAACTTCATTGCTCCATATATTGTTGTAGGCGCCCTACTCTTGTCAGAACTTATAAAACAACTAGCTTTAAATTTATTTTCTTCAGAGATTCTTCTGCTATTTAGCGCACCGTCTACAATTATGCGAGAAGCTTCTTCAGCATTATTCTCACAAGCTTCTATTTGCTTTAGACTTGCAGCAAATATTCCTATAGAATGGTCCCTAGATGACCGTTGTAAGAGATCGTAATTTCTTATGTCCCCTACAATAAATTCTACATTCGGATAATACTTTTTAAGCAGGTAATGCTTAAATTCATCTCTGGAGTATATCGTTATTTCATTATCCTTAGATAATTTTTTTATAAGGGTTTTTCCTAAAAACCCAGCGCCGCCAGTAATAAAGATTTTTTCATTTTTAATCATTTATCTCACCCACCTTACTATTTTATAGTTCATCTTTATATAACTCTATAAGTTTTTCCTTTTCTTTAGGATTTTTAATATCTTCTATTTTAAACCATTCTGGATAAATTTCAAGCGGTACTTCATCAACAGCTAAAGTAGACTCATCAATTAATCTATCTAATTCCCACCCTGATTGACCCATACTCTTATAATTTAAATATTTGTCAACCATTTTTTTATCATCTGTAAACCCAAAATGTATTACACTTACATCTACCGGGGCCCCACTTATTACGCCCTGTGGTACTTGCCCGTGATGTAATCCAGGTTGTCTATCAAACCATAATTTTGTTGGGTTTCCCCATAGAGGAAACCAGTGCATATGTAGATTATGGTATCCGTTATCCTTACGGTACCATTTATGTGACCTCCATAAGTTATAATGACCAAAGCCAGGTAAATCTACATTAGCATCATCTAACTTGTTACACAGCTTTCGTAAATTATTATCAATTAGTAGTCTCCCATCTAATAATAAGTCACCATCTAACCATAACACCCAATCTACATCGGGATGCTCTTTTAATAGTAGCTTATATAATTCATCCTTACAAAGTAGCTCCTCTGTAAATCTATTTGTTGGACTGTATATTACAGTAGTTTTATCTTTATATTTTTCGTATATTTCCCTACTGTTATCAGTGCTTGCTTGGTCGAAAATGTAAATATGGTCACAGGGCTCCATACACCGAAACCAATTTTCTAAATTACCATTTTTACTTTCATTCCGGAGTTGTCCGAATCCTATAATTTTCATGTATTTTTAATTATTTGTAATATTTGTTTAGATGTTGTCCCGTCTCCAAGCCAATCTATATTTTTTTTATCTTTGTAATCTGCTAAAAAGGTTTTAATTTTTTTAAGTTCATTGTTGCATTTATGATTTAAGCTTAGCATTACAGAACAATGATTTTCGACACTTTCTGGCCGTTCTGTATAATCCCTCGGCACTACAACAGGTACATTAAGCAGGGCGGGTTCCTCTTGTGCAGTCCCTGAATCGCTTATAATAAACCAAGACTGATTACAAAGCGCTAAATAGTCATTAAAACTTTGAAGAGGCAGACACGTGCATTGCTCTTGATACTCTTCATATAGGCCATATTCTTTTAATTGCGCAATCGTTCGCGGAAATTCTAAAAACAGAAAAGTATATCCATAATTGTCTTTAAAGTCCTTAATATATTGCAAGAGAGTTTTCATCCTATCTGGATACAAAAAATTCTCTGGGCGGTGTATATCAACTAAAACATGTTCATGGGTACGAGGTGGAAAGGTTTTATTTTTAATAATTTCAACAATAGTATTACCTACCACATGAATTTTATCTTCAGATATACCTTCACGCATAGCTTTTTGTTTATAGTTTTCATGATAGACAAAAAGGATATCCGAAACACAGTCACAAACAGTACGATTAATCTCTTCTAGCATTCGTCTATCACCAGAACGCATCCCCGCTTCGATATGGATTACATTATATCCTTCTTTTTTAACGGCTACAGCACTAACAACTGAGTTTGAGTCACCTAAAAAACAGACCCCGTCTACATGTCCTATTTTTCTTAGTAATTCAATTAGCTTAACTGATGCATCCGCTGTTTGATGGAAATGCTCTCTTCCTTTACCGCCAATCTCTAAATTATAATTAGGCTTGCGAAGTAATAGGTCTTTAAAAAATACTTCTGATAGTAATTTATCAAAATGCTGACCTGTATGGATCATAATATGATTAAACTCCTTGTCAAACTTTTTAAAGATTGAGGCCATTCTTATGAAATCTGGCCGGATTCCTGTGACGGTAACTATTGTTTTTTTATTCATATATATTCACACACTTAGAAAGCTCATTTTCAATATTATCGTTGTTGTGTTCCTGTCTTGTAATCTTTTGTAATAACGAACTATTATAGTCTTGTTTAAGTTGATTTTCAACTGGATTAGGCTGCTTATAATAATTACCCAGCCCATGCCATTGATGTATAACCATAGGTGAATCTACCAAAACACGATCTAGATCTCTATTACACCTGTATGCA
>TARA_R110002020_G_scaffold13757_6_pt1 | contig 12636 bp, 2 predicted proteins | sample TARA_R110002020 | Tara Oceans TARA_R110002020 (sample SAMEA4396489) | marine metagenome | biome: Westerlies Biome; feature: [MES] marine water layer (ENVO:01000295) within the mesopelagic zone...; material: water (ENVO:00002006), including particulate matter (ENVO:01000060) such...
GACGATCTATTCCAATCCTCAACAATTTTATGGAATTTTCCTGTTACTAAAGTAGCCTTAGTAGCTCCTTTTACAAGCCGTTCAGTAACTCTTTCCCCTTCTTGTCTAACCTGTAATTCTCCATTCTTATCTACATATAAATCTTTTTCAAGCATATAAGATTCGTCTAATGCTCCACGAGTTTGATCTGATATCATTCCACTTTCGTCTTTTGCAAAAACGCTAGAAGTTTTAGTTTTACCATCATACCATTGTATACCACGTTTTTTTTGTTGCCTAATAAGTTTAGTCAGATTTTCTTCAGCTGCTCCTGAGCTTTTATACCAAGATCGTGCATCAAAATTTGCCTTAGCTCCAAATTCTACAAATTCATAAAATCTTTGAGTAGCATTTCTAGTTGCAGAACGAATATTTCCTCCCATTAATCTAAAATAAGTAACAGCAGTCATAGCTCTAATCGCATCAGTCATATAATTTTCTTTTCTAGGGTCAACATTTTGAATGTCCTTATAAGTGTCATTAATAACATCAATCATTCCTATTGCAGCTTCTTCTAAATCTTTTCTACCTGCATCTTTAGATGGGTTTAAATGCTCGTTAGTAATAGTATCTACTGCTTTTTTAAATGTAGATTTGACGTGAGTTTTGTAATTAAATATACCTACATCACTTACATACTTTTTTAAGAAATAATAAGGGTCATTATCATATACAGTATCAATTATAGGACTCTCAGATTTAGCAACATCCGTAATCATATCATCCATTTTATTGAGTTCAATTTCTAATTTTTGATCTAATCTTAAATTACTATTGTCCACAGCAGTATCTAGCTTCCTAATTACATCATTAACCATCCCTAAAGTATACTTAGACATATAATGAGGAGTAAATGCAACCTTTTTATCTTTACTATTAAAAAATTTATTATTATCATATAAACTGCTATTCTCATCAGGTTTAAATCCTAAAGAAAGAAATTGCTTATCAGAAATCATATCTTTATAATCAATAGTCTTTCCTTCTTTATCTACACGACTCTGGAATTCAATACGTGCAATCATAGTATTAATTTTATCTACAGTCCCGTCAACCCATCCTAAGTTTTTTTCATTAGCCATTTGTTTTATTTTCTGCAATCCTCTAATAAGCCCTGTAACTCCAGAAGCTCTTATCATAGTCATATTTTTTTTCATTTTATATAGTTGATTTTTTTGCTTAGAAGTTAATACAATACCTCCAGCCGTAATTGATTCTATATCTGCACCTTGAAGCATGCTATTTGTAATTTGGAATGCTCTACCTGAACCATCTTCATAAAACTTAAGTAATTGGTCTTGAACTTCACCCAATTCTTTACCAACTCTATTTTTCTTAATAACATTATCAGTAGAAACAAATTCTTGTTTTAATCTACTCTGTCTGTTTTGTAGATCTCGAATCTGTTTTGCACCTGCACTACTAAAATAACGTACTCCTGGCAAAGCTTTTAAAGGTTCTCCTAGTGTTAATCCTAAATCTTTAAATTCAGTTAAAAATTCATTCACCTGTTTATTAGTAGCTATATTATAATCTCTAAAAAATGAAGTTTCTTTTACTAAATCTGTTTCAAATCTTTTTAATTCAGGAATATTTTGCATAGCTGCTCTAGGAAGGTGAAATTTGCTCCATATAAGACCATCTTTCTTAGCTATTAAATTATTATAAGCATGAAGCCCAAATTTAAACTTTCTAAAATCTTTAAAATTAGGAGGATTTTGACCAGGATCTAATGATTTATGAGTATATTTTTCCCAAAGCCATTCAAATGTTTCGTCATTATTCCATTTAGCATCTTGAACATTTTTAAATTCTTTACCAGAATCCCATCTTTTAGCTAAATCAACCATATTATCATGAAGTTTAACTTTGTCCTGTGGAGACATTTTATCTTCTCTTCTTTTTGCAAAAGCTCTTAAGCTACATATAAAACTTGACATTAATATTCCTTATTTATTTTTTAAACAACTCCATTTATTTTTCATCATATTTTGAGTAGACTCTTTTAAGCCGCCCTTTTCACCTAAATCCTTACGTCTTAAAGCATCTTTTTGACTAATAAAAATTTTCTTTACACCATATTTCCTTATTGTCCCATCTGGGTTAGACATGTATTCTATCTTACCCCATTGTTGGTCAATAGGTATATTACCCTCTTCCATTACTTTACTAGCTTTATATAGTATGACTGGATCAACAAGTTTACCTGTAGCATAATCAACCATGACTCTTGCAGCATCTCTTTCATTAGCATTTTGTGATTCTAACTTGCTAAATACATCTTGAGATATCATTTTTTCTTGTGTTAAATAACCTGCTAAACTTGCTGGTTCTGTATACATTCTAGATGTTACTAGCTCAATATCTACCCCAGGATTTTTAGAAGCAATATAAGCAGTATTTTTCATAATGGATATATCATCTAATATTTCATTAGCAAAATCTTTTAATAAATAATCTGGTTTATATTCACCACTAGCTAAATCAGACAATAAAGACATTATAGGTTCACTTAATTTATTCTCAAGATACATATCATCAAATTGAGTTTTTCTGCCTCCTTCTCCACTTATATGTCTAATACTTACAATTTGATCTGAAACCTCAGGACTTAGCATTCTTAATATCAATGCTTTAGTATAAAAAGTGTCATCCATATTTTTAAATACACCATCAAATAAAGCAATTTTTCTTCTTTGTGAATAATCAGCATAATCCTGTCTAGATTTATTTTCTTTTGAAGCTAATTCTCCGCCTAATTCACGCACTTGTCTTCTAATTTCTCTAAAATCTCTTTCAAGATAATTACTTAATTCATAGGTAGTAAACTTTTTAGAACGCCCAGTATTATCTCTTATTGTTGGATTGCCTCCAAAAGCTTCTGACAATATTCTAAGCCCTTGTTGTTGCTCTCCATCAGCAACTTCATATCTTTTACCATTTTTAATAAGATTATCTTTTTTAGATAAAAAGAATTTATTACTTCCATTAGGCCGTATAACTTCTTTTATATCCCCTTTAGATGAAAGAACAACCAAAGGTACTCCATATCTATTAAAAAATCCTCCTCTTGGCTTGTCTCCATGCCCAACTGTTTCAGGAAGTATTGCAGCAGGATTAATAGCATCATCTTTTGTAAACATGTACGATATAATACCTTCCATCTCAGCTTTAACTTCTTGTACTCTATTTAATTGTTGTTTTAATGAGCTTAATTCTGTAGATATATCATTATTTTTTTGAAATCTTTGCTGTGTTTCAATCTCTATTTTTAAACTTTTTTCTCTTTTACCTAAATCTATTAAGCCAAATATTCTACCTTCATCTTTAATATATTCATTTAAAGCTATATTGAATATTCTATTATCCATTGCTTCTGTACTAGAAATTTCACCAAATCCATTTTCAAAATAATCAACTAATTCATGAGAAGTTTTATATCCTTGACCTATAGAACCTTCTTGTTTCATACCAGAAGTTTCCATGTATGTATTATGCAATTCTCTCATAGCTACATCATATGGGTTTTGAGATCTATCAAAATATCTAATAGCTTGATTTAAACCTGGAGACATATCTATTCTAGGGTCAATACCCCATGAACCTGATTTACTTATATCTAAAGTTTTATCTATTAAATTTACATATGCTCTATTATAATCTTCTATAGTAGCTCTAGTTTGAACACCTGCAGGGTCTGTTTCAATACCTTGATTATATTTTAAATATTTATTCAAAGGATCAATATATCTTGCTCTAATCGCATTTCTTTCAGGTTCGAATTGAGATTGTTGTAAATTATATGCATCTACTTTTTTAAATTCTCCAATCCCATCTTTTTGTTTTTCCATATATCCTATATCAAAAATACCATTTTTACCAAATAAGATTTGATTTTGGAGTTCAGTGATTTCTCTATTACCCTTTACTGCAGGTAATTTATCATACAAATCAATATATAATTTAGCCATTTCTCCAATATTGCTCACTGTTTGTATCATTTTACCAGAATCTGCTAATCTTACTTGCAATCTTGCATTAGGAGCATCTACCAGACCTTTATGTTCAAAATTCAATATATAATTAGAGCCTTTTTCTTTAAACATATTAGATAAATAAGTAGCTGTTTGGTGCATTTTTATAAATCTACCTCTAGCCATATCAATCTCAGTTCTTATCATATCATAATCAGTACCTTCTCTACCTAATAAATTAGGAGAATGTCTTGAGAAGAATCCTGTTTGAATATTTTTATCAAATAAAGTATTAATTACACCTTGCTGTCCTTGTTCAGTACCATGTATGTCTCCAGCTACTTTATTAGTTTCTCTCCAAAACTCACCTGGAGCTGCAACATAATTAAATGATTTATCAAAATCAAAATCTGCATCTTGTGGTTTAATAGCATCAATAGAGTTCATCATGCTTACATTACCTGCATACTTATCCATATGAGCTTTACCATCTACTATAGCCATCTTACTTATTACCACATCTCCCATCATATTTCTAGGCTGTCTTACATTTAACATCCCTATACTTAATCCTAATGGCTCTAAGTCTAATGCTACCTGAGCTAATGTTGTATTATTATCAATAATTAATTTACCACCAATTTGCTTTTTATATGCTTCAGTTTCTTTTCTTAATGCTTCATCATAAGCTCTAAGATTATTAGGGTCAGATTTTTTCTTATCTAAATAAATAATTTCAGGATCATCTATATCTCTTAGTCTTCCTTCTTTATCAATAAATCTCCCTTCAACCTGTAAAAACTTCTCTCCTTGAATATTAACTAAAAAAGCATCTGCATCTCGCATGTTATTATCATCAGCTTTATATTTGATTCTTTGTATCAATACATTGTGAATACCGCGATTAGCCTCTAAATCGGCTGTTTTAAACTTCTTTTGTGCAGCATAGTAGGAAGGCAGGAACTCACCAAAATATTGGACTGTAGCCCTATCACTGATCGAAGAACGTGTACTTATGTCTAAAGTACCATAATCAGCAGTCATTACGTCAAGTGACCCATCAGGGACAACTCCACCTGCTATTGAACCATTATTTACATAATAGCCAATAAGGTTCTCTTCAAGCTTTCTTTGAGCCCATGGCTCTACAATTAATCCATTCCTGACTAAAATAGAATTCATTGCACTATTAATAGCAGAAGGGTCACCAGAGTCGGCCATAGCTCCCATAACTTTTTGAGCTAATGCAGTTCTATGATATGGATCTGTATACATTCTAGATAAATCGCTTTTATAATTATCTATTTTTTTGTCAACCTCAACCCAATCTGCAATACCATTTTTATCACTCATATGAATACCAGTATTAGCTCCAACTGAAGGATCATGTTCTTTAGAAATAGTCCTTAAACTTAGTGCTTCTAATGGAATCTCTACTCTAACATCATCTAAATTTTGAGTAATATTCCTATCATTAACATATTCATACCATGGCATTTCAAGATCTGCATCATTTTTTGTAGGCTTAACATTTGCAATTTTATCTGACGTAGCTTGACCTACCCCAGGTTTGTATGCATTTTTTTTATTAGCAGTAGCAAATGTAATCATATCTACGCCTAAACTATTAAGCAAATCCACCATTACAGGGTTATATTTAAAAGCAGTTTTACTAAACCATTGTTCAATAGCTCCATATGAAGCATTAGTTGTGCCATCAGGATTAAATTTCTTAGTATCTACATTATTATATGAAACTGTAGGTTTAATACCACCTGCTTTAAATCCTAAAACTTCATTATTATAATTAGTATGAACCATATCAGGATGTAACCCTATCATAGCCATAGATGCTAAATAAAAATCTTTAGTAACAAAAGTCTCTCCATCAGTTATAGACTTCTGAGCTTCTTTAATTAGCTTTAAATTCTTTTGATAGTCAACATTAGTTAATTTCTTATTGGGTCCAAAGTCTCCATCCTTTAGTTTCTTTTTAAGTCTAACTGTAGCTCTATCTAAGCTATTAAATATATTTGCACCATCTGTACTTCTATCATAATTTGTCTTTTCATCTCTTAGAGTAATAGCTTTTATTTTTTTATCAGCTTGTAACCAAGGTTCTATTACTTTATGTACTTGCTTAAATAATGCAGACTCACTATTACGATAAATCATATCTGTTTTAGCTCTATTATCGGCAGTAGGGACATATCCATTTTTTGTTTCATTTAATTTATCATATTTAAAATCTTTCTTAAGACGAGAGTGTTCTAAATCAATAACACCATTATCTAATACAAATGGTATTTCAGAAGGCATATTTAATAACATTCTAGTTAATTTAACACCTTCTACTATAGAAGACTCTTTTCCTCCTCCTCTTATACTAGCTAACAATGTCCTCATTGCTTGATGTTGAGGAGTTTGAAGACTCATATCTCCATCATAGACAGCTTCTAAGATTTTAAAAAGGCTACCATTTTCACTAAACTGTGTAGCTAATTCTTTATACATTGCATTAGATGGACCATCTATTCTTACAGCTAAAGATACTGATTCATTCATTTGTATAATTTCGTACTTCTCTCCACCTAAAGTACTCTCTTGATTTGTATCTCTAAGTTTGTCAATATCTCCTGTTTTATAAAATTCTGATTCAGCTTTACCATGGTTAATTGAAAAATTGCCTGACTTTAATGCTGTATTAATATTTCTTAACCCAGTAGTATTTATATCTCTTATCGCTACTCCATCTTTATCAATACCAGCTCTATCTACTAAATATATATTATTCTGATTAGGGTCTAATGCTTCTAAAATGCCTGTTAATCCACGATTAGTTGTATTACCAACTACTGATTCACCCTGGATAAGTTTATTCCCAGACATATCAATTTTAACTGTTTTAACTACAGATTTTGAAAAATAATTTGACGTAAGTCCATACAAATCAGAATCCATTTGAGCGCTGCTAGGTTTATTACCAGACTGCATTTGCTCAGAAGCAATTTGCATTTGAAGTTTTAATGGTTGAACAATAAAATCATTATAATTCTTGGGGTTTAAAACAATATTTCCAGCTAATTTATTTAAAGTATCAGCTATTTTTTTAACATTATTTTGGAGCTGAGGACTTATAATACTACTTTGATTTTGATATATATCACCTAAGATGTTCATAGCAAATGATTTAATTTCTTTAGCGCTTTTAACTGAACTTCTATCTATTTCAAACAATCTATCAATTTCATATGAAGTTACATTGTATTTATTTGAAAACATTGGAGTTGTAATTTTTAATGAAACATCCTGTACATCTTTATCTTGTATATTTTTTGACTTCAATTCATTCTTAATAAAGTCAGCTATATGAGATTCGTTTATAGCTACTTGACTAGCTTGATTTTTAATATCAGCAGCAATTCTAAGCATTTCTGTTTGGTATTCAACTCTAGTAGAATTAGTAGGATTATTTGATAATAAATTAAGAACATTTTTTATATCACCATCTTTTCTAGATACTGCTCTAAGTATATATGGATCTTTACTTTTTCTGGCTTTTTTAATTATTTCAACTAAATTTACTGTAGCATCTCTCTTATCTGCTAAAGCCTGCATTTCTTTTGCAGCGTTATCTTTTGCAGTAGCATCTAAATTATTAACTCCCTTTCCTATTAATTCAACTTTTCTATTAAACTTTAATATTTCATTAGATAAGAATGAAACATATTGTCCAGCTCTATCAAAAGCAAGATTATCAAGAACAGCTTCACCTGTAGCTTTAGACTTTAAAAGCCCTCTATACCAATCGCCATCATTATTTTGAGCAACATTGTCGTCAATAGTCATTGGGAATTTAGCTTGTTCAGCAGAACTTATAACTTGAATATAATGTTCTTTTAAAGAATCGAATGTTGCTCGACTAATTTGTTGACTTCTAAGCATCATTTCAAGATTAGCTGAAATTTTATCTATAGATGGTAATATTTCTTTAGTTCCCTCTGTTTTATAATTCATATTTGAATCTTTAATCATTGTTATAAAACTAGCTTTAATATCTACACCTGCATTAGCATCATTTAATCCTATTTTGTCTAAAGCTCTATCCATTAGTTCATCTTTAAATTCTCTTAAAGTCTCTGGCTGAGTAAATAAGTCTCCAATAGTATTTTCAAGTTTAGATTTTAACGCTTCTGCTTCTGCAAACTTTATGCTAGCTTGAGTATTTTTAACTAATGTAGGATTAAGATCAAGGATTATAGAATGTAAATCATCAATAAACTTACTTACTTCCCCATAATTCTGAGGCTGCTCATTGAATTCTTCTAATTTAGGTTTTTGTTTATTTTTTATTAAATCGTTTAACGACATTAGAATATTTTGAGCTTCATTAGAAGGGACACCATGCTCTTTACCTCCTGTTAATAGCTGATAAGCAACTTCTTTTTGTCTCATTTTTAAAGCAGTATCATAGGTCATATGCCAAGCATCATTACGCATAATCCTTTCATCCATATCCCTAGTGTCTTTCCAATTTTCACCATAAGTATGAGCCATTAATTGAGATGAATATTTTTCAAATACTTCTCGAAGCTGTTTTTGCTGTTCTGCAGATGGAGTTGTATATTCTGACCTCACTGCTTTTTCTGCAGTAATCCAATTATTTCTTTGACCTCTATCATAAACAGTACTAAATGTTTGTTGAGTTTCCCAATCAGCAAAATCAATAACTTGTCTTATATCAGGAACAATCATATTATCTTTATCTATTACTGAATTTAAAACATTATAAGTGTCTATAATATAATTCTTCATTATTTCTTGAGGCTGCTCAATACTTTTAATTATTTGTTTTTTAGTCCAATCTTTTAATTCTGTATCAATATTTAAAACACTTAATTCCTTGCTATTAAATTTTATAGAGGATATTGACCTTACAATTTCAAATGCCTGAGCAGGAGTGAATTGTTCTAAATCTATATCACTAGTGCTATTTGCATTATACTCATCTATTAATTTTCTAGCAATAAAAAGCTTATCATTCCATATACCAGAATCATCTATAGTTAATTCGCCTTTGTTAATTAAATCCTCTATATGCTTATTAAAGGCTGTATCTAAATCAACTCCATTTAGATTTTCATTACCTACATATTCTTTAAAAACATTTTCTATTTCAGAAAATTCACGTGAGCTATCCATTGATTTTTTAATACTATTTGCAACAGATTTATTCAAATCATCCTTAGACTTATCTGCCCCATATAAATAACTAATAGCCTTTAATCTATCTTTATCTACTCCAAATGTTTCAAGGCTACCCATTATTCTTCTAAGCTTATTTGCTTTGCCATTTATATCACCAGAAACTTTGCTTGTCCATCTAGGTACTTCACCAGTTGTAAAATATTCATCAAACCTAAATTTTGAATCAGTATGGAAACTATGAGGTTTTTTAGTAAAGTACATTGCAGTCATAATATTAGCAGCAATTTCTTCTCCTGATTCACCAAATGCATATCTTAAAGATTCCATATTAAGGCCATTATTATAAAAAGATTGCATCATAGGCATCATATTCATAGCTACAACACCTATTCCCATCCTAGGTAATGATTGATATATATCACGACCAAATTCTTTAGTCCATTCATAAGGAGCGCTTGTTAAGAACTTTCTTCTTATTGCTCCTAAGTACTCCTGCATTAATTTTCCATCTTTTCTGTATTGACTTGTTATTCCTTTAGCTGCTTTTTCCTCGACATCTGTAAGATCTCTCCACCATTTATCACCCATTTTACTCCATTTTGGATTTAGTGATGCATTTAAATATCCTCCAGATATTTCATCCATAGCTGTTAACTGAGCTTTTAGTTCTTTATTAGTATATTTATTTAAAGGCTTATAGTAGGATTTAGCCATCTGACCAAATACTCTCTTTAATCTAGTCATATTTTTGCCATCTGTACCACCTTTCCAAAACTTGACGGGTCCTAATATAGACATAAACATACCTTCTGAAAGTGCTTCTCTAAGCCAAGTATTGCCCATTTTACCATAGTCTAAATTATAAGCCATATCTCTATCAAGTAAATAATTATATCCATCCATATCGTCTTTTTCAACGCCAAATGTTTTTTGCCACATAGCATTTGCTGCTTGTTTTTGAGTAGCAAGAGCAACACCTATAGCTGCATCATATGCCATTGACCCTGCAATCAAACCTTTGCCAGTACTTAATCCTAAGTTTTGTGCTACAATGCCAAATAGCCTTTCTGAATTTGCAGCATTATTTCTAGATACAATTTTAACAGTTTCTTCACTTAAAGTATTTACTATTTGATCGTCAGCTATATTTAATGTCTTAGAAAGATTATTACGAACTTGCTGGAACATAGTTTGTTCCATAAGCTCAGAACCAATTGCAGCCTCTACTTTACCAAAAGCAGAAGCATCGCTAGCAACTTCATATGCATCATCTATTATACTTTTAGAAGTTTTTTGAGTTAGTAGTTCACTAACTTCTTTTTGGCCTTGTTTAGCAGGTATTTTAGCTGCAGCCTCCATTAATTCCTGAGTAGATCTTTTAGCAACAGCTTTAGCCCCTGCACCACCAACTCTACCTGCAGTTCTAACAGCTAAACTAGTAGCTAATCCACCAGTAAAGAAACCAGGAATCATACCTATAGCAGAACCTACCATATAACCAGCTTTACCTGCATTGGATAATTCATCCCAATCTCCTGAAGCATCACCTGCTAAAGTATCTTCCCAGGTTTGTATAGAATCTCCATACTGACCTTCTAAATAAGCATCTTTTGCTCCAAGCAATCCGAAACTAGCTTGTTCAGCAGCTCCCCATTTAGCTTGACCTATAAAATCCCAAGCAGAACTCCCAGTTGTACTAGGGGATAACATTTCACTTCTATTTTCTTCTTCCTGTTTCTGTAGAAGTTCATACAAAGAATTGTTGGACATTTATTATTCTCCTGACAATCTAGCTTTAATTTCAGCTCTTGTAGCATATCCAGAATCTTCTAGATCGTCTATTATAGTATTGCTAATTGTTTTTAAATTTTCATCTTGTAGCTTATTTAAATCGTAATAAGCTTGATATTCTTTATTACCTTGAGATAAAACTTCTAATTCATTTAATACACTTTCTAATCTTTTTTGTTGAGATTTAAACTCAGGACCATATCCAAATCTTTGGTTTTCATGGTCCCATATTAGATTAGCTCTTTCAACTTTCTGAGCACCTTCTTCTTTATTTAAATCAGTCCATCCTGCAGCTATTTGTTGTAAAATATTTGTACCTTCAAACAGAATAGTGCTAGGAATGCCTAAACCAATATCTAGTAAATCACCTCCATCAAACGTTCCATCCGAAAAATTACCAAATTCTGGACCAGCCAAAGTATACCAAGGTATTCTATCATGAAATTCTTTTTTCCGAGCTTTTAAACCTGTTAATATATTATCTTTTTCTTCTAGTAGTTCTGCTTTTTGTTGAGTTACTCCTGTGACATCTCGTAGCATCCCCTCCTCTCCTTCGGCACCTCCAAATCTATTTTCAAATACTTCCTCATTCTTTTCAATAGCATTTAAAGTATCTAATAATTTTTGATTACTAATATCTTGAGAAAATGTATATCCTTCATCAGCAGGATTACCATAGTTCCCTATAGCAACTCCTAGCATATAATCATTAACAGAGTCTTTAACAGCTGGGTATCTATCTATAAATTCAGATATTTTTTTTACACCAATTCCCCCTCCAACATCTACAGCTGTTTCATTAATCCACTTATCTTTTTCTTCATATGTTTGAAACGAATTTAACTTTTCAAATAATTTTTTTTGAAATCTTTCTTCTTTTGTCATTACCAAAGACCTCCCCATCCATCCTCTTCTATATCGTTATCATCTAAAAGGCCATTTTTATCTCCACCTATCATTGATACTAAATCATTTAATCGATATTCATTATATTGCTCAATAAAGTCACCAAAAGTTATTCTAGGGTCATATCCAAATAATCGTTTAGCTACTTCGTCTAACTCTTTTCTAGTAGCCTCATCTTTTGTTTTATAATTTTTCCAAGAATCTTCTATAATTGCTTCCATAAATGAAAATTCAGCTTCTCCAATGACACCTTTGTGAGGCTCAGCATGGCTTGCTCCATGGCCATGAGCAGATCTATATTTTTCAAACAATTCATCTAGTTGCTCTGAGCCTATTACTCTACCACTTGCGTCTTTAATTAACTTTGTTTGATCTGTTGCTTCTCCAGTCAATTGAGCCATGTCCATCCCAATTTGTTGAGCAGCTTGTTGCATTAGCATCTTATTGCTTTCTACGTCCTCATCTTCATATGAAGCTGAATCTTGAATAACTGCAGCTGAAGAATAATATTGGTCTAACCCAGATTCGATAGAACCGTGTAGCAACACTTTCCCAAAAAATGTGTTAGCTTTATTTTTTAAATCTTCTTGCTCATCCTCTGTATACTTTGTTTTGTACGCTAATCCTTTTGCTTGCTTCATAACCGCATCTACTTCTGATGCTTCTAGCTCCATTAAAGATTTTCTTAATGAACCTGGTATATTTTCAAACATATTTT
>TARA_R110002020_G_scaffold369046_1_pt1 | contig 12614 bp, 8 predicted proteins | sample TARA_R110002020 | Tara Oceans TARA_R110002020 (sample SAMEA4396489) | marine metagenome | biome: Westerlies Biome; feature: [MES] marine water layer (ENVO:01000295) within the mesopelagic zone...; material: water (ENVO:00002006), including particulate matter (ENVO:01000060) such...
CCCGAAAGGCCTTCCTCCCACCTGAACCGAAGCGTTCGCGATCCATCCGGCAGCGGGAGCAAGGCAAGTATGGCATGGGTGCGCAATGTGGGGACAGAACCGGGGGCATGTTTTTGAATGCCGGAGCGTGCGCGCCGTCTCCCGCCTGGGCGGGGAGAAAGCAAAATCATGATGTTAGTTTCAGGCAAGTCATTGATTTTGCGAGAGAATGGATGGATCACGGCGCAGGAAACTCCCCCTCACCTGAAAAATCCATGACTTGGCGCTAACGCTCCAAGATCATGATTTTTTGTCCTCTCCCACAAGGGGAGAGGAGAGGCCGCTGTCCAAACCAGACAGGGTGTTTCCATTCCGGCGTTGGCAGCGCAGGGTCGAGCCACGGGTCTCGACCCGTCCTTCGGACCCCCTCATCCGTCAGCTTCGCTGACACCTTCTCCCACAAGGGGAGAAGGGAGGGGCGGCGGCTCCCGAATGCTCCCTCGCCATCGCTACACCAAAAACGGCGAGAACATCGACAACATCACCGACCGGGCGCTCAAGCAGTTCCGGCCGGCGTATGGCAAGCACCTTCCTTCTCCCGCAAGGGGAGAAGGGAGGGGCGGCGGCTCCTCAGGCAGCCCGGTTGGGTGCGGCCCGGCGGGCGGATTCGGCGTCGAGGCGGAAGTTGGCGACCAGATCGGTGAGCTGGGCTGCTTCCTGGGCCAGGGTGTGGCTCGAGGCGTTGGTCTGCTCGACCATGGCGGCGTTCTGCTGGGTCATCTGGTCCATCTGGTTGACCGCCGTGTTGACCTCGCCGAGACCGGTGGCCTGTTCGCGGCTGGCGGTGGCCATGGCGCCGACATGATCTGAAATTTCCTCGATGCGGGCGATGATCCGGGTGATCGCCTCGCCGGTCTCGCCGACCAGGCTGACACCGGAGCGGACCTCGTCGCCGGACGCCGCGATCAGTTGCTTGATCTCCTTGGCGGCACCGGCCGAACGGCCGGCAAGCTCGCGCACTTCCTGGGCGACGACGGCAAAACCGCGGCCGGCCTCGCCGGCGCGGGCCGCCTCGACGCCGGCGTTGAGCGCCAGCAGGTTGGTCTGGAAGGCAATCTCGTCGATGACGCCGATGATCCGGTTGATCTTGCCCGAGGCATCCTCGATGCGGCTCATGGCGTCGACGGCGCGGGTGACCACCTCGCCGGAAGCGCGGGCATCGCGGGCGGTTTCGCCGGCGAGCTTGTCGGTGTCGGTGGCGCGGCCGGCGGCAGCACGCACGGTGGCGGAGATTTCCTCGACGGCGGCGGCGGTCTGTTCGAGCGAGGCTGCCTGCTGCTCGGTGCGGCGGGCCAGATCATCGGCCGCCGAGCGGAGCTGGCCTGAATTGTCGCTGATCGAGCGGGCGTTGTCGCGGATATGCTGCATGGCGCCGCGCATGCGGTCGACGGACTCGTTGAAATCCACACGCAGGCTGTCGAGCCCGCTGGCAAACGGGGTGTCGATGGTGGAGACCAGATCGCCCTGCGAGAGATTGCGCAGGCCGGCGCCGAGCTCACCCACCGCAAAGGCCAGCTGCGCGTCGGCTTCGGCTTTCGTGGTGTCGGCCTGCTCCCGCGCACGGGCCGCCATTTCGCGGTCGCGGCTGCTTTCGTCCTCGATGCGGATCTTGTCGATGGCGCTCAACTTGAAGACATCGAGGGCGCGGGCCATCTCGCCGATCTCGTCGGCGCGGCCGCTGTCGGCGACATCGACATCAAGATCGCCGGAGGCGACGTCGCGCATGGCCGAGACCAGACGGCGGATCGGACCCTTGAGCGCGGCGATCAGCAGGAAGGCGGCGGCAAGGCCGAAGCCGCCGATGACAAGGGCGGCGGTCAGGGTGAAGCCGCTGGCGCGATCCTTGACCACTTCGGCGCCGCGCTGCTGGCTGCTGGCGAAATCGAGAACGCTGTTCCAGGCCTGGTTGATGCGTGTCTGGGCCTGCAGGAACAGCGCGGTTTCGGCTTGCTGTTTGGCGACAAGATCGGCCATCAGCGCCGGAATGGTGACGGATTTGGCGCTCCATTTGGCGCCGATGGTTTCCATGACGGTTTCGCCGCCATTGGAAAAGGCAATCAGCTGGATGCTCTGGTCAACCGCGCTCAACCGCGCAGCCACCGCCTCCGCATAGGCCTGCTCGGGCATGGCGACGAAATGCACCATCGCCAGTTCCAGCGCCGACAGATGCGCCAGAAACTCGCGGCTGTCGGTGATGATCTGCTGACCCCTGAGAATGGAGGCGTCGAGTTCGCCGAAGGTTTCGGTGGCCTGGCGGGCAACCTGGGAGGCGAGGCCCTGCAGCATGATGCCGGCCGGGCGCAGCGCATTGGCGAATTTCTGCAACTCGATCATGCCGGCTTCGCCGACCACACCGTTGTCGAGCGTGGCGAGCAGGCCGCCCATGTTGTCGGCGATCATGCTCTTGACCACCGGCTTGGTCGCCGGGATCGCCTTGGGCAGTTCGCGGTTCATCGCGGTGATGGTGGGTTTGAGATCCGCGGCGGCCTTGAACGCCGCTTCCGGGGTTGCGGCCTGCGAGATGGTGCTGGAAATATCGACCACGGACAAGGCGCCGCTGGTGAGCTGGTCGGCGGCGCGAAGCTTGCTCTTGGTCTCGTCCTCGGCGGCGGTCAGTTGCTGGCTGACCGTCTCGATCTGGTCGTTGAGGCGGCCGCGGACCGCCTCGATTTCTCCAAAGGTCTCGTCAAAGGCACCGTGGATGGCCTGCACCTCGCCATGCAGGGCCCACAGCGCGTCAACATCGCCGCGAAGTTCACCGGCGAGTTCGGTGGAGCGTTTGATGGCTTCGGATTCCTGCGGATTGTCGGCCAGCAGCAGGACCTTTTGCATGCGCTCGAGCTGGTCATCCAGGCTCTGCATGACGGTGGCGCGCTTGTCTTCATTCTGGTCATGCAGGAAATTGGTCATTCCGGCATAGGCTTCCTTGAAGCCGCTGAGGCTTTCGATGCTGGCGCTGGTGCCGGTCAGGCGCCCGCCAAGCAGCGAACCGGTGTACAGGTTGATCGCGGCAAGACCGGCCATGCCGGCAATCAACGGCATGACCAGAACAACGACCTTGGTCTGGATGGAGAAACGGGCAAGCAGCCTGTCAATGTTCATGGAACGAATCCTGCGGGAAGGGCCGGGAGACATGCGGGCAGGCCGCCAAGACAGGGTGCATCATGCAGGAACGCCACGGTATGCGCCGGGCGTGCGTCCTCCCTTCTTTCGTCAAGGTGGCATTTCCGGGTTAACACCACCTGAACGTTTGTCTGCGAAATTCGAGGGCAAAGGACCCGGTTCCGGTGCTGCGCGCACGGCGCGACGATGCGCGCCAGGACCGTGGCTGGCGCGGCGGCGAAAAACCTCTATGATCGCGCCATTAGTGGCTAGCACATGGTGATTTATGGCATCCCGAAAGTCCGGCAAACCGGCTTCATCCAAACCGGCGGCGCAAGCAGCCGCGCCCAAATATCTTGACGCCAAACGCGGCGTCGCCAACTGGACCCAGGCCACCGAATGGCTCAGGGTCCGCGGCATCGAGGACATCGAGTGCATCACGCCGGATTTCGCAGGCGTTGCGCGCGGCAAGATGATGCCATCGTCGAAATTCACCTCCAACACGTCGCTGTCGCTGCCTTCGGCGGTGTTCCGGCACACGATCTCGGGCGAGTATCCCGAGGAAACCGGCGATTTCCGCTATGATCCGCTCGACGGCGATCTCAAGCTGATGCCGGATCTGTCGACCCTGTCGGTGGTGCCGTGGGAAAGCGACCCGACGGCGCAGGTGATCTGCGACATGGTCACCACCAAGGGCGATCCGGTGGCCTACACGCCGCGCAACGTGCTCAAGCGGGTGGTCGATCTTTATACCGAACGCGGCTGGAAGCCGGTGGTGGCGCCGGAAATCGAATTCTACCTGGTGGCGCAGTCAGACGATCCGGACTATCCGCTGCAGCCGCCCAAGGGCCGCTCGGGGCGGATGATTACCGGCGGGCAATCCTATTCGATCGCCGGCGTCAACGAGTTCGACGAACTGGTCGACGACATCTATGATTTTTCCGACAAGCAGGGGCTGGAGATCGACACGCTGATCCACGAGGAAGGTCCGGCGCAGCTGGAAATCAACCTGCGCCACGGCGATCCGATCGAGCTCGCAGACCAGGTGTTCCTGTTCAAGCGCACCATCCGAGAAGCGGCGATCAAGCACGGCATGTTCGCCACCTTCATGGCCAAGCCGATGCAGGAATATGCCGGTTCGGCGATGCATATCCACCAGTCGGTGGTGGATGCGAAAACCGGCAAGAACGTGTTCTCCAAGGCCGATGGCGATGCGAGCGAGGCGTTTTTCAACTTCATCGGCGGAATGCAGCATTACGTGCCCAAGGCGCTGGTGATGATGGCGCCCTATGTCAATTCCTACCGGCGGCTGACGCCCGACATGGCCTGCCCGGTCAACAATGCCTGGGGCTATGACAACCGCACCACGGCGTTCCGGGTGCCGCATTCCGAACCGGTGGCGCGGCGGGTGGAAAACCGCCTGCCCTCGTCGGATGCCAATTCCTACCTGGCGCTGGCGGCATCGCTGGCCTGCGGCTATCTCGGCATGGTCAACGGCATCGTGCCGAGCGATCCGGCCTACAAGACCGTCAATGAAGGCTCGGTGGATCTGCCGCGCGGCCTGCTCGAGGCGGTGTCGTTGCTGGAGAGCGAGCCGTCCTTTGCCGAGGTGTTCGGCCAGGAATTCATCAACACCTATGCCGGAGTCAAGCGCGGCGAGTTCGAGACCTTCATGCAGGTGATCAGCCCCTGGGAGCGCGAGTTCCTGCTGCTCAACGTTTAAGAAGTGCAAGACATGACCTACCAAAACCCAATCGCACCGGGTGTCTCGTTTTATGAGGCCACCCTTGGCGACCGACCGACCTATGCCGCGCTCACCGGGCCGGCGACCGCCGATGTGGTGATTGTCGGTGGCGGATTTACCGGCCTGCAGGCGGCCTATCACCTGGCGGCAAGCGGCAAGGACGTGGTGCTGATCGAGGGCGCGCGTTTTGGCGATGGCGCCTCGGGCCGCAACGGTGGACAGCTCGGCACCGGCCAGCGCGCCTGGGTGGAGGAAATCGAGGCCGATTTCGGCCGCGACGGCGCCATCCGGCAATTTGCCGTCGCCGAGCGGGCAAAGGCGCATCTGATGGAGTTCGCCAGCGCCCACGGCATCGAGGCCGATTACCGGCCGGGACAGATCTCTGCGGCGCACAAATCCGCCTATGTCAAGGATTACCGGGATCACGCGCGGGTCATGCGCGAGGAATTCGGCTACGAGGGATTGAGCTTTGTGGACCGCGAGGCGCTGGCCGAGATGCTGGGGTCATCGCGTTATCATGGCGGCACCCATGATGCGGGAACCGGGCACATCAATCCGCTGAAATATGTCGTCGGACTGGCCCGCGCCGCGGCAGCTGCCGGCGCGCGGTTGCACGAGGCCACTCGGGCGCGCGGGATTTCCAGTTCGGGCGGCATTGTGACGGTGAAAACCGACGCGGGCGACATTGTCGCCGGGCGGGCGCTGATTGCCTGCAACGCCTATATCGAAGGGCTGGAACCGGTGACAAGCGCGCATGTGATGCCGATCCGCTCGTTCATCGGCGCAACAGTACCGCTGGGCGACGACAGCCCGGTGATCCCGGGCGGTGAGTCTGTCGACGATTCGCGTTTCGTGGTGCGCTATTTCCGCAAGAGCGCGGACGGGCGGCTGCTGTTTGGCGGGCGCGAAGCCTATACCTCGGACAATCCTGCCGACATCTCGAGCCATATCAGACGGCAGATCGTCGAGATCTACCCGGCGCTTGCGGATGTCGAAATCACCCATTCCTGGGGCGGCTCGGTGGGCATCACGCTGTCGCGGCGTCCGTTCGTGCGCGAGGTGATGAAGAATGTCACCTCGATCGGCGGCTTCTCCGGGCACGGGGTGATGCTGTCGAACTATTGCGGCAAGCTCTATGCCGACCACCTGCTTGGCGGTTCGGACGATCTGGAAGTGATGCGCGACCTCAGGGTCGGCCCCTTCCCCGGTGGCTCCCGCTTCCGCGCACCGCTGTTGTTCCTGGCGCTGACGTGGTTTTCGCTCAGGGACAAGTTTTAGAGGGGCGGAGCTTCGGGTCAGTTCTTTGTTAGTGCGTGTCGTTGTCGCAAAACCGCTGCAGATTTTTGCGCGACACCCATCAGCGCTCAGGCCGCACGCCGGGCTTCGGCGCATCGCTTCAGCCGCTCGCCCATGGATTTTTCGCCGGATGCAATGGCATCGTTGGCCTCTTTGACGACAAGAGCCTCTATCAGGGCGTCTTCGCTCAGTTGGTCTCGCGAGTAAAACCACTGCGCCACTGACGGCCAGAGCCATAGCGGGCGATCATCCGTCACTTTGGCGACTGGAGCGGGAAAACCCGCCCCGCGGTCGCCCTTCGCATACAATGAGACAGCGGCCCGCGAAACACCAACCCGCGTGGAGATATCCGACAAGCTGACCAATGGGTCGGGTTCAACCCGATCAACCACTCCACCCACACTTGTCACATCTTCAATGGCTGACGAAATGGCCGCATCAACGGACCCGGCTTCTCTGGCAAAGTCGACGATGATGTGCCCTTTCTGGAAGGACACCAAGGCATCGTCGCATCCGCCGTCATAAAACCTGGATTCAAAGTCATCCGCCTGCGGGTCCAGCCCAGAAGCGATGATACTGAATTCATAGGTCTTCATTATCCTGCTCCTTTTGTTTATGCGGACACCTCGCTACCGCGCGGTAAATCTGCCTCGCGTGGTTGCCGGCATTCCTCGGTGTCCCGTTTACGCCGAACTGGCACCCGTCACGGTCAGCGTGAGCGCAATACAATCGCCCCCAATGCCCCTGTTTTCTGAAGGTCCAGCCTTCGGATTCGGCATGGGCGACCGCTTCCTCAACCTCCTTGTTGGGGTGGCGTGACCTATGCATCGCGTAATTCCAATATGGCGTTGCCGTTAACATATGTCAACACTTTATGATCCGGCATTTCAACTACGACATTGCCATCAAAATGCACCACGCCGTGGCCTCCTCCCTCGTCAACGACCTGGGCACGCGCAATAGGCGCGAGAATCAAGCGATACTACAACCGACTCAAATTTGTGCAAAGATTTCGAAATGGCCGCGCCTCGCCCTGACGGGCCTCGTGAGAGCCATCCGCCAAACTTGAAGCAGCAAAAACGCATCCGCCGTCTTCTTGGCTCTGGCTTTATCTAATCGATTAGATTATGTCTGTGGCACCGTTCACGGACAGGATGCCTCCCATGAGCCAGATCATCATTCCGGTCGACCCGTTCGACTATGTCGTCTTTGGCGGCACCGGAGACCTTGCCGAGCGCAAGCTGCTGCCGGCGCTGTTTCACCGCCAGCTTGCCGGACAACTGACCGAGCCGACCCGGATCATCGGCGCCTCGCGCTCGCAGATGGATCATGAAGGCTACCGCAGTTTCGCGCGCGACGCGCTGAACGAGCACCTCAAGGGCGAAGAGTTTGACGAGGAAGATGTCCAGAAGTTCCTGGCGCGGCTTTATTATGTCGCGGTCGACGCCAAATCCGACAAGGGCTGGTCAGAGCTCAAGGAACTGCTTGCAGAGGGTGCGGACCGGGTCCGGGCATTCTACCTCGCCGTCGGGCCGGCCTTGTTTGGCGACATTTCCGAAAAAATCCGCTCCAACGGACTGATCACCGAGCAGACCCGCATCGTCGTGGAAAAGCCGATCGGACGGGATCTCCAATCCGCGCGCAAGCTGAACAAGACCATCGGCGAAGTGTTTGACGAAGAGCAGATCTTCCGCATCGATCATTATCTGGGCAAGGAAACGGTTCAGAACCTGATGGCGCTGAGGTTTGCCAATGCGCTGTACGAGCCTTTGTGGAACTCGGCCCATATCGACCATGTACAGATCACCGTGGCCGAGTCGGTCGGGCTTGAAAGCCGCGCGGGCTATTATGACAAGGCCGGTGCGCTCAGGGACATGGTACAGAACCATCTGGTGCAGTTGCTGTGTCTGGTCGCCATGGAGCCGCCGCCGTCGATGGACGCGGAAGCGGTGCGTGACGAGAAACTCAAGGTGTTGCGTTCACTCAAGCCGATCACCGAAAGCAATGCCGACAGCGTGACGGTTCGCGGCCAGTACAAGGCCGGCGCCTCGGCGGGCGGAGCCGTCAAAGGCTATCTGCAGGAGCTTGAAGGCGGTGTGTCAAACACCGAGACCTTTGTCGCCATCAAAGCCGAAATCAGCAACTGGCGCTGGTCCGGCGTGCCGTTCTATCTCAGGACCGGCAAGCGGATGAGCGAACGGATCTCGGAGATCGTGGTGGCGTTCAAACCGATCCCGCATTCGATCTTCGGCAGCGGGGCCGGACGGATTACCGCCAACAAGCTGGTGATGCGGCTGCAGCCCGACGAGGGCGTCAAGCAGTGGATCATGATCAAGGAGCCGGGTCCGGGCGGCATGCGGCTGAAACATGTGTCACTCGACATGAGCTTCGCCGACCGGTTCGAGGAGCGCAATCCGGACGCCTATGAGCGATTGCTGCTGGATGTGATCCGCTGCAACCAGACCCTGTTCATGCGCCGCGACGAGGTGGAAGCGGCATGGAACTGGGTCGACCCGATCCTGACGGCGTGGGAAGAGACCGGCCAGCCGGTGCAGCCCTATACCGCGGGCACCTGGGGGCCGAGCCAGGCGATTGCGCTGATCGAACGCGACGGCAGGACCTGGCATGAAAGCGACTGATGTGACGCAAGCCAACATAAGGCAATCAGATTTCGGCAGCGGTGCTGACCTGGCCGAAGCGCTGGCTGACAGGGTGGCGGATGCATTGGCCGTGGCGATCACGCAGCGAGGCAAGGCGACGCTGGCGGTTTCGGGCGGCAACACGCCCAAGGCCTTCTTCACCGCCTTGTCCAGACGCGAGATTGACTGGGACAAGGTGACCGTGACGCTGGTTGACGAGCGCATGGTGGCGCCAGCGCATGAGCGGTCGAACCATCGCCTTGCCAGCCTGTTTCTGTTGCAGAACCGGGCGGCGGAGGCCGGGTTTGTGCCACTTTACAACCGTAACGGCGATGCCGCGGCGGTGGCGCAGGCCGCCTCGCAGGCCATTGATGCGCTGGCATTGCCACTCGACGTGGTGGTGCTCGGGATGGGAACCGACGGACACACAGCCTCGTTCTTTCCCGGCGGAACAACGCTTGGCGCGGTGACCGATCCGAATTGCCGCCAAAGCGTCATGACACTCGAGGCGCCGGGTGCGGGCGAGCCGCGGCTGACGCTGACGCTGCCGCGCATTGTGGAAGCAGGACTGATCGTGCTCCATATAGAAGGTGACGAGAAACAGGCGGTTCTGGCGAAAGCACTGGAGGCCGGGCCGGAAGCCGAAATACCGGTGCGCGCCGTGCTGCACCATGCCGGCACACCTGTCGAGATTTACTGGGCGCCGTAGCGCCAGGCCGGCCAGCAGGCCGGGCCCGGCGTCACCAAGCGCCAACGGGGCGAAGAGCCCCGTCACAACCTGAACAGAAGGATGCCAGCCATGACTGTCGATCCCCGCATTGCCGCCGTCACTCAACGCATTGTCGAACGCTCGAAGCCAAGCCGCGAAACCTATCTCGACCGGTTGCGCGAAATGGCCGGCAAGGGGCCGTACCGCTCTACCCTGTCGTGCGGCAACCTGGCCCACGGCTTTGCCGCCTGCGGACCGGCCGACAAGGCCAGCCTGGCGGGCGACGTGGCGCCCAATCTGGGCATCATCACCTCCTACAATGACATGCTCTCGGCGCATCAGCCGTTCGAGACCTATCCGGCGCTGATCCGCACGGCGGCGCATGAAGCCGGCGGCGTGGCACAGGTGGCAGGCAGTGTGCCGGCCATGTGCGACGGCGTCACCCAGGGCCAGCCCGGCATGGAGCTGTCGCTGTTTTCGCGCGACGTGATCGCGATGGCGGCGGCCGTCGGGCTGTCGCACAACATGTTCGATGCGGCGGTCTATCTCGGTGTTTGCGACAAGATCGTGCCGGGACTGCTGATCGCGGCGCTGAGTTTCGGACATCTTCCCGCGGTGTTCATTCCGGCCGGACCGATGACGACCGGCCTGTCCAATGACGAGAAGGTGCGCATCCGCCAGCTTTATGCCGAAGGCAAGGTTGGCCGTGCCGAGCTGCTGGAGGCCGAATCCAAATCCTACCACGGTCCGGGCACCTGCACGTTCTACGGCACGGCCAATTCCAACCAGATGCTGATGGAGATCATGGGGCTGCATACGCCGGGTTCGTCGTTCATCAATCCGGGCACGCCGCTCAGGGATGCGCTGACCGTGGAAGCGGCAAAGCGGGCGCTGGCGATCACCGCGCTCGGCAACGAGTTCACCCCGGTGGGCGAGATGATCGACGAGCGGTCGGTGGTCAACGGCGTTGTCGGCCTGCATGCGACGGGCGGGTCGACCAACCACACGCTGCATCTGGTGGCGATGGCGCGGGCGGCGGGGATCCAGCTGACCTGGGAAGATATTTCCGACCTGTCAGACGCGGTTCCGCTCCTGGCGCGGGTCTATCCCAACGGGCCGGCGGATGTGAACCACTTCAACGCGGCCGGCGGCATCAACTTCATGATCGACCAGCTTCTCTCGATCGGGCTGCTGCATGAGGATGTCCGCACGGTTTGGGGCAAGGGCCTGTCGGCCTATGCGGTGGAAGCCAAGCTCGGCGAGAACGGAGCCGTGGTGCGTGAGCCGGTGTCCAAGACAAGCGGCGACGCCAAGGTGGCGGCAACGGCGGACAAGCCGTTCCAGCCCAATGGCGGGTTGAAGATGCTGACCGGCAATCTGGGCAGGGGCGTCATCAAGATCTCGGCGGTCAAGCCGGAACGCCATATCGTGGAAGCACCGGCGCGGGTGTTCAATGATCAGGCGCAATTGCAGGCAGCCTTCAAGGCCGGCAGCCTGACCGGAGACTTTGTCGCCGTGGTGCGCTTTCAGGGACCAAAGGCCAACGGCATGCCCGAACTGCACAAGCTGACACCGCCGCTCGGGGTTCTGCAGGATCGCGGCCAGAAGGTCGCGCTGGTCACCGATGGACGCATGTCGGGAGCTTCGGGCAAGGTGCCCGCCGCCATCCATGTGACGCCCGAGGCCGAGGTCGGCGGGCCGATCGCCCGTATCCGCGACGGCGACATGATCCGCCTCGACGCGGTGGCAGGGACGCTCGAGATCCTGCTGCCCGCCGACGAGTTCGCCGCACGCAAACCGGCCACAGTCGATCTCAGCCACAATGAATGGGGTCTGGGACGGGAGTTGTTTGCCCGCTTCCGCGAAAACGCCGGAACCGCCGACGAAGGCGCCAGCGTGTTGTATTAGGACTTGATCTGGAGATCTCGCGGTGTCCGCGTCAGCATGGAGGCCGCCGGCGGTCTACCAGGACCGCAGGTCGAGAACCCGGTCACGATGGGCCGGATGATCGCTGTAGACAAATATCCGGTTCATTTCCCTTTCGGTGACCAGCCGCAGGAACCGCACCTGAATGGTGTCGTTGGTGTTGATGCGCGTCACCACGCAGCCGACCTTTGAAATCCGCGCTTCCGGAATATCGAGGCAGAACTGCTCGGGAATGGTGAACTGGGTGACAATGCCGAGAATGGCGCTGCTCGGGGAAATGGCAAGGATGGTGCAGCGGCGCGATGCCATGTGCATGACACCCTTCTCGGTATATTCGATCCGGGCATGATTGAGCGTCGGCTCCATCGGAAACCGCGTCTCGCGGTCGTACATGAAGGATTCTTCCCTCTGCAAATAGTGAGATCCCGAAATTGTCATGGTGCGCCCTCATCGCTTGTGTGCCGGTTATCCGGTTGCCTTTGAGCCAAATTTTACCAAACGAGATTTAACAGAAAATGATCATGTTCTGATTCCGCCGCCGCGACGCCCCGGTGATGCGCGGATCGACCAGGTGCTGCCCCTCGGACCACGCCGACCAGATGATCGCCTCGGAATCGGGTGGCTCGATACATGTTGGTGTGTGTATTTTGGCAGTTGGACCGCCGAAATCCGTGAAAGATTGATCACATTCGGCCATAAACGATCACGCGATGCGTGACCTGGCGTGAGAATTGACCCACATGCCGTCAGGTCGCCCGGCGACCTGGTCAGCGTGGCAAGGTTTTTAAGACCGGGAACGCCGAATTCGACCCCGTTGCAGTGATCACAAGCGCCCGATTGTGAACGGTGCGGGTCTCGTCCGGTTGACGCAAATGATCCATCCGCGCGCTCCATTTCATTCTAATTATTTGATTTTACAGGATTTAAAAAGTTCCATCACTTGAATGGCGACGACCCAATCACGCGCCGGGCACGCGCCGCTCACATTCATGTGGTTCGCAAGTTATCCGTCAAAGCTCCACATTCAACTCATCGAAACGGCGCGGCCCGAACGACAACACAGACGGGACGCACGCTTCAAACAAAATCGCAGACGGACACTTGAACCGACACACAAAGGAAAACGACCATGAACAAGATCATCATCGCCCTCGGCCTG
>TARA_R110002020_G_scaffold57090_23_pt1 | contig 12607 bp, 10 predicted proteins | sample TARA_R110002020 | Tara Oceans TARA_R110002020 (sample SAMEA4396489) | marine metagenome | biome: Westerlies Biome; feature: [MES] marine water layer (ENVO:01000295) within the mesopelagic zone...; material: water (ENVO:00002006), including particulate matter (ENVO:01000060) such...
CCTTCGACGACGAGCCGCTCGGGACGCCGTTCGAGATAGCCGGTGGTGGAGGCGCAGGATTCGTGACGCATGGTTTTCCCCCCGTCGCGCCTGACGGTCGCTGTTCCCGGGGCCGGCGGCGACCGCCGTGGCGGATGTCGCCCGGTTTTCCTGCGAACGTCATCCGAGCCCTGCTTGCAAGGTTCGGTGCCAAGTCGAGACGGTTCTAGACTGTGGTCAATTTCGCCGTGAGCAATAAAACGGAAATCTGAGCGCCTCAACCGTTATCTTTTCGAACGGTTATAGATCAGAAATAGAATAATTTTAATCGAGCGGCCGACGACTACATTGGAAGATCTATAATCTCGGGCGGTCCCCCAAGAACCGCGAACGGCCCTGCCCCGGTCCGGGCCGCGATCCTGTCGCGGCGACCGCTCACCTCCGATCCGGACATCCGCGCCGCGAATGGCGTGGGTTCGGCGTCCGGTGCCGCCCCGGAAAGCGCCGGGATTCCGGCCCCTACGGCGCGCGATATCCAATTTGGACAGAATCGCGCCCCATGCGCCGAGGCGGTCGTGCCACCCTTCCCTGGCAATCGGAGGTGGCTTGCCGCACTCCGACACAAGGATCGAAAAAGAAGGCGTGATCTGCGAAATCACGCCAAACGGGAGGACATCATGAAGCGCACGCTGCTTGCATCCGTGGCCGCGTCCGTCTTGCTCGCGGGCCCGGCGCTCGCCGAGACGATCACCGTCGGCATCACCCAGAACAATGTCGGCGTCGACAGCTATCAGACCACCTACGAGAAGGCCTTCATCGAGGCCGCCGAGGCCGATCCGGACGTCGAGGCCGTGGTGCTCGATGCCGGCGGCGACGTCGCCCGCCAGATCGGCCAGATGCAGGACCTCATCCAGAAGGAAGTGGACGTCATCGTGATCTGGCCGACCAACGGCCAGGCCGTGGTGCCCATCGTCCGCCAGGCCCACCAGAAGGGCATCCCGGTGGTGGTCACCAACAGCCAGATCGCCGATGCCGGCCAGGAGTTCATCGCCGCCTTCTCCGGTCCGAACAACATCATCCAGGGCCAGTATTCCGCGCAGATGATGTGCGACGCGCTGGACGGGAAGGGCCAGATCGTCCAGATCGCCGGCCAGCCGGGCTACACCACCGCCATCGAGCGCCAGAAAGGCTTCGAGGACGAGCTGGCCAAGGCCTGCCCGGACGTGACGATCCTGGAGACCCAGCCGGGCGACTGGAACCGCGAGAAGTCGCAGCGGGTGATGGAGAACTTCCTCACCAAGTACGACACCATCGACGGCGTCTATTCCGGTGACGACAACATGGGCGTCGGGGCGCTGAACGCGGCCAAGGCCGCCAACCGGGCCGACGGGATGATCTTCATCGGCGCCACCAACTTCGCGGTGGGCTACGAGGCCATGGGCCGTGGCGAATATTACGGCTCGGTCTACCAGTCGCCGGTCGAGGACGCGAAGAACGCCCTGGCGACGGCGAAGGCCGTGGTCGCCGGCGAGGACGTGCCGAAGCTCAACTATTTCGACACGCCGAAGATCACCCAGGACAACATGAAGGACTTCGACAAGCCGGTCTTCTGAGCGGCGCGGCGAAGCCGTCCATCGATCCACCCGATCACGTCTGACACCGCGTAGAGCGGCAGCGGGCCCGTGCGTCCGCTGCCGGCCCGCCGGGAGCGGTCGCGCGGCCAATTGCAGGGGAACAATCCATGGGACGCATGGAGGGCAAGACGGTCATCGTCACCGGCGCCGGTCGCGGCATCGGCCGGGCCATCGCCGACGCGATGCTGACGGAAGGCGCCAATGTCTGCTTCGGCGATCTGAGCGCCGACGTGGGGGACGTGGCCGCGGCCGCGACCGAGCGGACCGGCGGGGCTGCCTCCGGCACCGCGATCGGCGTCCAGGTCGATGTCACGCAGCGCGACCAGGTGAAGGCGATGATCGACGAGGTGGTCGGCCGGTTCGGCTCCCTCGACGTGAAGTTCAACAATGCCGGCGTGAACAAGCCCATGAACTTCCTCGATGTGACCGAGGAGAACTGGGATTTCATCATGCGCATCAACGGGCTGGGCGTTCTGATCGGATCCCAGGAGGCGGCCCGGCAGATGATCGCGCAAGGCTACGGCGGCAAGATCGTCAACACCTGCTCCATCGCCAGTCGGCAGGGGTTCGACAATGTCGCGCCCTACTGCGCCTCCAAGTTCGCGGTTCTGTCGCTGACCCAGTCGGCGGCGCGCGACCTGGCGAAGCACAAGATCACCGTCAACGGCTTCGCGCCGGGCGTGGTCAACACCGAGCTCTGGCGCCAGCTCGACGAGGACCTGATGGAGATCGGCGCCTCGCAGAAGCCGGGCCAGGCGATGGAGGAGTTTTCCTCCGGCATCCTCATGGGCCGGCCGGCGACGCCGGACGACATCGTCGGCACGGCGATGTTCCTGGCGTCGGGTGCGTCCGACTACATGACCGGCCAATGCATCATGATCGACGGCGGGATGATCTTGGTCTGAGCAATCCCAGGAAAAGTGGGAACCGATTTTCCGTCCGCGATTGCGACTGAAAAGAACAATCGCAGGAAAAGTGCACTTGCGGTTTTCCGTTCGGGATCGCGGTCGAAGACGACACAGTCACGCGGAGCGGGCACCGGCTCCCGGTCGCCCACCAACCCGCGCGAACCACGGAAGCGGCGTGACCTGAACGCTCGAGATGGCGCGGCCCCTTCCGGGGTCGCCGAGGCCTTCGCGAATCCGGCATAAGACCGGGCGGAGGGGGAGGAAACGACAATGGCCAAGGCCGACGTGCAAGCCGGCCGGTCCAGCGATCGGCAGCGGCTGGTCAGCGGGGAGAATGTTCGGCGGATCCTGCAGACGCAGGGCATCCTGATCGCCTTCATCCTCTTCCTGGTCGCCTTCTCGCTGTCGAGCGACCGGTTCGCCAGCTTCGACAACGTCTCCACCGTGTTCCGGCAGGTGTCGATCATCGGCACCATCGCGCTGGGCGTCACCATCGTGGTGATCGGCGGCAATCTCGACCTGTCCGTCGGGTCGCTGCTCTCTTTCACGACGGTCCTGGTGGTGGACCTTCACGACAAGATCGGCCCCACCGGCGCGATCCTGGTCATGTTCGCCGCCGCGCTTGCCGTCGGCGCCGTCAACGGATTGCTCGTCGGCTTCGCCCGGCTCAATTCGCTGATCGTGACGCTCGGGATGCTGTCGGCGATCCAGGGCGTGACGCTGATCTATACCGGCGGCCAGAATGTCGACATCGTCGATCAGGAAGGGACCTGGTTCACCTTCTTCGGCCGCGACTTCCTGCTTGGCATCGCCGTGCCGACGTGGATCTTCCTGGTGCTGGCCGTGGCGCTCCACATCGTGCTCACCCGCACCACCTTCGGCCGGCGCGTCTTCGCCGTGGGCGGCAATCCCACGGCCTCCGCCTTCTCGGGCGTGCGCCGGGCGCGGGTCGTCTTCTCCACCTACCTCATCTCGGCGGCGGCCACCGGCTGCGCCGCCCTCATCCTCGGCAGCCGGGTCATGGGCAGCCAGAACAATGTCGGCCAGGGCTACGAGCTCCTGGTGCTCGCCGGGGTGATCCTCGGCGGCACGTCGCTGCTGGGCGGCTCCGGCTCCATCCCGAAGACGGTGATCGGCGTTCTGATCCTGGGCTTCATCCAGAACGGACTTCTGCTGATGGGCTATCCCTACTACGCCCAGTGGCTGGTCACCTGGGTGGTCATTATTCTCGCGGTCTGGCTCGACGTGGCGTCGAAGCGCGGCCGCCTGTTCACCACAACGAGCTGAGGGGGGCGGCGATGACATCCTCGACCCTTCACACCAGCCTGCGGCGGGTGATGATCGTGCCGCCGATCTGGCTGATCCTGATCGCCTGCGTGGTGTTCTTCTCGCTCGCCGCCGACAATTTCCTGGCGCTCACCAACTTCACCAACATCCTGATCCAGACCTCAACCATCGGGCTCATCGCGCTCGGCATGACGGTGGTCATGATCAACGGCAACATCGATCTCTCGGTGGGCGCCGTGGTGGCCCTGGCCGCCAGCCTGTCGGTGGGCATGCAGGACCAGCTCGGCATCCTGCCGGCGGTGGCCGTCGGGCTCGGCTCGGGGATGGCGCTCGGCTTCCTCAACGGCGTCATCGTCTGGAAGACCGGCGTCGACGCCTTCATCGTCACGTTGGGCGCCATGATCGGCGTGCGGGGCCTGGTGTTCCTCTACACGCAGGAACAGTCCTTCTTTTCGATGAACTTCGCCTATGCCGACTTCGGCATGTCGTCGATGGCCGGGGTTCCGACGCTGGCCATCGTCTTCCTCGTGTTCACCGCGATCATGCACTGGCTGATGACGTCGACCTCGCACGGCCGCAATGCGTATGCCGTGGGCGGCAACCGGGAAGCGGCGCAGAATGCCGGCATCCGCGTCGGCTGGCACATGGTGGCCAACTTCGTGCTGGTGGGCTTCTTCGCGGCGCTGGCCGGTATCACGCTGTCCACCCAGATGGGCGCCTCCACGCCCAATCTCGGCATCAACTACGAGCTCTGGACCATTACCGCGGTGGTGCTCGGCGGCACCAAGCTCGCCGGCGGATCGGGCTCGATCCTCGGTACGCTCGGCGGTGTCCTCACCATCGGCGTGCTCAGGAACGGCATGAACCTGATGCAGGTGCCGGCCTTCTACGTGCTGGTCGTCATGGGCGTGATCCTCATTGCCGTCCTGTTCGTCGATCAGCGCGTGTCGCGCCGCGAGGCGGAGGAGCTGAAGCTGTGACCCCTGTCGCGCATCACACCCAGTCCGAGCTCGACGACCTCAAGGCCAAAGCGCCGCTTCTGGTGCTCGACGGCGTCACCAAGACCTTCCCCGGCGTGAAGGCCCTCGACGACGTGTCGTTCGAGGTCCGCCACGGCGAGGTGCACGCGCTTCTCGGCGAAAACGGTGCCGGCAAGTCCACCCTGATGAAGGTGCTGGCCGGCAACCACCAGGCCGACCGGGGCCAGGTCCACCTGGAGGGTGAGGCGATCCGGGTCGCCAACCCTCTGGAGGCCAAGAAGCGCGGCATCGTCCTCATTCACCAGGAGCTGTCGCTGGTGCCGGAAATGACGGTGGCGGAGAATATCTTCCTCGGCTCGCTGCCGACGACGGCGCTTGGCATCGTCAACTGGCGCACCCTGTTCGACCGGGCCGGCCGCATCCTCGATCAGCTCGGCTGCCGCTTTGCCGCCTCCGACAAGGTCGACCGGCTGTCCATCGCCAACCGGCAGATGGTGGAGATCGCCCGCGCGCTCGTCTTCACGCCCAAGGTGGTTGTGTTCGACGAGCCCACCGCCTCGCTCACCGACGCGGAAAAGGTCGTCCTCTTCGACATCATCGAGCGGCTGAAGGAGCAGAACGTCGGCATCGTCTACATCTCCCACCGAATGGACGAAATCTTCCGCCTTTCCGACCGCATCACGGTGCTGCGCGATGGCCAGGTGAGCGGCACGCTGAAGACCGCGGAGACCACCGAGGACGAGGTAACCCGGCTGATGATCGGGCGCTCGCTGGAAGGCCGGCCCGCCGCCGCACCGGGCGCCATCGGCGAGGTGGCGCTGGAGGTGAAGGGCCTGTCCTGCGGCGATCTCTTCCGCGACGTCTCCTTCTCGCTGCGCCGGGGCGAGGTGGTCGGGATGTACGGCCTCATCGGGGCCGGCCGCACCGAGATCGCCGAGACCATCTTCGGGCTGCGCACGCCCGACGCCGGGGAGATCCGTGTCCATGGAGAGGTGGTGCAGATCGCCTCGCCGCCGGACGCCATCCGCCACGGCATCGCGCTCGCCCCGGAAAGCCGCAAGGAGCAGGGGCTGGTCCTCGGCATGAGCTGCCGGGACAACATGTCGCTCGCCCAGCTGGAGGGCGTCTCCGCCACCGGCTGGCTCGATCGAGGCGCCGAGCAGGCGATCTACGACGAGTATGCCGAGCGCCTGGCGCTCAAGTCGCCGAGCTGGCGCACGCCGGTGGTCAATCTCTCCGGCGGCAACCAGCAGAAGGTGGTGCTCGGCAAGTGGCTCTCCACCAGGCCGGAGATCCTCATCGTCGACGAGCCGACCCGCGGCATCGATGTCGGCTCCAAGTCCGAGATCCACGCGCTGATCCGCAGGCTCGCCGCAAGCGGCATCGCGGTGCTGGTCATCTCGTCGGAGATGCCTGAGGTGCTCGGCGTGTCCGACCGGATCCTGGCGCTCTATCACGGCCGGCTCGCCGCCGAGTTCGACGCCGGGAGCGTCACCGAGGACGCGCTCGTGCAGGCCATTTCCGGCATGTGACGGGCCTCTTATCGGTACTTCACCCCCGGATGACGGGAAGCGGACCATGAAGGCAGCACTCTTCTGCGGCGGCTGGGAGGGCCACGATCCCGAGGCTTTCCGCGCCTGGGCCGACGATCTCCTCTCCGCCAACGGGTTCGAGGTGGTGAGCCACGACACGCTGGCACCGCTCGCCGACCCTGACGCCATGGCCGGCGTGGACCTGATCGTGCCCATCTGGTCGTCGGCGCGCTCGTCCCACCAGCCGGAATTCGGCACCATGACCAGGGACGAGGAGGACGGGCTCATCGCCGCGATCGCCGGTGGCTGCGGCATCGCAGGCTGGCACGGCCACATGGGCGATGCCTTTCGCGACCGGCCGACCTACCATTTCCTCATCGGCGGTCAGTTCGTGGCGCATCCGCCCGGCTGGCCGGACAATCCGGTGCCGTCCGACGACTATGTCGACTACGACGTGACGGTCACCCGGCCGGAGCATCCGATCATGGAAGGGATCGGCAGTTTCCGCCTGCGCTCGGAGCAGTATTATATGCTCGTCGATCCCTCCAACGACGTGCTCGCCACCACGACCTTTTCCGGCGAGCATCTGTGGTGGATCGAGGGCGCGCGGATCCCCGTGGCCTGGACGCGCCGGTGGGACAGGGGTCGGGTCTTCTACTGTTCGATCGGCCACGAACTGGCCGATCTGGAGGTGCCGCAGGTGACGGAGATCATCCGACGCGGCGCCCTGTGGGCCGCCCGGCAGGGGTCATGAACGCACCGAACCGACGAGGCGAGGGGTTTGGACCGGCACCGCCCGGAGCGGGCCGACGGAGTGCGCGCGGCGCCGACCCCACGGCGACCATCCGCTTCACGCCGGAGGAGATGCTGCGCTTCATCGATTTCCTGGAGGAGGTGGAGAGCGAGGGCGAGCACGTGCTGCCGCTGTTCACCGCTGACCCCTATCTGCGCATGACTCTCTTCATGATGCGCAACCACATCGAGGGAAAGCTCACCACCATCTCCTCGCTGGCCATCGCCTCCGGCGTGCCCTACGCCACCGCCATGCGCCGCATCCAGGACATGATCGGCTCCGGCCTCATCGATCAGCGGCCCCGCTCCTCCTCGGGCAAGTCCTTCTCGCTGCACCCGAGCGCCGGTCTGATCGAGGCCTGGGTCGACTACGCCCACCGGGTGAAGCTGCTGGTCGGCAAGGCGCTCGGCCTGTCCGACAAGGGCCGTGGCACCGACTATTATTTCGGCGGCTCCTATCTGAAGGCGAAGATCATTCCCATGCCGGCGGCGCGCACCACGCCGCTCAACATCGCCGCGCCGCTTAGGATCCTGGTCCACGCCGACCCGACCTTCATGACCATGGATTCGCTCAAGCGCCAGTTCGAGCAGCTCCTCGGCGTCACCATCCGCAACCGCGCGCTCTCCATCGACCGGCTGCGGCTGGAGGCGCTGGACAATGCCGCGCGCCCGGCTTCGGCCTACGACATTATCGCCGCCGACCTGCCGTGGATCGGCGAGTTCGGGGAAAAAGGTGTCCTGGCACCCATCGACGATTTCGTTGCCCGCGATCACGTCGACGCGTCCGACTTCCACGCCGCCGGCTGGCAGGGCTGCTTCTATCGCGGCCGTCAGTACGGCGTGCCGATCCAGACGACGCCGGAGCTCCTGTTCTACCGCACCGATCTCCTGGAGGAGGCGGGGCTCTCGCCGCCCGCCACCACCGAGGAGCTTCTGACGGTCGCCAGGCGGTTGCACCGGCCCGAGCGCAACATGCGCGGCATTGCGTGGAACGGGGCGAAGGGCACGCCGCTGGGCCACACCTTCATGTTCACCATGGCGGACTTCGGCCAGCCGGTGGTCAATCTGCGCCGGCGCGGCGCCCATTTCGATCCCGGCGACCTGGAGGGCGAGCGCCTGCGGCCGATGATCGACAGCGAGGGCGGCCGGGCGGCGGCCGACTTCCTGATGCGGCTTCTCGACGTCTCCGCGCCCGACGTGCTCACCATGTCGTGGTTCGAGCGGGTGAAGGCCTACTCGGAAGGGCGGGTGGCGATGGCCTACGGCTATTCGCTGCTGGCGCCCTATTTCGAGCTCGACCCGACCTCGCCGGTTCACGGCCGCACCGGCTTCCTGCCGCATCCGGCGGGTCCGGGCGCGGTGCGGGTCGCGCCCGTCGGCGGCTACGTCCTCGGCATTCCGGCCAACATCGCGCCGGAGCGCCGGCTCGCCACCGAGAAGGCCGTCCGCCATCTCACCTCGGCGGAGGCCTGCAAGCTCTACATCACCAACGGATCGCGGGTCTGCCCGCGCTATTCCGTGTCCGCCGATCCGGACGTGCGCGATCTCTCGCCCATCGTGGAGGCGGTGGACGACATCGCCCGTGACGGCAGCCTGCAGCTCTGGCCGCGTCCGCCGGTACCGGAATTCGCCGAGATCACCGGCATCCTCGGCGAGGAGATCCACCTGATGCTGCGCCGGGAGAAGACCGTCGCTTCGGCGCTCTCCGACGCCCAGACCCGCGCCGATCGCCTGATGCGGGCCAACGGCCGCTACTGAGACGGGCCGTGGCCGTCGCTCCGCCGCTTGACAGGGCCGTCAGAAAGCCGACAGTCGGGGGCAAGACGTTTGCGCTCAAACTAGGCGCGAGTGGGTCCGAATGCTCATCCCGTTCAGATCGGTTCGAGCAGAGCAAACGGAAATGTCTTTCGTGCTGGCGGCCATTGCTGCGTCACTGCTGCAGTGACCGCGCGCGCGGGGGAAAACGCAATCACGACAGGACGGATCGAACCGTCGGGTGATTCTGGAGGAAAACGCATGAGCAGACACGGCATCTTCGGCCGCGCCGGCATGGTTGCCGCGGCCCTTCTCGTTTCCGGCAGCGTCTACGCGGCCGACGCGGTCAAGGTCGGCCTGATCCTGCCGATGACCGGCCCGTTCGCCTCGACCGGCCGCCAGGTCGAGACCGCCGCCAAGGCCTACATGGCCACCCACGGCGACGAGGTGGCCGGCAAGCAGATCGAGCTGATCGTCAAGGACGACGGCGGCGTTCCCGACCAGACCAAGCGCATCGCCCAGGAGCTTGTCGTGAACGAAGGCGTCAACGTCATCGCCGGCTTCGGCCTGACGCCACTCGCCTTCTCCACCGCGCCGATCGCCACCCAGGCGAAGGTGCCGATGGTGGTGATGTCGGCCGGCACCTCGTCGATCACCGAGAAGTCGCCGTTCATCGTGCGGACGTCGTTCACGCTCGCCCAGTCGACGGTGCCGCTGGCCAAGTGGGCGGCCAAGAACGACATCAAGACGGTGGTCACCGTGGTGGCCGACTACGCGCCTGGCATCGACGGCGAGACGAGCTTCAAGAAGCAGTTCGAGCAGGACGGCGGCAAGGTGGTAGAGAGCATCCGCGTGCCGGTGGCCAATCCCGACTTCGCGCCCTTCCTGCAGCGTGTGCGCGACGCCAAGCCGGACGCGGTGTTCGTGTTCGTACCGTCCGGCGTCGGCTCGGCCTTCATGAAGCAGTTCAACGAGCGCGGCCTCGCCGAGGCCGGCATTCAGCTCATCGGCACCGGCGACGTCACCGACGACGACATCCTCAACGACATGGGCGAGGTGGCGAAGGGCGTCATCACCACGCACATCTACTCGGCCGCCCACGATTCGGCGGAGAACGAGGCGTTCAAGAAGGCCTTCAAGGAAGCCGGCGGCGACCGACCGAACTTCATGGCGGTCGGCGGCTGGGACGGCATGGCGCTGATCTACCAGGCGCTGGAGAAGACCGGCGGCGACACCGACGGCACCGTGCTGGTCGAGGCCATGAAGGGCATGGAGTGGGAGAGCCCGCGCGGCCCGATCTCCATCGATCCGGAGACCCGCGACATCATCCAGAACGTCTACTACCGCGAGGTCAAGGAGGTCGACGGCGAGCTCTACAATGTCGAGTTCGGCGCCGAGGAAGCGGTCAAGGACCCGGTCAAGGCCGGCCAGTAGGCCATCCAAAGCCACGCGCGCGGCGCCGGCCGGGGTCGTCCCGCCCGGCGCTGCGGCGTCCGTGACATGCAGGCGGGCGGCCCGGGTCGGCGCGTCCGTCCTGCGGCCCGTTCCGCGCCCCCGTGAGGCTCGCCTCCGGGGATGTCCTGCCCGAAGGACCTCGATGCTCACCATCCTCTTCGACGGCATCGCCTACGGCATGCTCCTGTTCGTGCTGGCGTGCGGCCTCGCCGTCACCCTCGGCCTGATGAACTTCGTCAACCTGGCCCACGGCGCCTTCGCCATGGCCGGCGGGTACCTGACGGTCATCCTGATGAACGGCTACGGCGTGTCGTTCTTTCTCTGCCTGCCGGCCGCCTTCCTGGTCGCCGCGGCGCTCGGCGCCGTCCTGGAGCGCACCCTCTACCGCCACCTCTACGACCGCAGCCACCTCGACCAGGTGCTGTTCTCCGTCGGGCTGATCTTCATCGCCATTTCCGCCATCGACTTCTTCATGGGGGCGCGCCAGCAGATCGTCACCCTGCCGGGGGTGCTGCGCGGCCGTGTCGAGATCTTCGGCGTGCCGATCGGCGTCTCGCGGCTGTTCATCATCGCCATGTGCGCGCTGATCATGATCGCGCTGCAATACGTGCTCGCCTACACCCGCTTCGGCAGCCGCCTGCGCGCCGCCGTCGACGACGGCCGGGTGGCGCGCGGCCTCGGCATCAATGTCGGCGCGGTCTTCGCGATCACCTTCGCGGTGGGCTCGGGCCTCGCCGGCCTCGGCGGGGCCCTCGGCGCCGACATCCTCGGCCTCGACCCCACCTTCCCGCTGCGCTTCATGATCTACTTCCTGATCGTCGTCACCGTCGGCGGCACCTCGTCGATCACCGGGCCGTTCATCGCCTCCCTCATCCTCGGGGTCGCCGACGTGGCCGGCAAATACTACTTCCCCTCCGTCGGCTCGTTCGTCATCTACGCGGTCACCGTCGGGCTGCTCCTGTGGCGCCCCTACGGCCTTCTGGCGCGGGAGAACGCCCGGTGAGCGAGAAGAAAGTCCCGGTCTCCCCTCCCGCCCCGCACGCGCCGCCCGCGACCGCGGCCCGCCAGAGCGAGGCGGTGCGGCTGATCGCGCGCAAGAACGCCTGGAACCCGCTGGAGATCGTCTTCTGGCTGGCGGCGCTGGCCACCGTCTTCCTGCTGCCGAAGAGCTACCTGCTCCTCAACGACATCGCCATCCTGGCGCTGTTCGCGCTGTCGCTGGACCTGCTGCTGGGCTATGCCGGCATCCTGTCGCTCGGCCACGCCGCCTTCTTCGGGCTTGGCGCCTACGCCGCCGGGCTGTTTGCCATCCACGTCTCGGCGGAGCCGGTCACCGGGCTCGTTGTGGCTGCGGCGGCGGCCGGCGTCCTGGGCTTCCTGTCGAGCTTCCTGGTGCTGCGCGGCTCCGACCTCACCCGGCTGATGATCACCCTCGGCGTCGCGCTCATGCTGCTGGAGGCGGCCAACCAGGCGCGCTCGGTCACCGGCGGCGCCGACGGCCTGACGGGCATGGTGATGGATCCGGTGCTGGGGTTCTTCCCCTTCGATCTCTGGGGTAAGACCGCCTACATCTATTCGCTCACCGTCCTGTTCGCCCTGTTCCTCATCGCCCGGCGGCTGGTGCGCTCGCCCTTCGGCCTGTCGCTCACCGCCATCAAGGGCAACCTGACGCGCGCCACCTCGGTCGGTGTGCACAGCAACCGGCGCCTGGTTGCCGTCTACACCATCGCCGCCGTCTACGCCGGCATCGCCGGCGCGCTGCTCGCCCAGACCTCCCAGTTCGTCTCGCTCGACGTGCTGGCCTTCCAGCGCTCCGCCGACGGGCTGCTGGTGCTGGTGATCGGCGGCACAGGCTATCTCTATGGCGGGCTCATCGGCGCGGTGATCTTCAAGATCATGCACGACACCATCTCCACCATCACGCCCCAGTACTGGCTGTTCTGGCTGGGGCTGCTGCTGGTCATCATCGTCATGGTCGGCCGGGATCGCATCTTCGCCGGGCCGCGCCGGGCGGTGATCTGGGTCGGCGACCGGACGGCCCGCCTGCTGCGGAGGGGCGAGCGATGACCGCCATCCTGGAAACCGTCTCGCTGGTGCGCCGCTTCGGAGGCCTTGTCGCCACCAGCGACGTCAGCCTGACCCTGCATCAGGGGGCCCGCCACGCCCTGATCGGACCCAACGGCGCCGGCAAGACGACGTTCGTCAATCTGCTCACGGGGGCCCTGAAGCCGACCTCCGGTCGCATCCTTTTGGAAGGCGTCGACATCACCCGCGAGGCGGCCCAC
>TARA_R110002020_G_scaffold48763_6_pt1 | contig 12606 bp, 10 predicted proteins | sample TARA_R110002020 | Tara Oceans TARA_R110002020 (sample SAMEA4396489) | marine metagenome | biome: Westerlies Biome; feature: [MES] marine water layer (ENVO:01000295) within the mesopelagic zone...; material: water (ENVO:00002006), including particulate matter (ENVO:01000060) such...
TATTTGTGTTTGCATCATGAGCATTCGTATCATAGGAAACGACATCGAAATCAATGGAGAAAAGGTTGCCCGCATTCTTGATATTAGGCCAACGCTTTTAGACAGACTTATTGCTTATATTGAAGCGGCAAATACTTATTCTTCAATTGTTGATGAGATTCTTGATTTAAAGGATCAACTATCTTTGGAAAAACAAAAATCAGAAGAGGCCTATGATGATGGCAAGAACGATGGCTACGCAGAGGGAAAAGAAGATGGCAAAATTTAAAATTTCCCAAAGTTATATAGAAATTGAAAAACAGAAACATCCAGCATCGCAAAAAAAATATAACAGAAAAGCAATTGTTATTGGCTCAAATAAAAAAACAAATATTGGCCACCACATTTCCGAGAAATTGAAAAAAGATGGTTTCTCTATTAAGGAATTTTCAAAATCTTCAATAGATATGTCAAGAGATAACTTGACGATAAAAGGAGATGAGGATGCCCTTATTCTTTCAAATGGTTACACCCATCTTGACTGGATTGAAAATTTTCCAGAGGAGGAGATAATTAGAGTTATAAATGATACTCTTATTGCATCAATTAGAGCCTCTCATCAATTTATAAATAAAACAATAAATTCAAAACATAAAAAATATATAGTTTTTATAGGATCGATGGCTTACAATAAAGTTTTAAATGGGTCTTCTATTTATTGCACTGCAAAAGCTGGGATTGCCCATTTCGCAAGATGCCTAGCTTGGGAACTTGCGCCAAAAGGATATAATGTTTTGGCTATACATCCTAGTAATACCGAAAATACTCCAATGACAAATGCAACAATAAATGGCCTTATGGAATTTAGAGGGTTAAATAGAAAAGAAGCAGAAGACTATTGGGGATCAATTCTTCCCAAAAGAAGTTGGTTACAACCAAAAGAAGTTGGAAATGTTGTAAGTTATTTCCTTAGTGGTGATTCAGATTACATGTCAGGAGGGCAAATTGAACTCTCTGGAGGACAAAGATGAAAAGAGCTGATGTTCTAAAGATGAAAAGAGCTGATGTTCTAATGGCAAATGGTTTGAAAACATTTGCCGAGAGGAGAGCAGCTTATGGGGATAGTTATATAAAACATGCAAAAGTTATGGAAGCTATGTTTCCTGATGGAGTGAATTTGAAAACAGAAGTTGATATGGCAAGATGGTCTATTATCAATCTTATAATGGTTAAATTAGTTCGGTACGCAAAAGATTTTCGTAAGCCTCATCAAGATAGCATTCATGATTCTGGTGTATATTGTTTTGTTCTTGAGGAGCTTGATCAAGCTCATAATGAAAAAGTAGGTCTTGATATTTTAAGAGAAGAAATAAAAAAGAGCTTGAAGCCATGATAGTGTTTGATCTCGAAACAACAGGGTTACCAAAAGCTGAAGGAAGCGACCTTGAATTGCAACCAAAAATAATTGAGTTTGGAGCAATAAAACTTAATGAAAAATTAGAGGAAATTTCAAAATTAGAAATTCTAATTGATCCAGGAATTCTTTTAGACCCTAAAATAACTAAGATTACAGGTTTAACTGACAAAGAGTTGAAAGGACAAAAGCCATTCGTAGCTGTCTTAGATGAAATAACAGATTTCTTTCTTGGTGAAAAAATTCTTATTGCTCATAATCTTCCTTTTGATAAAACTGTTTTAAAGTTTGAACTGGAGCGATTAGATAAAGTTACAAATTTTCCTTGGCCTCCCCACCAGATTTGTACAGTAGAAGTTGGCGAAACAGTTTGGAATAAAAAGCGTAAACTTGGCGATATCTATCTTGAGGTTACAGGGCAAGAGCACAAAGGTGCTCATAGATCAATAGCTGATGTGCGAGCACTTATAGAGATTGTTAGGTGGTATAAAAAAGAAAGTCATTTAGATGCTTAATTTGAAACTACGCACAGAGTATTCTTTTCGCAATGCTTATGGGCCAATTAAAAAAGTTATAGGTGCCACAGAAGGAGAGGCAATAGGAATTTGCGATGCGGGAACTTGGGGGCATGTGGCGTTCAGGGATGCCTGTAAAGAAGTAGATAAAAAGGCAATATATGGTGTTGAAATTGCATTCGTTGATGATGCCCGATCAAGAGAAAAGCAACCGAATAATTTCATGTCATTTCTCGCAAAGAATAATGATGGCTTGAGAGAAATTTATGAACTGGTTACCAGATCTACAGATAATTTTTATTATATTCCTCGTCTTGATTACTCTGACCTTTTCGATATCTCTGAAAACATAATAATACTTTCAGGGCCAAATCCAAATTGGGGAATGTTGCCAACAACCCACAAGGAGAATCTTTATATTGAAATGGGGCCAACGAGTACAATCAAAGCTCTTGAAATGTGTAAAAAAGGCTTTAAGCCAGTTGCAGTTAGTGATAATTTTTACCCCAAGCCTACAGATAAAAAAGTTTATGAAGTTTTAACAGGGCGCAATCGCCAATCAAGAACCAAGCCTATGCACATCCTTGATAAGTGGGAGCTTAAATCTGTTATAAAATGGCTTCCTGACGAGGCTATAGCTAATACTTATGAAATTGCTAAGCAGTGCAACGCAAATCTCCCCGAAGCACAGATGATTCGTTTCCGGACAAATACAACTCTTAAAAGTTTATGCTTGGCTGGTGCGGTTGAGCTTGGAATTGATTTGGATAATGAAGTTTATAAGGCTAGGCTTGAGCGCGAGTTGAATCTTATAAAGGAAAAAGAATTTGAGGATTATTTTTTTGTTATTGCTGACATGGTTGAATATGCTAGGCAGCATATGCTTGTTGGTCCAGCAAGAGGATCGTCCGCTGGCTCTCTTGTTTGTTACTTACTTGGAATAACAAATGTTGATCCTATAAAATATGATCTTTTATTTGAAAGATTTATTGATATATCAAGAGCGGATCTTCCAGATATTGATATTGATTTTCAAGATGACCGCAGGGAAATGGTTTTTGAATATCTACGAAATAAATATGGCCCAGAAAAAGTTGCACACTTAGGCACAGTCAGTAAGTATAAGGCAAAGAGCACAATAACAGAAGTAGCTAAAGAGCTTGGAATACCGCTTTGGGAAGTTAATGACCTAAAAGGTGCAATAATAGAGCGCAGTGGAGGCGACTCAAGAGCAGCATTTTGTATACTTGACACATTTAATGAATTGGATGTTGGGAGAAATATCCTTGAGAAATATCCGCAGATGAAAATAGCAGCAGACATGGAATATCATGCCCGTCACAGCGGTGTTCATGCGGCTGGCATTTTAGTTACTGAAGAGCCAGTTCACAATTATTGCTCTGTTAGCAGTTATGGCGGGTCTGCACAAATTGATAAACACGATGCAGAAAAATTAAATTTGCTGAAGATAGATGCTCTCGGCTTGAGAACACTTTCAATTCTGCAGGACATCCTAGACCAGATAAGTTGGAGCCGAGAGCAATTAATAGATTGCCCATTGGACGATAAAAAAGCATTCGCAATTCTTAATGATGAAAAATATGCTGGAATATTCCAATTTGAAGGCTATGCTTTGCAATCTGTAACAAGGCAAATGAAAGTGCATAATTTTGAAGATATTGTCGCTATCACTGCTTTGGCTCGTCCTGGACCCTTGAATTCTGGGGGCACAACTGAATACATAAGGCGTCACACAGGAGCTGCCCCTATTGAATATTTGCACCCAATGGCAAAAGAGATAACTGAAGTAACTCATGGCGTCGTAGTTTACCAAGAACAAGTTATGACTATTGGCAGAGATGTTGGCAAGCTCTCTTGGGAAGATGTATCACAACTCCGGAAGATAATGAGCCACTCTCTTGGAACAGAGTTTTTTGACAAGTATTTCGAAAAATTTAAAAAAGGTGCGGAAGAAAATGGAATTGAAGAAAGTGAAGCACGTTATATCTGGGATCATATTAATACCATGGGTTCTTGGGCATTTAATCGGAGCCATGCTGTTAGTTATGGGATGCTTTCTTATTGGTGTTGCGTTCTTAAATATAAGTTTCCTCTTGAATTTGCAGCGGCATGTTTGCGCAATGTCAAGGATGATTCCCAAGGTGTGAAACTATTACGTGAAGTGGTGAAAGAAGGAATGACTTATAAGCCATTTGATAAATTTCGCTCAGTTGAAAATTGGTCTGTTCAGGATAATGAATTGATCGGTGGTTTAATTGGAATTAAAGGCATTGGCCCAAAAATGTCAGAAGACATAATACGTAGGCGAAAAATGGGAGAGTCTTTAACTCCAAGGCAAGAAAAATTGCTTGATAATGGCATAACACCTTATGATGACATATTTGAATGTGAACGAAAATGGGGACACATAAAAAAAGATCCCTCTGCCTATAACATAACTTCAGAAATAGTTGATATTAATGATTTGGAAGGCGACAATCCTGGAATGTTTGTTTTCTTTGGCAAGCTGGTTGAAAAGAATTTACGAGATATGAATGAGGTTGTGAACTTAGCCAAGCGTGGTGGCCGCAGAGTTGACAAAAATAATCTCTGGTTAAATTTAACTTTTGAAGACGACACCGCACCAATTATTTGCACCATTGACAGATTTAAATACCCAAGAATAGGCAAGCCAATTGTTGAAGAGGCAAGGGATGGAGACTGGTTTTTAATTAAAGGTGAGATAAAAAAAGGCTTCAGAAAAATTTATATAAACAAGCTCCGTAGCCTTGAAAATAGTCACTTGGGCATAAGGCACTGATAAATAATGATAATAAAATCACTTTGTTCCACTATAAGGCTTTACATTATGATAAAAATGGGCAATAATAAGGGCAACTGAGAAAGGAAATGAAATGACCCATATTTATAATGAAGCCGCCTACGAAGCCGGAAAAAAGCGAAACATTAAAAACAATGCTTTTAAAACCAATAGCAAAAATTGGTTGGCTGCTGCTGAAGATCATAAAGAGCTTTATGACTGGTTAAACCACACAGGCCTTTATGCTGATATTTATGTAGCCAAGGATTCTGTTTTGAAACCCAATTTTGATTATGAATATTTCAATCTTCCTGTTGGTTATAAAAGTGCAGACCATGATTTTGAAATTATTGAGATTGATGGCAAAAAAAATATTCGCCATTTTATTCTTACTAACCATCCTTTAACAGAAAAAATGTTTGAAGGCGACTTTGGCCATTTCCTTAGAAAATTAGCCCACATTTTAACAGGCAATTATTTTTTTGAAGATGACAAGGGAAAAGAGATCCCTAGCTGGGGCAAACTCACCGAAAAGCAAACTGAGGTTGTGCGTAATGCCCTCAAACGTGCCAAAGCAAACCTTGAAAAAAAGTCCGAGCGCGAAGCTGGATGGGCAGCAGAAGCAGCCAAGCGTGAGTATGTTGGTGAAGTTGGCGAAAAGAAATTTAAGGTTGAAGGCACAATCGCCTTCCGCACAAGCTGGGAAGGCGAATGGGGAGTTACTTTTATGACCGTCATCCGTGATGCCAATGACAACACCATTAAATACAAAGGTAAGCCCATTGGTTTAAAAGGTGAAAAAGTTTCTTTCACCGCAACAATTAAAGCGCACGAAGAATACAAAGGCGAGAAACAAACCATAGTTAATCGTCCTAAATTTGCAAAGGTATAATGTGAAGATCGAAAAGACCAAGGGCAAATATTGTTATGCCATTGTCAAATTGACAACAGAGAATACAAATAATCTTGTTAATTTTCCTGGATTCAATAAATGGGTTGGCAGAAAAATGATGTTTTCCCCAACAGGCGCAAATATTCGGCACATCCAGAAACACTGGCCGGAAGCTGAGTGGACACCAGAAGCTCGCCCTGCACTTGAGCAGTATATAAGTTCATTAAAAGCTGCGCACGAGAAAAGTAAATTCTCTGTTCCTGAGAATGATGACTTTATGTTTGAAACTGAACCATTCGAGCATCAACGTAGAGCTTTTTATATGTCTAGGGACAAAGAAAATTTTGCATTGCTGATGGAACAAGGCACAGGCAAAACAAAAGTTATAATTGATAATGCAGCTTATCTTTATGCACAGAATAAAATAACAGCACTTGTTGTTATCGCGCCCAATGGTGTTCATCGCAATTGGCTGAATAATGAAGTTCCAGCACACTTGCCTGAGTGGTGTCCGCGCAGAATTATTTATTATTATGCTGGCATGAATAGTAAACATCAAAAAGAGTGGGACTCAATAAATTCCGCAAAAGATATCTTGAAAATTTTCACATTCAATGTAGAAGCATTTGTTTCAAAAAAGGCACAAAAAAATATCCAAACAATAATGTTAAGCAACAAAGTAATGCTTGTTGTTGATGAAAGTTCACGTATAAAAACTCCAGGAGCCAAGCGCACCCAGTTCATAACCAAAATTAGTAAAACTGCAAAATATCGCAGAATTTTAACAGGAACTCCCGTCACCAAAGGTCCGGAGGATGTTTATTCACAGTTTAAATTTCTTGATCCTTATATATTAGGCTATGATAGTTTTTATTCATTTCGTGCTCGGTACTGTGTTATGGGAGGTTATGAAAATCGTCAAATAATAGGTTATGAGAATACCCAAGAATTGACTAAAAATCTTGAAGGTCATTCTTTCCGAATTTTAAAGAAAGATTGCCTAGATCTGCCTGACAAAATATACCAACGTGCCTATGTTGATCTCTCCGAAGCCCAAAGACGTTTATATAACACGATGCGTGATGAATATATAGCTGAGTACTCAGGAGAAACAATTGATGCTCCGGAGGCTATTACGAGACTTTTGCGCTTACAACAGATCACTTGCGGTTGGTTTCCGACTTCTGAGCCTGTGCCAATTGATGAAAAAAATCCCAGAATAAAGCTACTTGAAGACCTTTTAAGTGATATTGATGGCAAAGTTATCATATGGGCACGCTTTAGAGCCGATTTAAGGGCCATAGAGCGCGTATTAGGTAGTGATGCGGTCGCTTACCATGGCGGAGTGTCTAATGATGACAGAGCGTACGCTGTAGAGGCTTTTCAAAAAGACCCCAGAATAAAGTATTTCGTTGGTCAACCGCAAAGTGGTGGGCTTGGTTTAACATTAACTGCCGCAACATATACAATATATTACAGTAATAGTTTTGACCTTGAAACAAGGCTTCAATCAGAAGATAGATGTCACCGAATTGGAACCAAGAATAATGTAACATATATCGATATAGAAGCTACAAAAACTGTTGATGGGAAAATAATAAAAGCCCTAAGAAATAAAAAGAATCTTGCCGATGTTATAACTCGCGATCCAAAATCAATATTTATGGAGGAAGATAATGATAAAATATAGTGATGACTATGTTCGACAAATTAGAAAGGAAAAGAAAAATAACTCAATAAAAGAAATTGGGAACAAGCATGGCTTAACAAGAGGCCAAATTCGTTACATTCTTTATAGTAGAGAAATTGAACCATTAGCCTTTCTTTCTTGGTTCAAATCTTTACGAAATAAGTGTAATGACTGAAAAAAGTTTTTGGACTCTTTTGAGGAACAATCTAGCAATAAAGATGTACCGTGTTGAAAATCGCGTTGGCTCTGGAATGCCAGATGTCCATTATATAAATAAAAGAGCTTCTGGCTGGATTGAACTTAAATATGTAGATAGCTTTCCAAAAAAGGGGAAAGTCAACATTGGCCTGAAAAAGCATCAAGCTCTCTGGCATAAGAATTATAATGCTTTTGGAGGTGTTTCTTGGGTATTAGTTCGTCTTTCTAGATCAGCAATATTTCTTTTCAAAGGCGAAGATGCAGACATAATTGCTAAAATGCCAAACAAGTTCTTCATGATGGAAAAATGTGTTTGGTGTAAAAGAGGCAACATGGGTGCAAAAGACTGGGACAATTTAAAAGAGGAGATTACAAATGTCTGAAATCTGTTTAACAAAAGAAAATGACAGGCAAATAATGATCGTTGATAATTTATGGGAGGCTTATGAAAATTGTCGCCATCCAGTAATTAAGCAAGAGTGGAAAAATAAAATAGAAGCCTACAAGCGAAAAATGAAAAAATCAACTACTACTGATTAACCAATTTCTTTTTAGTTGAAGATGACATGCCATCAATGATTGACTGAACAGAAGTCCGCTGCCCTTGCTTTGCTTTTTCAAAATCAGTGCCAGCTGTTCTTGTTGCTGTGCCAGTGGCTGTTTTTATAAATACATCTGCTATTTGATTTGTCCTTTTTTTCGCACCAGCGAGCATTGCAGGCTGAAACAATGCTCTGCGTACCAAAGTAGGATTTTCTGATACGAGAATTTTACCAATTTGAGCAAGGTCGTTATCTGTTAAATTATCTGCTTTTTTGCCAATCCAATTTTTGACAATTCTTGTTCCCGCCATGAGATCACCACCCATTAGCGCACTAAGATTTGCAAGTTGCCCTGACACACCTATGCGCTTTGATGCTTCTTGTGTCGTTTGTGTCACCGTACCTTGTAATACTTTTCCTTCAGAGCGTATTGCTTGGTGGGCTAATTGTATTTTCCTAACTGCAACTTCAAGTGACTCTTCAGGATATATCTTTTCAAGGATCAATCTTTCAGATCTGGAAATATCATTCAAATTACGGAAAAGTGTTGCCTTGGCTGATTTTGTTGCCTTGCCTCTTAAAGAGGCACCAGCCCCAGCACGAAAAGCTGATATGACGTCCAAATCACCCGATTTAACTATTCTTTCAAAAATTATTTCTGCATCATCAGGAATCTTGCTAAATATTTTTCTCCCTTCATCAAAAGCAGTTCTTGCAGCAAACATTTTTGCATAATTAGCTCTCGTTGATTTCAAAGCAGGAGAAAGGCCATCCAGCATTATTCTTAATTTCTTTTCTAAATCTCCGAATGCTTCTCCGAGGCCACCTTTACCTTTTCTGTATGATTCTTCGGTTATATCTTTTAACGCTCTGCGGACTATTTCTCCATCTTCAAGAGAAACATTGCGTGTGAGCGCAATCTCACCTGTTTCTTGGCCAGCGGCATCAAGTTTTTTCCTAAAAAGTGGCGGTAAATTTCTTGCCGCTATTAATTGATTTAAATCTTTTATTATTGTTGGGTTGTTGCCTGCAACTTCAAGCACACCTAAATTTAAATTGTTTGATGGCTGGGGAACTGTTTCTTTAAAAATTTTATTATAAGATGAAGATTCAGCTTTTTTCATCGCCTCAATTGTTTGGTTCATAGCTTTGACAACATTGCCGCTAGGTGCTATTGGCACCAGATCAGCTTGAAGTGCTGCAGAACCTTTTTCTGCGAGAATCTTTGACCTCCGGATAAGAGCTTCAGAAACAACTCCTCTTCCTGTGCTCATTTTATTATAAACTGCTCTTAATGCTATTGCTGCCTCCGGAGACATGTCAGGGAATATCTCGCCAGCAGAGATGCGCCTTATCATTTCCTCTGGTGAAATTCCACCTTCATTAAGTAGGCGTGATAATTCTGCTTCAACTTGTGTTGGAAGTTTTCCACCAAACTTAGTACGTAAAAAATTTATTGGTGCGACAACAGCTTTGCCAACAACTTTGGCGACTGCTGGTGCTCCTCTGCCAATTACTGGACCAAGAACTGCTCCTGTAGTGCCTGCCTTTATTAAGTCACCAGGATCTTTAGTGACTCTTTCTACAGGATCACCTTTTCTTGCACCTAATGCTGCTGTTGTTGCATGGCCACCCCCGATTAAAGCCATTCTTGCAAGCCCTGGAGCTGCAGAACCCCCAAATGTAAATGGCATAGTTGCCAAAGTTACCAAACTAGCACCACCAAGCTCATATCCCATTGCTGCCATAGGATCCTTTTTTCTTGCATCTTCTATTATTTTTCTTTCTTCTGCTACAGCTTGCTCAAAAGTTAATTCGCCACCAGTGAGCCGACTAGCAATTGACTTAACTGATGCAAAAAGCTCATCAGAAAAATTCCATGATGCTCCAGCACCAACAAGACGTAATTTTTCTCCAATGCTTAAATCGCCATCAACAGGTGCTGTTTTTACCTCTGTCTTTTGGTAATTTTCGGAATCTCTTCCGAGAAGGCTCCTTACATCTCCCATTACCGATCAGTCCCCCAATCTTTTATGACAAATATTGGCTCACCAGAAAATAATTTTTTTCCTTTTGCTGAACGATTATAAACAACTGTTCCTCTTGGGACGGCTTGCCACCAATCATAAAGTTTGTTATATTTTGTGTCTTCTTGTGCTTTCCGTTCAAGACTCAGTCCATTATATTCGGGAGCGTCACTGTATATGGGAACTTCCCCTTTGTATTTTGAATACAATCCCCGATCTATTTTATCAATAGCAGCATCTACATCTTTTGAAGTGCCACCAGAAGTTAAAATTTCGCGCTCTTTTGCGGCTGCTATAGCAGCATTTTCTGTACGTTTTTTAAATGTGTAAAGAGAAATGTAGTTAGCTTTTGGTTTATTTCCAATATCAGCAATTGCTCGTTGATATGCTTTAAATTCCATGTCTGATGTTGAACCAGAACCCACTGGTCGCATTTTTGGAGCAAGGACATTTGAAATTGATTGAATGATCTGAAGATTTTGAACTGAAGGATCATTCACTCCAAAAAGTTGTCCAAAAATATTTTTTATTGGCAATGTAAGTTCAGCCAATCCACCTGTCTCAACATCCCCTGTTAACAGCAGATCCATGCCTATCTGCACAGTTGGGAGTGTTTCAAATGATCTTGTTATGTAATCATTTTCTTTAGCAAGTATTGGAATTCGTTTTTCTCTATAATTAACACTTGCAGGCTTAACGCCACCAGTGACAGGAATGAAATTAAAATCTACTATTTTATTATTGTAGACAACAGGGGCAAGCATTTGAAACGAGTCTGCTATAACAACAGGTTTCCCAACCATGCTCTCTGATGGGGCTGTCAATTTTTTAACTGTGCTGGCAAAAGTAGGAGCATTTGCTGGCATACCTTTGTTTATTAAGTATTGTCCTGCATTTTCAGCTGTCATATAAACTGCTGATTCTCCAGAAGGATACTGTTTAAAAACTCCACCTTTACCGAGAGATGCTGCTAAAGTTAATCCCATTTTTGACCTTGCAAGGTCTTCAGCGCGTCTTGTCTTTCTTTCTTCTAATAATGTTTTAACTGTGGCTGCCCCAGCTTCCCCAGCTGCCCCTAGAGCTGTGGCTCCTGGTTTGCTTGAAGCTGCAGCCATATTGGCGAAAAATTGAAAAGCTGATAACCATTTGTCATGAGGAGTGGCAGAAGACGGCATAAATTCATCAACATATTTTTTTATCACCTCTGGAGACATAACATTCTTCAATGCACCTGCATTTACTTGATTTACATTAGTTTCTGATGCTCCGCGATTTAAAAGTCGCTCATTCTGATTTTCCAATTTTTCTAACAGACCTAAAAGACTACTTTTACGAGTGGCCATTTATTTTTCCTCTTATGAAAGCAACTTGTATGCAGAAGCCAATGCCCCAAGGCCACCCAGCGTTTGTCCATAAATACTTGGTGTTTGAATAAATTCTCCTCCACGCTGCATTGAATATTCACGAGTTTCATATGGTACTTGTTTTAATGCTCCCAAAGCAAAATTAACAGCCGTAAAAGGATATTCCCTCTGTTCAGCATAATCGCGATATGCCAGTTCTAAAGCCTGTTGGTCAAGAATCCTTTCTGCTTCACCACCTGCTATCAGCCCTTGGGCTTCTTGCTGGACTAATCCTTGAACTTGAGCAGCCATACCTTGTTCGGCATCAAGTTGCATTCTTCGACTTGCTTGATTTAAATCGAATGCAGCCCTATCTGCTTCTGTTTGCATTGAATAGGCACGTTCACCCGCTCCAACATCCCTGTCAAACTTCCCAAACCTCTCTCCCTGACCGAGCTGGAATCCCCTTTCTCTTGCGGCAACATCTCTATCAAAAGCTCCAAATCTTTCTGCCTGACCGAGTTCATATGCCCTTTCTCGAGCACCACGCTCTCTATCAAAAGCCCCAAATCTTTCCCCTTGGCCTAGTTGATAAGCTCTTTCTGCTGCTGCACGATCTCTTTCAACCTGCTGGGAGCCAAATTCTAGTCCTTGCTTACCAGCTTCTGCTCTAATTCTTCCTCGTTCTTGAGCACCCAAACGTGACAATTCGGCAGATTGTATACCATAACGATCTCCGCCAAAGGCTCCCCCTGCAGAAGCAGCAAGTTGTTGTTGCCTTCTATCAAAGGCCTCTGTCACCTCTCTTGTGGCAGGAGCAACTGCAGTTTGGAAAATATCAGAATAACGCTGGGCAGCTGCCTCATCAAATTGAGGCCCACCAGCGAAGGCTGCTCTCTCAGGGCCAATGGCTGGCCCAAAGGCTTCGGATTGAACTGTTGGAGCTGCACCATAAGCTGCTGTTTCTACACCTGCTGGAGCTGCATATGTTCCTGGAGCAAATCTTTGGCCACCAATGTCAGCCGCCACTCCTTTAGCACGTTCAATATAAGGCTCGTAAATATCACGTTGCTGCTCTAATTCTTGTAAGCCTAATTGTTCGCGTTGTGTTAATTTACTAGGAGCACCACCACCAAGCCTATTATAAGTTGCTAACCGAGTTCCTGAATAAGTTGGAAATGGGCT
>TARA_R110002020_G_scaffold53057_5_pt1 | contig 12604 bp, 19 predicted proteins | sample TARA_R110002020 | Tara Oceans TARA_R110002020 (sample SAMEA4396489) | marine metagenome | biome: Westerlies Biome; feature: [MES] marine water layer (ENVO:01000295) within the mesopelagic zone...; material: water (ENVO:00002006), including particulate matter (ENVO:01000060) such...
TCTGCTTTTTTGTTTTTCTTCTGTTACAAAGAAACTTTTAATCCATTCTATCATATTAATCACCTAAAAAGGGCGGAGGGAAACAACAGGCTAAAAATGAACGAACCTTTACATAAACCCAAGAGTTGTTTGTTGTTTTTAATATGAAAACCCCCTATGTAAGAAAAGAAAGCGATAATGATTATCGAAAGTATTACCAGACTGTTACCGTGTGACGGGTTTTCTTTCTTTTTATTTCATAAACTTACTATCAAATGGCGGACAAACAAAGGGCATGAAACCCAAACACCGCCAAGTGAACATCAATTTGTTTGTGGTTTAGGGCCACAGTAAAACAAATTCTTTTTTGCTCTTGTAATTGCTACATAGCAAATATTATTTTCCTCATTTCCTCCCATTGGATGAGGCATTCTGTCTGTTGCTAGAATATAAACATTATCTGCTTCAAGACCTTTAGCCTTATGAACAGTGGATAACATTATCTCTCCAACATCGGGGTTATCGAATACTCTTTTAATTTCTTCAATAATTCCACCAACTGTTGTTGCTTTATCAACAAAGATACTGATACAATCTTTCTTATCTTCAAGAGCAAGTGCTTGATTTACTTTATCTTGATTCATAAGACGACCATAATTAAAGTCATAGTCTTTCATGAATAAATCCCAAAACTCTTCGACACCCATATTATTATTCTTGGTAATCTTTTGAACAGCAGTAATTAAACCTTGAGTCATGTCACGACCTAATATGTATGCTGATTTACCTTGACTAATTAAATCATAGAAAGCACCAATTAAAGGCGCATTATATCGACATAAAACCATGTCATTAGGTTGCGGATTAAACGGCGCATTAACAACAACCGTTCCGTTAATAGCATCTTTATGAGCATTAAAGTCAGAAACATATCTATTCGCCTCCTTGACCACTGATGTAGGACATCTCCAAGAAATACTTAGAGGAAACTCGCTGATTTCTCTATCTCCTTTAGAAAGTCTGTCGTAAAACATCCCAATACTATTAGAGTCAGCACCTCGGAATCCATAAATCGCTTGATTTTTGTCTCCAACAATTACACATCTGCCACCATTAACGCATCTGCTAATTAATTCTCTTTGTGCTTCATTGAAATCTTGTGCTTCATCAACGAATAGAATATCATATTTAGGTAATGGGTAGTTATTTACTAATGGAATCCAAATCATATCATCAAAATCTATGATATGTGTTTGTGTTCTGCACATAGTTAGAATAGCAGGTATTGAATCTAATGCTATCTTCTCTTCTCTATCAGATTGAAAGGAGATATTATATTCATCTATTAATCCAAGAATACTCTTGGTGTCTGTTCCTTCTATTAGACAGCCTTTAACTAGAGAAACTAATTTCTTTAGTGGTGCAACATGGTAATCTTTACCAAGTAATTCTTTAATTATGTTATTTAACTTAAAGTTATTAACTTTGGTTCTAATACCTGCGGCTCTTAATGCAGCAAAACCAAATGCGTGAAATGTCTTTGCTTCGACACCATCTGGTAATTTCTTGGCTAATTCTGTCGCTATTGATTTATTAAACGCTAGAAAAGCAGCCTTAATGCTTTCATCAATTCTATTTGCTCCTTCGACAATAGTAAATGTTTTACCGCATCCTGCACCTGCATTCACAAATACATGATTCTCGCTATTTACTATGGCTTCCCATATTGCTTGCTGTTGTGTTGTTCCTGTTATCATTTTTATTCCTCCATTTATTCTTATTAATTAAGTATGAAATCATTTACACAGGCGGGAGAAGGAGGAAAACAATAAAGGTAGGAGGTAATCAACCCTTATTGTTATACATCATTAGTTGCCCCTTTTCCTTCAACTTCTCCCATGTGTAATAAACCTGAACATTTCCTGCCTTTATAACCCGATTCAACATTGTCTCATTACTGAAAGTTGATGTTGTAACTGGATATAATTTCCATTTCATTGAACAAAATTATAATTTGATAATTTGTTTGCATGAGTGAAAAACCTCTGTATAAGCCGTTCAAGTCACTATACCTTGGTCGATGCCGTATAAGGTGAGGCCGCACCACGACAACCTTTGATTGAACAAAAGGTAAAGATTCCTATTTGAACCATATACCGTAAATAATCCAAGAAGCCATTGAAAGAGTTATTGCTCCCCAAAATAGCCTTAATCTTAGATTGTTGATAGGGTTACATCTTTTCTTCAAACAATAAGTATTTGAGAGAATAGCCCCTTTATGAATATAACTTTCAAGAAGATGGTTTGAGCCTTCAGGAATATCCACACCGCATTTTTGACAAATCTCGTCTTTGTCTGCTTTTAGATATACTTCCTCTATTAGTCTCAATTAAACCACCATTATGTAAAAAAAAGAAACAAAGGGGGGCGAACCCCCCAATGTTTCGGCTTCACCATTTAAGGTGTATCTCAGTTATACTGAGTTATCAGTTAAAAACCGTTCAACTTCACTCAGAAGATGGTAAAAGGCTTTCAAGGGAACCATCCCATGAACCATCCTTAAACATCTTTGATAGGTTGTTTCGGGTTCTTTTAACTACTGCAAGTGCATATTCGCTTGCATCTTCGTAAGCACCGCCACCGGACTTAATGTGCTTCATACTGATTGATGCAATAATAGCGTCGTGGTTGTAGTAATTGGTTGCCGCTTCTTCAACGACACCGCAAATGCGGTCAATTGCTACTCTTACGCTTGCTGGAACTGCGGACTTTTGTCCACGACGGAACGGTGTTCCATCTCTTCCCTTCAAAAGAGCCTTTAATGCGCCTTGTGCCGCTTCTCTTTCATTAGGGTTGTTTGTTCCAATTTGCAGGTTCAGTTCTATAACTTGGCGCAATCCAGCATCCAAAGTTGTATCTGCTTCTAGGTATTCGTTCACTTCAATAACGAGTGAATCCCATGTTGTATCATCCATATTTATTTCTCCTTCGCCTTTCGGCTTAATTTTACTAGATTCGATAGGGTATATAAGCCGCCCTTCTTGAATCTGAACAATCGAATCTCGGCTAAGGAGATTGCCATATTTTGCATTATCTTCATCCTTGACCCATTGTAATTATTCAATAATGATGATGAAGAATTGAAAACACTATTCACTTTTATTCGTTTCCACGATTGAGAATAATTCTCAAACATGCGAATTGTGACTTATGTTACATAAGCATTAAGATACTTAGCCAAACCTGCATTTTAGGCTCTTAATTTCTCAATTTCTCATTTCTCACGATTCTCATATAGGACTCTCTGTATATACTACATATCCCCTAAGAATCTCCTGACATAAGTAATGAATTATCATAGGTCTAAGTAGTAGTAAAAGAATGAATGAATGAATGAGAAATGAGAAAATGAGAATTGTAAAAAATATATTATACTTATGACTACATAACCCTCAAGTTTCTTGCCCGACTTACAATTCTCATGCTTCTTGGATGATGAGAATACTGTTTTATTTTACTATAATATTATATTAATATAATATACTATACGAATTAATATAAGACCAATTGAACCATACCCATAGAAACTACCTAGTTTCACGGGTACTAATTTTCATCCCCAATTGTAGGTAATGGAGTAATGCTAACTAGGCTATTTCTTCTCTCTCGGATAAATCCCTACCATATGGTTGTAATGGCTTTGCCATGAAGACCTTATACAAAGTAATCAGCCATATATCATGGGAATAGAGTACCAACGCAATATGAGCATAAATTACGGAAAACAATTAGACACTGTGGATTTTAACAAATTATCCGCAGAATTGTCTAAAAAGGGATTATATCTAACAGACCACTGGGAGGCTGTTGATGAAGAGAACGGATATGGCTATAATGAAGTTACAGAAGACAATACTGTTTATCAGGTTGTTCTTGATGGTGAAACTCTTATGACTTGTGACTGGAATGTTGATGCACATAGAGTAGTAAAAGCATTTAAGTCGCTTCATCCTACTATTGAAAGTCGTGCAGTTAGAACAGAAGTAACTACTAAGAGATGGGTTAGACCTGAAGGTAATGTATTACAATTTGGAATTGAATTAGATGGTACAGTTGCTAATTTTGACAATTGGGGCAGAAACAAAGTAATGTATGACGGTAGCGTTAATATGACGGTTTATCTATACAACAATTCACTTGGACTTAGTTTAGAGTTTCAAATTAATTGGGAATGTGACACTGTTCAAAGAAAAGAAGCCATTGAAGATGCTATGGTTGAATTACCTTTGAAGGATATGGGATTAATCCAAAGCATTGTTGAAGGCAGAATCAAAACAAAGCAATTTGGCTTCAATGTTGAAGATGTTCAAATTGATTGCCACTTTGACGCTAAAACTGAAAGCCGTTCAGAATGCACGCCTGATATTATCAAACAAGTTAGGGAGGCCCGAAAACAATGATGTTCACCAAAAGACATTATATGGCATTCGTGAAGTTAATTAATCATGTTACTATGTCTGATGGCCTAATAAGCCATCAGGACTTGATTGATGAGTTATGCGCTTTATTTGAAGCAGATAATCCTAACTTCAATGAAAAGACCTTTAGAGCGCAGTTATGGGATAATTAGTCCCTTGGCCCGTAAGCCCACAGAAAAGTGGCAGGGTTAGTGCAAAGCAAACCATATGGTTGTAAATACTTTGTATTTACGACCTTATATTAATTATTCATCTATTATATGTTGGGAGTCATGAACCAACAGACATTGACCGAATGCCCCTTTGATAGCGGGGTAAGGTATATTGTTTCGTATGGTGCGACATCATCTATTATCAAAGCCTAATTGGGTAGCGGTAAAAAAATGATGAAAGTCCTTGAACCTCAAAAGGGGAGTCATTTAACTAATGACTTGGATAACAATAGTGTACGGGCTTTCTGAAAAACGGAAGTTATCAAAGTGAGTGGAACCCAATTCCATCCGTATTAGTGGTAGTCATCCCACTATGTCACCTATTCACCATTTACAGGCATAAGTGAGTAAAACCATAAACATTGCCCTGAAAGACACTATTCGCATATCTATTCAAGCCTCTTTCACCCAGCCAAAGATTGTTGAGTGCTTGATAGTTCCCTGCGAATTAGTTGTCCCATTTTGGGGGTTTAAATGCAAAGCAACACCATATGGTTGTAAACTTTGGTGGATAACCCTATTAATAAAGGTGTTTCCCCTCTATTATGTCGTATGTGCATGGATTAGGAGATGCTCAAGAGCGTTTGGCTCAAGAGGATGAATGGAAGTATGGTTGGATTAACGATTTAGTAATTAAATGCCCTAAGTGTGAATCAACTAATACTGATAAAGAAGATTGGGATGAAGAATATGACGGGGATGAAGATACTTTGTTTATCTTTAGTTGCTTCTGTGGCGATTGTGAACATGAGTTTGAACATGAGCATTATGCCTGAATATAATCCTATGACCCCGAAAGGGCGAGGTTTAGACAAAGCAACACCATATGGTTGTAGTTACTTTGTAACGAAGACCTTATGCTTCCCATAAAGGCTAATACTGCATTAAGGGCGGTAACTTGATGGAATCGTTAAGATTAGGAGGTAATTGAAATGAAACTAAAGAATTGGAATATGAATACAACAAAAGTAAGAGCATGGGCTGAAAATCAGCCTGAAACAGACCAACTTCAAGCAGTATTGCTGTCTCTAACATTAGGAGATAATGCGGGTACTGATGAATTAAGAAGCACATATTGGACAGCAATTCGTTCAATCGGGTCATCTATGGATAATTTCCCAAAGGCTCGTCGAGGCAGAGAATCAACACTAACCGACGGTCAGGAAATTGTTTTGGCGACTGTGGAGGCAAATGTGGCGAGTGCTATTGCGTCAATTGGTTCTGAATACCACGAAACACTATTACAGGTTATTGTTCCTCACGGGCGCACCGGCGGTGTATTTGAGGATATGACCGCTATGGCGAATTATTTCGTGAAGCAAGCACATAACTATATTATCCAGTCAATTAAGGATAATAGAATATCAATGAGTGATGATGGCGAGTTTGACTTGGATTCAAACGACATGCTACAAATCACACCACGCCCAACAAAGGCGGATTCCTCGGAGGGCGACGAAGAGGAATGATTGCATCAGGAAACCGCCCTGATGCCCCCTTGTGGGGGTTTGAACAAAGTAAAACCATATGGTAGTGCTTTGTTATACCCCCGAAGGGAATTACACCCATTCAGACAGACTTGAAGAGAAATCAAACCCTTCGTTCCTTGCTCCATCCATAATGCTTCTTACTATGTCTTCTAACGGAGTTTGCATCATAATATCAATAATGGCATCATCAGTAGCAGAAGCCCATGATTCATACAAATGTAGGTGCATCATGTATTCTTCCTCAATAAGCATCATATCTTTTTGCACAGCCTCCATAAACTTCATAGCCATAAATCCTTCCATGTTATTACTGATATTCTTTAGTTTGAGTACGCAACGCTTACACATGATAATAGGATAATGAAGTAATATAGGGTTTTAACCTCAAAGATATTAAAACCATATGGTAAGGTCACTTTGTTACACGCACCCCATATATTACTCTAATAACCTTATAACATGTTTCAGAGAAGACACTACCAAGAAATAGCGGAGATATTGAAGGAAGTAAAGCATGTTATGGGGCGTTGCTATAAAGAACATTATACGGTTAGTCATAGCGCAGTTTGCGGGCTTTTCGCAAAAAGACTAGAAGAACTAAATGAAAGATTCAACTCAAAGATTTTCTTTGATACTATATTCGGAGATGAATGAAATGACATATAAGATAATCAGATTTAGTTTTAATGGCAGTAATAGAGTTATGAAGCGAGGTTTAACGCTAGAAGAGGCTCAAGCCCACTGTAAAAGAGAAGATACTCACGGGGAGGGCTGGTTTGACGGTTATGCCGAAGAATGACCCGTAAGGGTCAATAACACAAAGTTATGACCATATGGTTGTGAGGCTTTGTTCTATTCACAAAACCCCGCCGAAACGGGGTTAAGTGCCTAAATAGGCATTTCATCTCTCCATGTCTCCAAAGCATACATAGTTTCAGCATGTTGTTCAGCATCCCTGTATAAATCAGCAAGCAGACTTTTGATTTCATCATGAGTATTAGCCCAAACATCTTCATCAATTCCATAAGTTTGAATTATTGCTTTTTCAAACTTTGCTACTCTTTCAGCCTGTGCATATTCACTCATTGCTATGTGAAAACCTTCAAAATCTAAACTTAAATCGTCATTCTTGAAATCATCTATATTTGGCATTACTATTTCGACCATGTTATATGCCTAAAAGCGGCATATAGTGTCAGGGTGATACAAAGTGTTACCATATGGTTGTAATCGCTTTGCGCTTGTTTAATTACAACCCTATCTAGCATTGATTAGGTTATAGTGCATCGGGAGGCTAATGATGCTGATTTCCCTTATTGGAGGTAATTATTATGAACATTAAGAATTGGACAAAAAACACAACTGAGGTGACTCTATGGCTTGAAAAAGAGGATAGAGGCGAACATGCACAAGCAATATCATTGTCGATTATGCTTGGAAATAACAGTAATGACGACGACATGCGTTCAACCTATTGGACCGCTATTCGCTCAATTGGGTCAGCATTTGCTGATTTCCCAAAAGCCCGCAGAGGTCGAGAACCCTCTATTCCAGAGGAAGCCGACCAACATGCGACTTCTGTGAAGAATGCGGTTTACTCTGCGTTTGTGGGTATTTCTAACCCTGAACTATTATTGACTGTTATTCTGCCTCACGGCAGGACTGGCGGCTCATATGCAGATATTGAGGCTATGGCTAATCATTATGCAAAGCAAGCGTATAACGCACTTGTTAAGGCTTACAAGGAAGGTCGTTGGGATGGCACTATGAACGGTGAAATCCCCACTATGACCCCACCTGCGGTTAAATCCGCATCGGAGGTCGAAGAAGAGGAATGATGTGGATTTAGCCTCCCGTTGCCCCTTGCGGGGTTTCCTCTATGATGGCAAAGCCAAACCATATGGTAGTATATGTGTATATATAGAGTATATATGAGTCATTATAGACGCTAAATGGATTAATTAGGGTTACATGACTCGTAACATGATATTTAACAGTTGCGTAAAGCGTTCTATATAAATGAGTTAATATAAGTAATATATATGAATAAGGCTAAACAAATCTATATATATTTAAATTCAATCTAGCCAAAACATACAACCATATGGCTTTGTTTCAAATTTTTATTATTGTACATCTTTAAACGAATAGGCATTAATTAATCAACTTTAGATGAAAAAGCATTAAATAGCCTATTTTAAATGAAATCACTTTGCCTATTTCGCCCCTTCTCCGCACATATTATATGCTATGGACTACTCCCATTAACTGATAGCAGATGTCCGCTGAAAAAGAGGCATTAGTACATTTAGATGCCATATTCACTGAAATAAAAGATACTCTGCAAGAAGCGAATAAGAATAGGAAAGATAGTAAACAACTAACAAATGAGGAGAATACTGCTTTAACCAATATACTGACTAAACTTAAACAAGTTAGAACCAAATTAAATGATTATATTAAACAATTCAGAGTACAATCATCATTAGACCAATTCAATTAGATTTAAATGAATAGATTAAACTTATAATATTTAAATGAATACCTTTTTATTCTGGGAATACATATCATAATCTTTAAATGAGGGCGCAAGTGACGAATAAATTACCCCACATTTTTTGAGAAATTAACTTCATTATCAGCAAATAACAGGAATTGAGCAAAATGGCATGGAAATCCGTTCTTAAAAACATAGAAATGGATGATACCGAGGCTTGCTGTGAAGAAGCAAGATTAAGTCTTGTTCAGTGGTTTGAAGAACATGCTGATAAATTACAACCTAATTCTGGAGTTTTAATGCAACAAGGTCTTAGAAATGCTTTACTGCAAACTGCAAATGATTTATCTTTAGAAAGTTGTGAGGAATTAGAAGCATCTATTGAAAGGTTTCAAGAACTGTATGATTTAGAGAGGTCTAATTTCTTTGATAATAAAAAATTAGAAGAAATAATGCTAGATTGGGATAGATGTAGCACATTAGGTATTCAAAGAATGAATAACAGGAATAGACCACAACTAGATATAAAACGAATAGAGCGTGATTAATATGACATGGTTCAATGTGCTAAAATTAGATAGAGCCGAAATGAGGCGAAGGGCAGAAAGAGAAGAAGAAGAAATTGACAATTTACCATCACACTTTTATTCTGGTGCTAAAAAAGACAATATGAGCCGTCTTGCTAATATAAAGCGCACAGAAGAAGAACAAGACCATTTAGACAATCGAAAAGACAAAAGAACAAGAATGGGTCTTAAAGGTAATGAGTCCTTTCCTAGAGAAAGAAGGAAACATAGGGGAGGAAGAGGTCGATTAGGAGATACAAAACTACTTCCTATACCTAAAGGAAAAAGGGGTAATTAATATGACATGGAAAGACATTTTAAAAGAAGATGAAGTTGCATTTCCTGATGAACCTGATACAGATGAAGTTTTAAGCATAGCAAGTGAATTTTATGGTAAAAGAATTAGACGAACCAATCGGAATGATTTATTGTCTTCTATTAGACAGAAAAATAAACTACTTGGCGGAACTAAAGAATTAGATGAATTAGAACGCAGACTCCTTAAAGTTATGGAAAAGTGATTATTATGACATGGAAAGATATTCTTAAAGATTTGAAACCCGATAGGGAATTAAGAAGCGAAGTTGTTGATACTAAAGAGGTTGAAAATAACTTTAATGTTGATGGTTGGCCTAAGTACATTTATATGAGCCATCAAGATTATATGTATGGAGTAGGCAACATAGGTGGAGAAGTCGCACTAATTTATGAATATCAAGGGAATAACAAATATAGGTTAGTTAATCCCCACTTTTCCACAGTTATTTCAGGCGTTGAAAGAGTTGTGGAAGAAGATAGTGAAGATGATGCTTGGGGATTATTTGCGACAATGCCAGCAGATGCTCGTTTTATTAGAAGAGATTACAGAGGAACAGATGTTTTAAGAGAATTAGAAGGTGGCGGTGCATTAGAAATGTATCAAGGTGAAATGCCAAAAACCGACAAAACAAGGTTTGCGTGATTATTATGACATGGGAAAATATTCTTAAAAGGCCGGATATACCCATGCCGGATTATGATAAGCATTTTGAATATGACCCTGAATGGTTAGAAGAAACCATAAAAGCATGGGATAAAGAGAATCCTGCTAGAGTCCTTCATATAGAAGCACCTTCAACTCCTGACCCTAGAGATAGATTAGAAGACACAAGTATTAGATTTGCTGCTAGTAGGTCTAATAAATTTGTAATGGATTCATTTAAGTTTATTACTGATAGACGCATTGATGAGCAAAAGGGACTTTACAAGGTGCTTGAGAATAGAGGCTATAAAATTACAAACCGAGATGCAGAGTATATTCGCAAAATGTACGGTGAAAAAATAAATGGTGTATTTATTCCAGATGAAGCGAAAATGTATTTCGTAAGTGTTGGTAAAGAACGAGCAAAGATTCAGAGAGAAAAAAATCCTACTAAAAGAAGTCGCCAACCTGATAGCAGAAGAAGTGTTGCAGATATTGAAGAATGGAATAGACTACATGAAAAACATAATTTAGATACTTTAGAAGGGTTTGTCAGTTATACTTCAAGAATACTTCAAACAATGCTATATGAATCACCTGCTATATACAGGGGTCATAAACAAGTCAAAGAGGCAATTATTGATAAGTTTAAAAAAGACAATAAAGTTCCATCAGGTTTTGGATGGCCGAATCAGTTTTTTGATATTCCTGAATATCAATTAAATAGTTATGTTAATTCTATGTTACGAAAAGATTTAGGCAGGGAGAAGCATAAATTGTACCTTGCTCAAAAATCTATTCTTAGTGAGAGATGGGTCAGTATGAATATTATAAGACCTGTATATAATCTAATGTTACAGAATAAAATACCTGATGCTATGAAAGTAATAGAAACAAGAAAAAAGCGTCAAGAAGAAACAGACGCAAATATTTCTCAGTATAAAGCAAAACAAGAGAAAGAAAGGCGAGAAGCAAAAGAAGCGGATATTCAGCGTCGTTTTGATGAAAGGAATAAACCTCGCCCAAAACGACCTAAATCCCAAACTACTTCAGGAGGCGGAACCCGAACAACTAGGCAAGGCCGAGTTAAACAAAAACAACCTAATCCACGAAAGCCTAAAGCAATTAATATGCAACAAAGTATGAAATTAGGAAGATTACAAAGGCAATATGAACAGGCTAAACAAAATGGCCAAACAGGGCGAGCCGCCAATTTAAAAGCCCAAATTGACGATATTAAATCTAAAATAGGCAAAATGAGTTGGCAAGATATACTCAAGATATACAGATTGGAGGAATTTATATGAAATGGTTCAATGTATTAAAATTAGATAGAGCAAAGTTAAGGCTAAAAGAAAAAGAAATTAAAGAAAGAATGGATGAACGAAATGTTCTTCCTGAAGAGGATAAAGCCGCTATTCTTGCTCTGCAAGGTAAAGAACATGAAGAAATTGAAGAGTTAAATAGAAGGGCAAAAGCCGCTAAAAGGAAAAAGTCTGGATTAAATACTCCTAGAAGAAAAAGAGAATATAGCAGAATCTCCGGCCATGACTTAGATACCGGCACTAAAAGAGAAGATAGAAGACATAAGATGAAACCTGACGATTCTCGATTAAAGCCAAGAAGAATGGCAACCAAAGAAGAGGTAAGAGAACTAAGGCGAAGTAATAGAAAATTACCTCTTATGGGCGGAAAAAACTTTAGGGGGCAATAATATGAGTTGGAGAGATATAATTAAAGCACAGAAGCCGGATTACTTAGATTTTGATAAAGATGGGGATAAAGAAGAACCTATGACTGAAGCCTTGAAAGACAGGGATAAAGTCGATAAATCCCCTACTAGAAAACATTACACTAAAGATGGTAAAGAATGGAAAGGTAAAACTCATAAGATGCCTAATGGTAATCTAATGAGCGAAGACCCCCACAATGAGAAAAGCGTAAGGCTTTATCATTATGACGAATTACCTAAATCAGCCGCTAGAAGCGCATTTACAAGGTGAATAATATGACATGGAAAAATATATTGAAAGGCGACGCTTCCGATATGGAAGAGGATTATGGAAAGAGAAGTGACCAAATAGTTGAAGATTTTGCTAGAAACTTTGATGGCGGGTATTTTACGATTAAAGACCCGAAAACAGGAGAGTACGCAGATATAGAATATGAAGAAGATTATGGTTATGAGGTACTCTCTAATAACCTAAAAGAAGGTTCTAAACTTCATAAACTTCTTATGGTTGATAAAGGCATTAAAAGTGGCCCTAATACCACTTTTGATAAATATACTATTCATCCAGATAATGAAGATAAAATAGAAGAATTAGGCTTCGTGGTGGAATAATGACACGCTGTAATTATTTAGAAGGCTGGTTTGATAATGAATCTGCTAAACTTGACAAAGTTGAGAATGATTATGGT
>TARA_R110002020_G_scaffold28154_1_pt1 | contig 12601 bp, 6 predicted proteins | sample TARA_R110002020 | Tara Oceans TARA_R110002020 (sample SAMEA4396489) | marine metagenome | biome: Westerlies Biome; feature: [MES] marine water layer (ENVO:01000295) within the mesopelagic zone...; material: water (ENVO:00002006), including particulate matter (ENVO:01000060) such...
GGGAGTGGAGGAGTCGCTGACGAATTTGACCCGGGAGTTTAAAAAACTGACGATAAAGTGAGATTTCTGTTATTAAGCTAATGCAGATTATTCTAGGTGGTATTACTACATCCGGATATTTAGTTCTGAGTTATCATCCATGGCATTAATCGTATTCAGAGAGGTTTAAATTCAGGATTAGAGGATTTTTATTAGGTTTTAACCCCAAATTAACCTTAGGATTAACCTTACGGACACTATTTTCCCAAACAGATCAATAGCTGTGGATTGAGGGAAGATGCCGATGATCTGAAATGAAGTTTTTAAACCTAAATAATAGTTAATGAGTTATCAGATTAAAGAGACTCCTGATTCATATGATGTCATCATAGTAGGGTCAGGAGCTGGTGGAGGTATGGCCTCTAAGATTCTATCAGAGTCTGGCCTTTCTGTGGCGGTAGTGGAAGCTGGAGGTGACTTCGATCCGGCAAAAGATGAAGATCGTACTCAGTTAAGACCACCATGGGAATCGCCGCGAAGAGGAGCTGGCACCCGGATCAGGCCATTTGGTGATTTCGATCAGGCAATTGGGGGTTGGGATATAGAAGGTGAACCATACACCCATAAAGATGGGACCAAATTTGATTGGTTTCGTTCAAGAATGGTTGGGGGGCGTACCAATCACTGGGGTAGAATTTCTCTTCGATTTGGACCAAATGACTTTAAGAGAGCAAGTATAGATGGATTAGGGGATGATTGGCCGATAGGTTATGATGATCTGAAACCATACTATGATAAAGTCGATAAGCTTATCGGAGTATTTGGTTCCAAAGAAGGAATTTACAACGAACCGGATGGGTTTTTTCTTCCACCTCCCAAGCCACGATTGCACGAAATGTTCCTGAAAAAGGGTGCAGACAAAGCAGGGATGCCGATGATCCCTGGAAGGCTTTCCATGCTTACCCGCCCGATCAATAAGGAGAGAGGTACTTGTTTCTTCTGTGCGCAATGTAACAGAGCTTGTCAGGTCTATGCAGATTTCTCGTCAGGTACCTGTTTGGTACACCCTGCCATGAAGAAAGGTAAAGTGGACTTATTCACTTACTCCATGGTTCGAAAAGTTACTACTGACGATACTGGCAGGGCAACTGGAGTATCTTTTGTGAGTAAAATCGATATGAAGGAGTACAAACTCAAATCCAATGTAGTAGTACTGGGAGCATCTGCTTGTGAGTCTGCTCGAATCATGATGAATTCGAAGTCCAAAACTCACCCAAACGGCATCGGTGGAGACTCCGGAGCGCTAGGAAGATACCTTCATGATTCAACAGGAGCAGATCGAATGGGGATTCTGCCGGATCTTTTTGAAAGGGAACGATACAACGAAGACGGAGTGGGAGGAATGCATATGTATACTCCATGGTGGCAGGATAATAAAAAACTGGATTTTGCCCGAGGCTATCACATTGAATACTGGGGTGGTATGGGGCAGCCATCATACGGCGCTGGTGGTGGAATGGATACCATGAGAAAATACCTGAAGGACGAATTCGGTAATCCAAGCTCAAATGGTGGATATGGTGAAGGACTGAAAAAGGATATTCGCAGGATCTATGGATCTACCTTGGGAATGTCTGGTAGGGGAGAAAGTGTACCTAGATATGAGAATTACTGTGAGATTGATCCTAACGGAACGGTGGATAAATATGGTATTCCGGTCTTGCGTTTCAATTACAACTGGACTGATCAGGAACTGAAGCAAGCCAAGCACATGCACGATACTTTCGAGGAAATTCTTACAAATGCGGGGGCGCTTCTTTTAGGTTCCAAACCAGGACCTGAATCAAACTATGGGCTACATGCACCAGGAAGAATTATCCATGAAGTGGGTACTACGCGGATGGGAAATAGTCCTAAAGGATCAGTAGTAAATTCCAATTGCCAGGCTCATGACTGTAAAAACCTTTTTGTAGTAGATGCTGGGTCATTCGTGTCTCAGGCGGATAAAAATCCTACTTGGACTATTCTGGCGCTTTCGTGGAGAACTTCAGAATTTATCGTGGATCAGTTAAAACAAAAAAACATATAGGCCATGAACAGAAGAGAAAATCTTAAACTGCTCTTTACCGGCTCTCTGGGTGCAGGTATGATCATGACTGGTTGCGAATCTGAACAAACGAAACTTGTACATGAACCAATAATAGGCGGAGGCACTCCCGGTTTTAGAACAGAAGAGGAAAAACGTAGAGATGCAGAGTTTCTTTCCGAAAAGTTTTTTACAGAGGATGAAAGAAAGAAAATAAATGTCCTTGCGGATATTATATGCCCTTCAGATAATGAATCTCCATCTGCCACAGAACTTGAAGTGCCAGATTTTATTGACTTTATGATGAATGACCAGCCAGGAAATCAAACACCTATGAGAGGTGGATTAATGTGGTTGGATTTTGAGGCAAATGAAAAATTTGGAAAATCATTTAATGAGTTATCCAATGATCAGATTATTGAAATAGTAGAACTAGTTGCTTGGCCAGATAAAGCTACTCCTGAGTATGAAGGTGCTGTAAAGTGGTTTAACATGCTTAGAAATCTGGTTTGCTCAGGTTATTTTTCAACTCAGGCAGGATGGAAATACATAGGATATGTAGGCAATCAGCCTAATGTCTGGGATGGAGTACCACAGCATGTGATGGAAAAATATGGATTTGAGCTTCAGGAGAAATACCTCCCAATATATCTAAAACCTGAGGATCGGGGTACAATCGCCGAATGGGATGACGATGGGAATATTATTAAATAGATTGGGTTATAACTTGAAATGCCTTCCGAAATTAGTTGGAAGGCTTTTTTTTATCCAAGTGATTTGAAATTTAAGGGTATGAATGCTTAATGCTCTTTAGGGGAGATTATACCCCTTGTTTTTTTAATTGAATGTATAGCTTACCTGATTGAAACTCTGTTCAACTGCATTACTTTTTTAGATCATCTTTCCCTGATCTATGTGCCTTTTTCACTACCAAATTATTTTGAAGATGACTTGTTTTTAGATGAAATGATTTGGGTTTGAATGTAGCAATCCCACCTGCAGTGAACCTGTACTTAACCGAAGTTCGTATTCGCTTCTTTCCAAAAGTGTTTATTGTTGGCCTAACGAATTTTTCATCGTCTGATTGCAGGATTAGTAAAATTTCCACTCGTATTAACCCTGTTTTAACCAATTAATTAACCGGATCGCCTCTATTTTCATCCGTATCAATCGCTGAAGTGAAACGCATTTTTGAACGATTGTTGATTCAATTTAACCCATAATTTCCTATACGATGAGTAAAAATTTACGAGCGATAAGTTACTTCGCCTTGTTGTGTACGTTTTTCGTATTCACAATTTCTTGTGTCAATGAGGACGAGCCAATTGCTGAACCGAGAGGTTCGATCACAGGTACTGTTACAGATAGCGAAGGACAGCCAATTTCAGATGTAAGTGTAGTGCTTGCGGCAATTGGCGAAGAAGAAATTTCTGTCACCACTGGAAGTGATGGAAAATATGTTTTTGAAAATGTCACGCTGAAAACACGAGCAGTGAAATTTTCCAAAGAAGGGTGGTTAGCAGTCAGCCTTACAGTGAACCCTGATAAGTATAACAGTGAAAGAATCGCAACCGCGGATGTGTCATTGGTTTTTGCTTCAGCAAAAATATCAGGGACAATCAAAGACGGGAAAAATGGCGACGCCCCACTCGAAGGTGTGACGGTAAGCGTTGGGGTTGCAGGTACGCAAACCAGCGGAAGCGAAGGTGGTTTTACGCTTGAGAATCTGATCGTTGATGAGTACACAGTCACTTTCACCAAAGCTAACTATGAAACAGTTGTCAAAACGGTAACTGAAGCAGACTTTGTTGATGGTGTAGCCCATCTTGATGTGATAATGGGTAGCAGTGAAATTCTACGGGGATTGACATATGCAGATCTTTTGACAGCAGAGAAATGGTATTATAATGAATATCGAGGAGGTAGAAATGCGGATGCTTATCCACGGTGGGACTGGGCGTGCAATTACATGTCTGCCCTTGATTTCCGTGGCGCTTGGCAGGAGCAAAATGAAGGCACTACACTTCAAATACGAAACAGTGAGGATGAGCGCAGCAACCCTGCAGATTTGAATGTTTTTGACTCCTATGTCTATGGTAGTAAGCTGATAACAGAAGACAATAAAATCTTATCCTTAAGAATCAGTACCCATAATGCAGATGAAGCTAACCCTGCATACTTCGGAGTTCAGGTAGTGGATTTGTCAGCATCCCAGCCTACTGCGGTGAAGATAGGAGAGAATAGAACCTATGCTTCCGGAAGCTATGGAGACATAGAATTCGATTTAAGTGAATATGTAGGCAAAGAGGTAATTGTTGCAGTGGGTATCTACAGACAATCCACAGGTGATTATTGGAAGCAGTTGGTACTTCGGGCCATTCGATTTGCAGATCGAAAAGTGGAAAACTGGGATTGGCTACCTGGAACTGAAGTAGTAGAAGGTTGGAAACTCACTCAGGAAACCGTTCGCTCAACCATGCCTCATACCAAAAAATCCTTCACGGGAATTAGTCCTGTCAGTGGCAATCGTGACAACTACGTGGATGCTTACCGTGCATGGAGAGCAGTTGACCATGTTGCAGCAGAATGGTTCTTTGTCCCGCTGAAAAAGGATCCTGAAGTCTTTCCGTCTGAAGGTTATCTGATAAAAACAAGAAATACTCCCGATGTAGATACAAAGGTGCCGGAGGCTTACCTGTACTCTAAATTTTCAATCAGCGCTGGAAGCAACCAATTGACCTTGAATACCCGCAATTTCGGCGACAATTTCACCTATTTCAAACTCACAGCTATAGAGGATGACGGCACTGTCACTCATTTGGATCCCCAATCCAATACAGCTGATGAAGCAAGCGCGGCAGAGGATGGTTGCTGGAAATTCAAGCATGGTGATGGAGGAGCAGGTAATCCGGAGGGATACGCATCTTTTGTGTATGACCTTGCTCAGTTCAACGGTAAAGATGTAACGCTATCTCTTGGAGTATATAACGCTGAAGCCAATTCGGGTGAGAATAAATTGGTAATCCACAGAATTGATTTGAACTAATACAATTAACCTAAACATGATACAATATCGAATGATGATCACAATCTGGAGTTTTTGTGTACTGCTGTTTACAGCGTGCACCGAAAACTCAACTGACACCGACCCAACGGTCCCTCCTGTGGAGGTGAGCCTTTCAGAACAAAATCTTACTAGGGCAATGGAGCTTACCGATAAAGCAGTTTCAGCCCATTTTTCCGGTTCAGGAATGGCCATGGCCAGGTATTACAATCCCTATACAGGAGTACGGTCCGATGAGATCGGTAGTGTATGGATGTACTCCTCTGCCATTGAAGCAGTGAATGCAATTCTTCATGGACTTCAGGAGCAAAAGGATAAGGGGAATCCTAAACTTTACGATGATAACTTTTCCCGGTATAAAGAACTTCTGAGCCAATTGTATGACAATGTGGACTACTATCAGGGCACATTTGAGTTGGTGTCTTATACCCAGACTAAAGAATGGTCAGTGTATGGAGTGAATCGTGGTAACGCCAAGGGAACTGCTAAAGTAGAAGGTATAGAGAATGTTTACGATGACCAAATGTGGCTTGTCCGTGAATTGCTTGAATCATATAAGATCACAGGAGAAAATGCCTACCTGGAGAAAGCTGAATACCTGACTGCCTATGTGTTGGACGGATGGGACAGTACGAGAAATCCGGACGGAACTGAGCGTGGGGGTATTCCTTGGGGCCCTGGATACGTCACCAAGCATGCTTGTAGCAACGGTCCTATGGTAAGCCCATTGGTTTGGTTGCACGAAATTTACAAGGATAAAAGTGACGAGATCACTTACCGATATATAAATGCTGACGACCTGAAGACCCGGGAGACCATGTCAGTGAAGAAAAGCGATTATTATGCAGATTTTGCCAAGAAAGTGTACGATTGGCAGCAGAATAATTTGCTCCGCTCAGATGGGGTTTATGATGATATGAGAGGAGGATGTTCTCCGGGAAATCCTCAAACAGAAACAATAGACGGGACAGTTTACCGCAAAGGAATCAACTGTCAGGATCGGGTAGGACCTGCCATTTCTTATAACACTGGCACTATGTTGTCCGGAGCAGCAGATTTGTATAGAATGACAGGAGATGGCGCTTATCTTCAGGATGCACAGAAATTGTCTGATGACAGCTTTAATCATTTTGCAAAATTGGGACAGAATAAACCTGATTTGTATTCCTACGATATCAGTGGTTTTAACAACTGGTTCAATGGAGTGTTGATGCGCGGATATGTTGATGTAGAGCCGGCCTACGGTGCTGCTGCTGATTACATAACTACTTTTCAGAAAAACCTTGACTACGGATATGAAAACTTCCTTTACGAAGGATTTCTTCCTACCAATTTATTGGTTGGCTGGAGTCTTACGCCCAATAATAACAGGACTGAGGGGATGTTCAACTTCGCGTTTGCAGCAGAATATGCCGTTTTATCACGATATGAGCTAGCGAAATGACTTCGGTTTCCGACTTTCCCAAAACCTGGGAAAGTCGGGATTTTTAATTGCCACTACTGCCTCTAGGAGGCGATGATAAACCAAAATAACCTAAAACATATGCAAAAGATATATAAGCGTTTTTGCAGAGTATTGCTCAACACCACTCTGATGGGAGTGGGGTTACAATGCTTTGTTTTTACCCCTGTTCTTGCTTCAGGTCTTAAAGAAAACAAGTATTCTATGGAGAATCTTGGTGAGCAGGAGAAAGATAGAACCGTAACTGGTACGGTGACATTCTCCGAAGACGGCACCCCTATGCCGGGCGTGAATGTACTTGTTAAGGGGACTTTAGTTGGAACAACTACAGATATTGATGGGAAATTTACCCTCACGGTTCCTGATGAAAATGCAATTCTTACATTTTCATTTATAGGGTATATGACACAGGAAATTGAAGTAGGTGCACAATCCGTAATTGAACTGTCCATGGTACCTGACACCCAGCAATTAGGAGAGGTCGTTGTTGTAGGTTATGGCATGCAGGAAAAAGTCACTTTGACTGGTTCAGTAGCTAATATCAAAGGGGATGAAATGCTGCGAACCAAAAATGAAAATCCTCAAAATATGCTAACCGGTAGAGTTGCCGGAGTTAGAGTTTGGCAGAAAAGTGCGGAGCCGGGTACATTCAATGCAAGTTTGGATATACGTGGTCTAGGATCACCCTTGGTTGTAATTGATGGTATACAGCGCACCATGGCTGATTTTCAGCGTCTCAATCCATCTGATATTGACGAATTATCTGTACTGAAAGATGCTTCTGCTGCTATCTATGGAGCAAGGGCTGCAAATGGCGTTGTGCTTATTACCACGAAAAAGGGAAGTCAAAACGGCAAGGCTACTGTTACCTACAATGGTTCATACACCTTGCAGAGTCCATCAGGATTTCCCGAGCTTTCAGATCCTTACCAGACCATGACGCTATACAATGAGATGGCCATGAACAATATAAATGGCGGGAATCTGATCTATCAGGCAGATGATTTTGAAGCTTTTCAGACTGGCCGTCGTCGCACTACGGATTGGAATTCATTATTGATCAATGAATATGCGCCTCAAAGCCAACATGACATCAGTATTACTGGTGGGACCGAAAAAACACAATACTACATAGCCGGTGGTTATATGTATCAGGAGGGTTTTTTTAAATCCGGTGATATGAATTATAGTAAAGTCAACCTTAGATCAAACATCACCACGGAGATTGCAAAAGGGTTAAAGTTTAACCTGAACCTGAGTGGAGTGGCAGATCAGAGAAATTCTCCTTATTCAAGTGCGGTGGAAATTATCCGTAATTATTGGAGACAAGGTGTTCTTTTTCCAGCTTATGCTGATCCTGAAAACACCATGTTGAATTACGAAGGGTTGGATCTGGAGCAAAACACAGTAGCAATGATGAGCTCTGACGTATCCGGCTATAGAAAATACAAGCAAAAATACTTTCAGTCCTCAGCTTCTTTGGACTATGATCTAGGTACACTTACCCCTGTATTGGAAGGGTTGTCTGCTAAGGGCTTGGTCAGCTACGATTACAGGGGTGACGATAACGATATCTATCGTAGGGAATATTATCAATACATGTATGATCCTGTGACGGATACGTATTTGTCAAAACTCTATAATAACAGTTCTCCAAATCAGATCAGACGTGAACTTTATAGTAAGCAACAGTTTTTAGCCCAGTTTCTACTTAATTATAAAAGAGCCTTTGGTACCAATCATGATGTATCCGGACTTCTGGGATTTGAAACCCAAAACCGGAAGGGTGATAATTTTTACGCACAGCGCGATTTGGCATTTGCCATGGAATACCTCGCAGGGGGCATGAATGAAAATCAACAGGGTGGAATGCAGGGTGGTTCCGGTGATTTATACGAAATAGCCAATTCTGCTATGTTTGGCAGAGTGAATTACGCGTATGCGGATCGGTATATCGCAGAGGTACAATTTAGATATGATGGCTCATCGAAATTCGTAAAAACGAATAGATGGGGATGGTTTCCTTCAGCTTCAGTAGGTTGGCGTCTGTCTGAAGAGCCATTTTTTAATTCTATCTCTGCCTTCAATTTTGTTGATCAGCTCAAATTCAGGGCAAGTTATGGGATGACTGCAGATGATGGCTCATTGGCGTATGACTGGTACCCAGGTTACATCTATCCGGCTACCAGCGGTAATGCCCAGCAGGGATATTACAATCAATATGCACCGGGATATATTCTCAATGGGGAGTTTGTATATGGAGCTTCCGTGGTAGTGCCCAATGAAAATATCACCTGGTGGACTGCGAAAACTTTTGATATAGGTGTGGACTTTGAAGGTTGGAGAGGAAAATTTGGCTTTTCTCTGGATTATTTTGATCGTAGACGAGAAGGTCTTTTTTCCACTCGTTCTGGAGATGTCCCTTCTGTAGTAGGCACCGGAGCACCTAGGGAAAACACAAACAGTGATCGTCAGTTTGGGATGGATCTGGAACTTTCCCACAGAAACACGATCGGACAGGTGTCCTATGGTTTAAAAGGTATAGCGACCATCACCCGAAGACAGCATTTGATCGCGGCTGAGAAAGGCCCATATGGCAATTCTTATGACCAATGGAGAAATGATAACCTTACTGATCGCTACCAGGGGGTGCAATTTGGATATGAATCCGCCGGGCGATATACCAACTGGGAGGATTTTTGGTCTTACGATATCTACAAAGACAGAGGAATTCTACCGGGAGACTATAAATACCAGGATTGGAATGGTGATGGTGAAATCAATGGTCTGGACGAACATCCATTTGCCTATGATCAGACTCCTTGGCTGAACTTCAGCTTAGCTATGGACGCAAACTATAAGAATTTTGATATGAGTGTATTGTTTCAGGGATCAGCTTTGGGATCCATGCAGTATCAAGAGCCACTGTATTCAATATGGGGTAGCAATGGTGGTGGAGCTTTGGAACAGTATCAAGACCGTTGGCATCCTGTAGATCCATTGGCAGATCCTTATGATCCTGAGACAGAATGGATAGGTGGATATTATGGCTACACCGGTAATTATCCTTTTGGAAATTCTGACTTCAACAGAGTAAGCACTAATTACTTACGTCTTAAAAGTATTGAGCTAGGCTATACTTTGAAATCTTTCAAGAACCCATCTACTAATATACGTTTCTTTGCTAATGCTTATAACCTACTGACTTTCACTGGGGTTAAGTTTGTGGATCCTGAGCATCCAGGAGATGAACTAGGAAGATTGTATCCTCTTACCAAAACTTACACAGTAGGAGTGACAGCATCTTTTTGATAGAAGCAACTAGAGACTTTGAAACATAAATAAAAAACACATGAAACTAAGAATCATACTATTGCTATGCAGCCTGGTGTACATTACCAGCTGTACGGATCTGGATGTGCCTCCTCCAAATGTGATTGGTGACGAGACGCTAATGACCAGCGAATCTGGCATGGATGTATATATCGCTGGCATGTACAGCAAGATGCCATTTGAAGATTTTAAATACATGGCGCAGTGGGGAGTAGAATACAACTCCTGGTTAGGTTCACTTGGAATTGAAGGGACGGGAGAAGCAGTGAACCGAGATGGGATCAGTTCTGCATTTACAGGAGAGCGGACTCCATATTGGGGAATGGCTTTTAGACTAATCCGGGAGGCAAATTATCTGCTGGAAAAGTTGCCGGAATATAAAGACGCATTTCCTGAAGTTACTTACAACCATTACTTGGGCGAGGCATATTTTGTTAGGGCGTTTGTTTTTTCAGCGATGGCTAGACGCTTTGGTGGTGTTCCACTGGTGACCAGCGTACTACGATATCCCTCAGAGGAAGCGGAACTAGAAATTCCTCGTTCTACAGAAGAAGAGACCTGGGATCAGGTATTGGCAGACTACAACCAAGCGATTGAGCTACTTCAACCAGTAAGTCCTAAGCCTGGCTATTCTAATAAGAACGTTGCACTTTCCTTTAAATCAGAGGCGATGCTCTATGCAGGTAGTGTTGCAAAGTACAATGAAACTGTGCCGGGAAGATTAACTGGAACAGGGCTAAAAACCGGTGTACGTGTTATTGGATTTTCTGAATCTACTGCTCAGGAAGCTTCGGTTAGGTATTTCAAAGAAGCGTATTTGGCTGCCAATGAGGTGATTGCCAGTGGGCAATATTCGCTCTATACAAGAAAATGGGCAGCTAACGATCCACAGGCGCAATACCAGAATATGGTTGACATGTTCAGTGATGAGACCAGTCCTGAGAATATTTATGTTAAGCAATATGATTTTCCGGTGGCTACCCACGGTTATGATGCATACAGCGCCCCATTTATTTTCAAAGCGCCATTGGCTTCAGGTACTTGTCCTACACTTGATTTTCTGGAATTGTTTGAAGGTTTTGATCGATATCCGGATGGTACCATTAAGGTAACAACAGGTTCAAGCAATACAGAAGGGAATTACCTGATGTATGATTCACCTATGGATTTCTTTGAAGATGCTGAGCCGCGACTACGCGCCTATGTCATTTTTCCTGGAGATATGTTCAAGAATCAGGAAATAGAAATCAGGGCTGGAGTATATACAGGTTCGGAGCCAATCAATCCTCTATTCAACGATTACAGTTATGCTACAGCAGAGACACGATACCAACAACTTCCTGCTTACACTCAAAGCCCAAAGAATCTTTTCTTGAGCGCCAGAGAAGGGGGGAGTCAGGAGTTGGTTTCTTTTCAAGGGGAGCAGATTACTGCGGCAGGAGCAAATGGGCCATTCTATAATAATGGTGAAAGTACGCTTACAGGATTATATGGCCGTAAATGGTTAAATCCAGATCCTTCTTTTGAAGCAGGTGAAGGAAGGTCTTCCCAGCATTTTATATTGATGAGGTATGCGGACGTATTGCTTAATGCCGCTGAAGCCGCAGTGGAATTGGCGTTGGCCGGGCAAGCTTCCCCTGATGGCTCAGATATGCTTCAGGTAGCTACTTCCGGTATCAATGATATCCGTGAGAGAGCAGGAGCGACCTTACTTACTGGAATGATTACCCCGAATATTGAAGGACGCAATATCGTTCGTAAAGAGCGAAGAAAAGAACTTGCTCTGGAGCATAAGACAAAGTGGGACCTACGTAGATGGAGAGTGCAGCATTACGAGGAAAGAGATGGGTTCTGGGGTGAAACCCGTGATAAAGAAGATTTCAGTATGAACTCCCGTTATCGATTCAGAGGCCTCTATCCATTCTTGTCTACCGAGAGCGGAAAGTATTTCTTCGATGCACGTTTTCAGTGGGTTAGTCTGAAGACGTTTGAGTACAACATTATCGATTATTATTTCGCTATCCCAGGAGGGGAAGTGTCGAAAAGTCCTGTGATCGATCAGCAACCTAATCGATAAGCCCATATCAATAACCTAGAATTTCATAAAATGAAAAAGATAACATACCTAATACTATTCGCACTGATTTCACTCAGTTCTTGCAGTATGTTCGAGATGGATAATTATGACCTGCCTGCAGAAACTCTACAAGGAGAAGTTGTGGACAGAGAAACTGGAGAACCTATCCTCACAGACCAAGGAAGTGAAGGCATACGTGTAAGACTGACTGAATTGAGCTGGGGGGATAATGCCACTCCTAATCCGGATTTCTTTTGCATGCCCGATGGAACCTTCCAGAATACAAAGCTATTTTCAGGGAACTATAACGTTCGTATTGATGGTCCATTTATTCCTCTCATTAGAGAAGATGACCGAGGTGTTCCTCTTGCAGATGAAACCCAGACTATCGATATAAATGGTGTTTCAAGTGTAAAGTTTGAAGTCCAGCCATTTTTGAGAGTGGAGTGGGTCAAAGATCCTGAAGTGGTCAACGGGAAAGTAAGGGCACAAGTGCGGGTAACACGCGGAGTGTCTGAAGATGAATTCCGCTCTAAAATCGAACCTATGGGTGGATACAGCAATAGCTTTCAGAATGTCACTGATATCCAGTTGTTCGTA
>TARA_R110002020_G_scaffold39677_7_pt1 | contig 12592 bp, 9 predicted proteins | sample TARA_R110002020 | Tara Oceans TARA_R110002020 (sample SAMEA4396489) | marine metagenome | biome: Westerlies Biome; feature: [MES] marine water layer (ENVO:01000295) within the mesopelagic zone...; material: water (ENVO:00002006), including particulate matter (ENVO:01000060) such...
CATGTGCCGCCCGAAAGCGTGGGCAATTTCCGCAAGGTGATGGTCTCCGACCAGGGCGGCAAATCCAACTTCATCAATGCGCTCAAGCAGCGCGGCATCACCGTCCAGAAGGACGATCCGAAGCTCGACCGGCTGATCGCCATCGTCAAGGAGCGCGAGGCCAGCGGCTATGCCTATGAGGGCGCGGATGCGAGCTTCGAACTGCTGGCGCACCGGACGCTCGGCCTTGTGCCGGAGTTCTTCGCGGTCACCAGTTTCCGGGTGATGGTGGAGCGCCGCTTCGACGCGATGGGCCGGATCCGCACGGTCTCGGAAGCCGTGGTCAAGCTGGTGGTCGAGGGCCAGGAGATGATGTCGGTGGCGGAAGGCCACGGCCCGGTCAACGCGCTCGACATCGCGCTCAGAAAGGATCTCGGCGTCTACCATTCCGAGATCGCCGATCTGGAGCTCAGCGACTACAAGGTTCGCATCTTGAATGGCGGCACCGAGGCGATCACGCGCGTGCTGATCGAATCCACCGACGGCACCGGCGCGCGCTGGTGGACGGTGGGCGTGTCCGACAACATCATCGACGCCTCGTTCCAGGCGCTGATGGATTCGATCGTGTTCAAGCTGATGAAAAACCGCGATCTCGCGGGCCGGGTGGCGGCGGAGTAGGGCGAGGAGCAGCCGATGATCGTGCAGGCCTGCCTGAATGGCGCGAGACCGCCGGAGTTTCATCCCGCGCTGCCATTAACGCCCGACGCGATGGCGGCGGACGCGGCCGCCTGCGTGAAAGCGGGCGCGGGCGAACTGCATCTCCATCCGCGCGGGGCGGACCGGCAGGAGAGCCTGGCCGCCGTTGACGCGACCGTCGCGGCCGTGCGCGCGGCCTGCCCGGGAACGCTCATCGGCGTGTCGACCGGTGCCTGGATCGAGAACGATGTCCGAAACACCCGCGATCGCATCGCCGCCTGGTCGGTTCTTCCCGACTATGCCTCGGTCAATCTGTCCGAGCCCGATGCGCCGCAGGTGATGGAATTGCTGCGGTCGATCGGGGTCGGCATCGAGGCCGGGCTCGCCACCGTCGCCGACGCCGAGCGCTTCCTCGCCCTCGCCGACCACCAGAAGGTGCTGCGCATTCTCATCGAGATCGAGGAACAGGACCGGACCGCCGCTTTCAAGGTCGCGCAGGACATCGAGGCGGTGCTGACGCGCGCCGGCGTCACGCGGTCGATCCTGCTGCATGGCTTCGACGCAACGGCCTGGGATTTCGTCCGGATGGCGCGGCAGCGCAACTGGTCGACGCGCATCGGGCTCGAGGATTGCCGGCACATACCCGACGGAACTCTTGCCGCGGGCAATGCCGCGCTGATCGCCGAAGCGGTGGCGCTCCATCGGCAGGGGTGACCGTAAGCGCGTGAAAGCGACGGCATGCCATCGCACCCTTCAGTCGGCCATGCCGGGCGGATCGGCCGACAGGCCCCAGTCGGGCTCGGAGTACCATTCGCCCGGGCGCGGAGGGGTCTTCCAGCGCAGGCTTCTGACCGTGAGCGCGCCGCCGCCCCGGCGCATGGCGTGGCGTAGGCGCGCATGGCTGTCGTCATCCATCGGGGCGATGCCTTCGCTCCAGACGAAGGAGACCGCCTGGAGAAAGCGGGCGGCGAAGCCGTCGGGCGTCCGGGTCACCAGAAGGTAGCCGGCGCGTGCTGAATAAAGCGGGCCGCCGGGTCCGCCCGGCTCCGCCGGTACGCCGAGCGGAAACAGCAGCCGGCCGCCGGGCTTGAGCATCTCGATCCACCGGTCGGCGGGCCGGTCGACGGCGAAATTGACATAGACGATGTCGACGGGCGCGCGCGGCTCGTCGGCGCCATTGCCACACACCGGCTCGATGGTGCCCCAGGGCCGCAGACAGGCCTTGGCGCGGGCGGCCATGTCCGGATCGACCTCGACGGCTCTCACATGACCCGAGGGACCCAGCATCTCGGCGAGTATCGCGCTGTAATAGCCGGTGCCGGCGCCGATATGGACGGCGGTCTCGCCGGGTCGCGGCGCAAGCGCGTGCAGGCCGGCCGCATGCAGCGACGGACTGCCATTGTTGAGGCCTTTCCCGGCATCGAGCGTCACCAGCACGTCGGCGTAGATGTCGCTCGGGTCGCTGGTCAACGGAGCCTGGTCGTGGCCCCAGCCGCGCACCTGCCAGGGCGGGTCGCCGAGGAAATCCTCGCGCGGCACCGCGGCCATCGCCCGCTCCAGGGCAGAATCGGTCACGCCGGCCCAGGCCAGCGTGGCGCGGGCATAGGCCTCGCGCAGGGCTTGGTTGGATCGCTGCGCCATTGCGGGCTCCCTCGGCTTCGCAGGTCCGTCGGTCGACGCATCCGCAAGCCAGAGTCGGGCGCTGTCGACACTTCAGTGGAATGAATTTGCCCATTCCCTTTGCTTAAGTTAGTGGTCGGGCTCGAAAACGGGAAGGCAGCAGCGGAAAATGGCGCAGGAAAACCTCGAACCGGACCTGATTGCGCGGGTGGCTTACGACGAGGACACGCCGCGCGGCTTCGCCTTCGCGCTGGTCGCCTATCTGTTGTGGGGGTTCCTGCCGTTCTACATGAAGGCGGTCGCCCATATCCCTGCGGTCGAGGTGGTGGCGCACCGGGTGGTGTGGTCGGTGCCGATCGCAGCCGTGGTGCTGATCCTGCTCGGCCGGACCAACGATATCCGGATCGCGCTCAGGACGCCGCGCACGCTGATGATGGGGATGATCACCGCCTCCATCATCACCGTCAACTGGGGCATCTATGTCTGGTCGATCGGGGCGGACCGCACGGTCGAGGCTGCGCTCGGCTATTACATCAATCCGCTGTTCTCGGTATTCCTCGCGGCGGTCCTGCTCAAGGAACGGCTCGACCGGCAGCAGATGATCGCCATCGCGCTGGCGGTCGCAGCGGTGGCGCTGCTCGCCTGGGAATCGGGCGGCCTGCCCTGGGTCTCGCTGGGGCTTGCCGGCACCTGGGGGTTCTACGCCTATTTCAAGAAGTCGCTGCCGGTCGGGCCCAACCAGGGGTTCTTCCTCGAAGTGCTGATCCTAACCATGCCGGCGATCGGCTACATCGCCTATCTGGAATCGATGGGCGAGGGGCACTTCGGCGGCACCGGCATGACCGACATATGGCTGCTGCTCGGCTGCGGCGTGGTAACGGCGGTGCCGCTGATGATCTACGCCAACGGCGCCAAGCTGCTCAGGCTGTCGACCATCGGCATCATGCAGTACATCGCGCCGACGATGATCTTCATCATCGCGGTTTTCGTGTTCAAGGAGCCGTTCGGGCTCACGAAGCTTGCGGCTTTCGTTCTGATCTGGATGGCGCTTGCGATCTACACATCGTCGCTCTTGCGTACGCGCAAGGCCCGGCGTGCCGCCGCCGCGCTCTCAACCGACAAGACGGGCTCCGCCCAGGCCTGACCTCTCTGGGCGTCCGTCACCGGGCCCGGCATCGGCTACAGTTTCCGGATCACGGCAGCATCGCCGCCCGCGGCATCTTGCGCCTGGGCCAGGATCGCTGGCACGATCTCGCTCGCCTGGTCGATGACCATCGGACGGACCAGATGCGCGGTGTGGATGAATCCCTCGCCGGTCATGTGGCCGATCAGCGCGTTGAGCGGATCCCAGAAGCCCTCGATATTGGCGAACACCATCGGCTTGGTGTGCCGGCCAAGCTGCGCCCAGGTCATGATCTCGATGATCTCCTCGAGCGTGCCGATGCCGCCGGGCAGGGTGACGAAGGCGTCGGAGCGCTCGAACATCATGTGCTTGCGTTCATGCATGTCGTTGGTGACATGCAGTTCGCTCAGTTGGCCCAGCGAATGGCGCGAGGCCTCCTTGTCCATCAGGAATTCGGGGATGATGCCGATCGCCTTGCCGCCGGCCGACATCACCGCGTCGGCGACCGCGCCCATGATGCCCTTGGTGCCGCCGCCATAGACAAGGTCGATGCCGTTCTCGGCCATGGCCCGGCCCAGAACCTGGGCCGCTGCGCGATAGGCCGGATTGCGGCCCTGCTGGGATCCGCAATAGACGCAGATGGCTTTGATGCCGGTAGGATTTGTGCTCATGCGGCGAATGAACATGCGGTCGGGGACGTGGTCAAGCCCGGCTCTGCGCCGCACCTTGCTTTTTCTTGTGCGGTTTGTGCAAACCATATAGGTTTTGGGCAAATAGCCGCGGTTTTCGGCGGCTTTACGGAGTGCACCATGAACAAAAACAATGCCGGGTTCCTGGCATTCGTCGCAGTGGCCGTCGCGGCAGCGATCGGCGCCTTTTTCGTCTCGCCAAAACTGTTCAAGGCGGAGGTGGAGACTGCCACCCAGTCGGCGCCGGCCTCGAATCTCGCGGGCGACGGAGCCGGCGATGCGGCCACCGCCCCGCAGGAGGACACGGGGACCGAGGTCGCCAGCGCGGAACCCACCGAGCCCTCGGGCGCGGACGCATGGACCGTGCCGAGCTTCGACGTGCTCCGGGTCGAGCCCGACGGCTCCACGGTGATCGCCGGCAAGGCCGAGCCCGGAACCACGCTCAACATCATGAACGGCGACACCGTCATCGCCTCGACCCAGGTCGGGCCGAGCGGCGATTTCGCGGCCGTGCTCGACACGCCGCTTGAGCCCGGCGACTACCAGCTGACGCTCGAGATCGTCGGCAAGGATGGCGCGACCCGCCGCTCCGAGGAGGTCGCCACGGTGTCGATCCCGAAGGACGCCGGCGGCGAATTGCTGGCAATGGTGAGCAAGCCCGGCAAGGCCAGCCGGATCATCGCGCAACCCGCGGCCCCGGCGGACGGCCAGCCGGCGGCCGAGCAGGCTGCCACCGAGCCCGAGGCCGACGCGCCGGTGGAAGTGGCGTCCTCTGAGCCGGCCGAAACCACGAACGATGCTGCGGCGACGGTCGCAGAACCCGAGGCCGAGGCAGCCCAGGCTGATCCCGCGCCCGCCGCCGAACCGGCGGATGCTGCGACGGAGATGGCGGCCGCGGATGCCGCCGCAGTTTCGGGCGCGCAAGCGCCCGCGCCGGGCACGATCGAGACGCCAGCGCTGCCGGAGGCCTCCTCGCTTCTGACGACCACCGCGCCGGAGGTGGCAAGCGGGAGCGATGCCGCGCCGGATGCGGCCCCGGCCGATGCGCCCCAACCGGAGGCAACAGCAGAGGCCGAGCCTGAAGCGGAGGTCGCCCTGGCTGCGCCCGAGCCGGCGGCGGACCCTGCGGCGCCGGCGCTTCCCGCGGGCGCCAATGTGCGCGTGGATGCGGTGGAGATCGAGGGCGACCGGATCTTCGTCGCCGGCTCCGCGCCGCCCGGATATACGGTCCGTGTTTCGGCGGACGGCGTGGTGATCGGCACGGAGAAGGCCGATGAGACCGGCCGCTTCATCATCGAGGCGACGAGCGAGCTTGCGGTGGGCGACCACATCATCAGCGCCGACCTGTTGGACAGCGCCGGCCAGGAGGTGGTGTTGCGCGCCACCGTGCCGTTCAACCGGCCGGAGGGCGAGGCGCTCGCTGCCGTGGCTCCTTCGGAGCCGGCGCCGGCCGTAACGGAAGGCCAAGCGGCGCCAGAGCGCCTGATCCTGCCCGATATCGCCAGCCTGTCGAAAATGCGCGAGGATTCGTTTCAGGCGCTGTCGACGCTCGAGAGACTGGTGTCGGCGTCGGAATCCCCGGATGCAGGCGCGGTGTCGTCCGCCTATGACGACGCGGTCGCCAAGCTCAAGGCCGCGGCTGCGGCGGATCTTCCCGAGGGCAGCGGCGACGAGGCCATGGCCATGGCCCAGTCGATGCGGGCGCAGGCGGAAGCGGCGCTGGCGGCGATCCAGCCGTCAGGATCCGACGCCGGCGCTGAACCGGCCGCATCCGGCGACGCCGATCCGGCGACGGACACGGCCGGGATCCGCGACAGGGTCAGGCAGGCCGAGACGGCCCTGTCCGAACCCGCCGACATTGCCGTGGCCGCGGCCAACGCACCCGACCCTGCTTCGAACGAAGGCGGGCAGGGAGAGCCGCGCACCATCGTGCAGGCGCCGCTGGCCTCGAGCCCCGGAGCGGTGATCATCCGCCGCGGCGACACGCTGTGGCAGATCTCCCGCCGGACCTATGGCCAGGGCGTGCGCTACACCACGATCTATGTCGCCAACCGGTCGCAGATCCAGAACCCGAACCGGATCAAGCCCGGCCAGGTGTTCTCGGTGCCCGAAAGCCCGCTCGACAATGCCGAGCAGTTGCACAAGGAGCTGCTGGGCGGTCCTAAACAGCCCTGAGCCTGTTGACGATCCGCGCTTCATCGTATATCGCCGATGGACGATGAAGATGATGGACTCGGATATTTCGGCCAGGGACGAGCTGGTGGCGCGCAAGCTCGCGGCGCTGGCGCATCCCGCGCGGCTCAGGCTGCTGAGGCAACTGGGCGCCGCTGACAGCTGCTGCGTCAAGGATCTGGTGCGGCGGGCGGGGCTGGCGCAGTCGACCGTGTCGCAGCACCTCAAGATCCTGCTCGAGGCGGAACTGGTGAATTTCCGGCCCGAACAGCAGCGCTCACGCTACACCATCAACGCGCCCGCGCTCCGCGAGCTGGCGGGCGCCATCGGACAAACTCTCGACCATTGCTGTGCCGGCTGTTGCCCGCAGGCGGGCCATGGCGAACACTCGGACCCACTCCAGCGGCAGGACGCGGATCAGCGCCCGGCCGCGCACAAGGACATCTAATTTGGCTTCCAAGACCGTCTCCGCCGACCAGGGCAATCCCTTCGGCACGCTCAAGAACCTGTGGCCCTACATGTGGCCCGCGGACCGGCCCGACCTGAAGATGCGGGTGCTGTGGGCGACGCTGTTCCTGCTGCTGTCGAAGCTGGTGCTGATTTCGGTGCCCTATTTCTTCAAATGGGCGACCGATGCGCTCAATGGCGAAAGCTCGGTGGCGGCGTGGATGCCGGCGCTGATCGCAACGCCGGTGATGCTGGTGGTCGCCTACAATGTCGTGCGCATCGTCCAGTGGGGCTTCAACCAGCTGCGCGACGCGCTGTTCGCGCGCGTGGGCCAGCACGCGGTGCGGCAGCTGGCGTTCAAGACCTTCGTCCATATGCACGAACTGTCCTTGCGGTTTCATCTCGAACGCCGCACCGGCGGCCTGTCGCGGGTGATCGAGCGCGGCACCAAGGGCATCGAGACCATTGTCCGCTTCACCATCCTCAACACCGCGCCGACGCTGATCGAATTCGCGCTCACCGCCATCATCTTCGGCTTCGCCTATGGCTGGACCTATGTCGCCGTCACCGCGGTGACCGTCTGGCTCTACATCTGGTTCACGGTGCGCGCGTCCGACTGGCGCATCGGCATCCGCCGCTCGATGAACCAGTCCGACACCGACGCCAACACCAAATCGGTCGATTCGCTTTTGAACTACGAGACGGTGAAATATTTCGGCAACGAGGAGATGGAAGCGCGCCGGTTCGACAAATCCATGGCGTCCTACGAGAAATCGGCGACCCAGGTCTGGACCTCGCTCGGCTGGCTCAACATGGGCCAGGGCGTGATCTTCGGCATCGGCATGACCGTGATGATGGTGATGTCGGCGCTGGCCGTGCAGGCCGGAGAGCAGACCATCGGCGATTTCGTCTTCATCAACGCCATGCTGATGCAGTTGTCGGTACCGCTCAACTTCATCGGATTCGTCTACCGCGAAATCCGCCAGGGCCTGACCGACATCGAGCAGATGTTCGAGCTTCTCGATGTCGAACCGGAGGTGACCGACAAGCCCGACGCCAGGCCGCTTTCGGTCGACAAGGGGGCGATCCGCTTCGACGACGTGCATTTCAGCTACGATCCGGCGCGGCCGATCCTCAAGGGCATCTCGTTCGAGGTGCCGGCCGGCAAGACCGTCGCCATCGTCGGGCCTTCGGGGGCGGGCAAGTCGACGATCTCGCGGCTCTTGTACCGGTTCTACGACATCCAGACGGGCTCGATCACCATCGACGGGCAGAATGTGCGTGACGTCACGCAGAAGAGCCTGCGCGCCGCCATCGGCATGGTGCCGCAGGACACGGTGCTGTTCAACGACACCATCGCCTACAACATCCGCTACGGCCGGATCGACGCCACCGACGAGGAGATCGGCCAGGCGGCGGATCTCGCCCAGATCGGCGGCTTCATCCGCTCGCTGCCCGACGGCTTCAAGGCCATGGTCGGCGAGCGCGGGCTCAAGCTGTCCGGCGGCGAGAAGCAGCGTGTCGCCATCGCCCGCACCATTCTCAAGGCGCCGCCGATCCTCATTCTCGACGAGGCGACGTCGGCGCTCGACACCGCCACCGAGCAGGAGATCCAGACGGCGCTCGATTTCGTCTCGAAGGGACGCACCACGCTGGTCATCGCTCACCGCCTCTCCACCGTGGTCAGCGCCGACGAGATCATCGTGCTGAAAGACGGGGTGATCGCCGAGCGCGGCACCCATACCGAACTTCTGGCGCAGAAGGGCCTGTTCGCGGCCATGTGGGACCGCCAGCGCGAGGCCACCGCCGCCGAGGAACAGCTCAAGCGCATGCGCGAGGAGGACGAGATGGGCATCGTCACCCGCCGGCGCACGCCGGAGGTCGGCGAAGTCTGAGGCGGGTCGCGCGGCCTTTCGACGGGCTGTCCGGCGACGGTTCGCCCGCCGCGGCCTGGCGCCGCACCGGGCCTGCCCGCAGGTGGTTTTCAGCGCGGCCGGAACCTCGATCCCCCTAAAGTGGTTTCCCCTTCGGGCGGATTGCTGTAGTCACGGCCCATGGAACATGCAGGGAAGACACCATGAGCATTCTAGACAGCGTCCGCAATTCGCTGGTCCCGGTTCACCGGGAAGGCTACAAGTTCATAGCCATCTTTTTCGGCGTCTCGGTGCTGCTCGGCTTCCTCGCCGAACCGCTGTTCTGGATCGGCCTGGTGCTGACGGCGTGGTGCGCCTATTTCTTCCGCGATCCGGAGCGGGTGACGCCGCTTGACGACGATCTGGTGATCAGCCCGGCCGATGGCCGCGTGTCGTCCGTGGTGCGGATGCCGCCGCCGCTCGAACTCGGCCTCGGCTCCGACGACATGCTGCGCATCTCGGTGTTCATGAACGTGTTCAACTGCCATGTGAACCGTGCGCCGGTGAAGGGCCAGGTTCTGCGCAAGATCTATTCGCAGGGCTCCTTTCTCAACGCCGAGCTCGACAAGGCCAGCAGCGAGAACGAGCGCAGCGGGCTGGTGATCGCCACCGCTCACGGCGAGATAGGCGTGGTCCAGATCGCGGGGCTGGTGGCGCGGCGCATTATGTGCTGGGCGGAAGAAAACGAGCGGCTCGACGCCGGCGAACGCTTCGGCCTGATCCGCTTCGGCTCGCGCCTTGACGTGTTCCTGCCTGTGTCCGCGCGGCCGTTGGTCAGCGTCGGGCAGACCGCGATCGCCGGCGAAACGGTGCTGGCCGAGTTCGGCTCCGCCAAGGGTCCGGTGGTCGGCCGCCGCGACTAGGGCGCATTGCGATCGAACGGATCGGGTCGGTGTGCGTTGGTGTTGTGATTTCGAAAGCCGGAAGTGCCGTCACGATGCAGTCGCCCGCGATCCGCATCAGGCACTATGAAGGCGCAAAGGGAGACATTCATGCAGACGCCGTTTCCGCCATTCGAGCCTCACGGTCCCGACGAAGAGCTTGACGGGGGCCGCGGGCCCAGGCTGCGCGAAATCCCGTTCCGCATGCTCATCCCCAATCTCATCACCGTGCTGGCGATCTGCGCCGGTCTCACCGGCATAAGGCTCGCCTTCGAGAACCGTTTCGAGATGGCGGTCGCCATGGTGCTGATCGCCGCGTTCCTCGACGGCATCGACGGGCGCGTGGCGCGGCTCTTGAAGGCGCAGTCGAAATTCGGCGCGCAGATGGATTCATTGGCTGACATCGTCAATTTCGGCGTCGCCCCGGCGCTGGTGCTCTATGTCTTCATTCTCGACCAGGCGCGCTCCTTCGGCTGGATCGCGGCCATCGTCTTCACCATCGCCGCGGGGCTCAGGCTGGCGCGCTTCAACGTGATTTCCGAGCGCCAGGTCAAATCCGACTGGCAGAGTTACTATTTCGTCGGCGTTCCGGCGCCGGCCGGCGCGCTCTTGGTGCTGCTGCCGGTCTATCTCGGCTTCCTCGGCATGCCGATCGACAAGAGCACCGGCTTCGTCGCCGCCGCCTACACGATGTTCATCGGCTTCCTGCTGATCAGCCGGGTGCCGGTGTTTTCAGGCAAGGGGCTGAGCGGCGGCGTGCGGCGCGACCTGGTGATGCCGTTCATCCTGGTCGCGGTGGTCTATGTGTCGCTCCTGATGAGCTTTACCTGGGAAACGCTGACGCTCACCGCGCTCGGCTATCTGGCGACGCTGCCGTTCGGCGCCCGGGCCTGGTCGCGCAAATACGGGCCGAAATCGCGGCAGAACGGCACGCACACCGCCAATGATGTCCCGGCGGAATCCGCCCGGACCGGCGACGACGGCAAGGACTGAGCCAAGCCCCCATGACCGGCTCTACCCGGCGTCCTCGCGGCTGGCATGGCCGGACTTGCGGTGAGACCGGATCCACTCGTCGGCGATCTTCTGGGCGGTGACGTAATCGGTCTTGCCGGAGCCCAGCACCGGGATCTGCGCCACGTTGACGATTTCGCCCGGCACCATCAGGTCGGTGGCGCCGAAGCGGCGGGAATACTCCCTCAGTTCCTCGCGCAGCGCCGGCATCTTGGTCGTCACCAGCACGATGCGCTCGCCCTTGCGGCGGTCCTCCACGGCAACGGCGGCATGGAAATCCTCGGGCCAGAGCGTCTGCACCATCATCTCGATGGCGCCGAGCGAGATCATCTCGCCGGCGATCTTGGCAAAGCGCTTGGCGCGGCCGCGGATGGTGATGAAGCCGTCGTCGTCGACCGCGACGATGTCGCCCGAATCATGCCAGCCGCCTGTGAGCGGCTGCAGCCGTCCGGGGTCTGAGGAGAGCATGTAGCCGAGCATCACATTGGGGCCGGAGACAAACAGCCGGCGGCCGTCATTGATGCCCTCGACCGGCTCGAGCCTGAGCGCCATCGCCGGCAGCAGGCGCCCGACCGTGCCGTCCTTGCCGTGGCTCCTTGAGTTGACGGCTGCGACCGGGGCGGCCTCGGTCATGCCGAAGCCCTCGATGATGGTGGCGCCGAAGCGCTCGCGGTAGGTCTTCCTTGTCTGCTCGCGCACCGCCTCGGCGCCCGCCACGATAAGCCTGAGGCTCTGGAAGTCGGTGTCGCCGGCGGTGCGGGCATAGCCCGCCAGGAACGTGTCGGTGCCGAACATGATCGAGGGCCTGACCTCGCGCGCGACAGCCGGAATGATCCGGTAGTGTAGCGGCGAGGGGTAGAGGAACAGTTTTACGCCATAGAGCAGTGGCAGGATGGCGCCGCCGGTGAGCCCGAAGGAATGGAACACCGGCAGCACGTTGAACAGCTTGTCAGCGACCGAAATGTCGATGCGGGATTCGGCCTGGGCGGCGTTGGCGTGGAAATTGGCGTGCGACAGCACCACGCCCTTGGGCGTGCCTTCGGAGCCCGAGGTGAACAGGATCACCGCCGGGTCGCTGGCCCTGACCTGCCGGATCGGGCGGCGCCAGTTCAGGAACGCCATGGCCTTCTCGAGCGCTGTGATGCTCTCGCGCAGATCCTCGAGCCAGACAATCGCGACGCCTGCCTCTTCGATGGCCTTGACCTGCGGCTCGAGGCTCGCCTTCTCGACAAAGGCGCGGCTCGCCAGCACCGTGCGGATCTGAGCCGTCGACAGCGCCGAGACCAGCGCTGCCGAGCCCGCGGTGTAGTTGAGCATGGCCGCGACCCGGCCCGCCGACTGCAGCGCCAGGAAGGTGACGATCACCGCATTGGCGTTGGGGAGCAGGATTCCGAGCGCTTCTCCGGGCCGGCTCATCGTCTCGAAGCGGACGCCGAGCGCGCGGGCGCCGATCAGCAGTTTCTTGTAGCTCAGCCGGCCGCCGAGCGCGTCCTCGAGCACCGGGCCTGCCTTGCCGTAACGGTCGGCGGCGTCACGGAAGGCCAGGAACAGGCCGCGGTCGAAATCGTTGCCGCGGAACCGCGCCAGCGCCAAGAGGTCGTGCAACCGGTCCTCGTCGCGCGGCGCGCTGGCGCCGTTGTCGGCCGGGCCGATGTCGCCATAATCGAGGAGCCCGGACATGGACAGGGTGAGGCGGGGCAGCAGGTGCCGCGGCGCTTCGCTTGGTGGCCGCGCCGACCACAGCGACAGGCTGGATCCCGTGACATGCCACGCCCGGACCGGCACGGAATGCCTGCGCGCGATGGCGGCGAGGTCCTTGTAGCGGGCGAGGGTTTCGGGCGCCGGCTCGATGGAATGCGGGAAGCCAACCGCCACCGGCGCGCCTGCGGCCAGCGCCGCCTCGATCGCGGCGACGTCGCCTTCGGGTGCGGTGCGGGCGAACAGCCGCACGCCCCACAGCATGAGCGAGCGCCGGTCGTCCTCGTACAGCACGTGCAGGCAATCGCGGCCCAGCACCGACCAGAGCACCGCCGCATCGAGGCCGGACTGGCGGGAATAGAC
>TARA_R110002020_G_scaffold377083_1_pt1 | contig 12590 bp, 19 predicted proteins | sample TARA_R110002020 | Tara Oceans TARA_R110002020 (sample SAMEA4396489) | marine metagenome | biome: Westerlies Biome; feature: [MES] marine water layer (ENVO:01000295) within the mesopelagic zone...; material: water (ENVO:00002006), including particulate matter (ENVO:01000060) such...
CAAAAGAAAAGATTAGGTCAACCAGCAGGTAAGCCAAGAAGAGTTCAAGCAGCAAGAAGAAAAAAGAAATGAGCCTTGAAGATAAAATTTGCGAAGAAATACGTCAGTGGTCAAAACACGCCTTAGAAATACCAAATAAAAATTACAACAATTTACCATCATGTCCATATGCAAAAACTGCTTGGAAAAACAACAAAGTTGGTTTTGCTTTAAAAACTAATAATAATTATGATATTGTTTATACTTTAATAAATAAGTTTCATGATTCCAAAGACTTAATTATAGTTATTGATCTATGTTATGAAGATAACGAAATATTTCATAATAATTTATCTAACTTAAACGTATTAATACATGAAAAGAAATTTGACCAACAAGATATTTGGTTAATGGGATTCCACCCTAATGATGATATAAATGAGCTTATAGATGATGGCTCATTTGATGAAATTGTCAGTGAGGAATATTCTTTGATATTCGTACAAAGACTAAGTAAACTTCAAGAAAGTGCAAATAAATTGAAGAAACTTGGATATTATGATAATTATTATAGTATGTACAATGTTGAGGACATTTATAAGCAACGTGAAAATTATTATAGGAGACTAAAATGGCAATGAGTCCAAGAAAAATGATGGCTATGGGCGATCAACTTAAAAATGCTGCTAAAAAAATGATGATGGGTGGTGAAGCAAAGCCCAAAAAAATGAGAGGTGGTGGCATGGCAATGAAGAAAATGCGTGGCGGTGGCATGGCTAAGAAAATGAAAAAAGGTGGTAAAGCCTAATGGCAACATCAAGCTCAACTGATTTTGAATTAGATGTAGCAGAATATATAGAAGAAGCTTTTGAGCGATGTGGCTTAGAAGCTAAAACTGGATATGATTTGCAAACAGCTAAACGTTCTTTGAACATCATGTTAGCAGAATGGGCTAATCGTGGTCTTAATCAATGGACTATTGAGCAAAAAACACAAGCTCTTACTACATCTGATTCAGAATACAGTTTGGGTACAGACGTTATTGATATATTATCTGCTGTTGTTCGCAGAAGTGGAACAGACTTTAGCATGAGTAGAATTAGCAGAGACACATATATTAATATTCCCACCAAAACTACAACTGGTAGACCTACGCAATATTTTCTTGATAGACAAGTAACACCAAACTTGAAGATATGGCCAGCACCAGAGAATAGCACAGATATTATTGTTTATGATGCTTTAACACGCATACAAGACGCTGACACACAAGTAAATACAATGGAGATACCTTTTAGGTTTTATCCTTGTCTTACGGCAGGATTGGCTTATTATATAGCCATGAAAAGAGCACCAGATAGAATACAATTATTAAAAACAGTATATGAGGAAGAATTTGAAAGGGCAATGGGCGAAGATAGAGACAGATCATCTTTCACAGTAAGCCCACAATTGTCATATTATAAGGTTGGATAATGGCTTTTGCACAAGGAAAATACGCTTACAGAATATCTGATCGTTCTGGATTTCGTTATCGTATTAAAGATATGAGAAAAGAATGGAATGGAAGTGTTGTTGGATATGATGAATATGAAGAAAAACATCCACAATTAACTCCTCCTAGAATAAGGACAGATTTAGAGGCTATAAGAGACGCAAGATCAGATGTGAAAGATGACAATAGAGCTTTCATAGTTTATACTAATCAAGGTCTTGGAAATTTAGGAAGTTTATTAACATCTTTTAGTGCTACTGCAAGTGTAGGTAGTGTAACAGTGAGTACAACATGAGTTTTACTTTAACAACATTGACTGCATCAATCCAAGAATGGACACAAAATGATGAAGCAACTTTTGTTGCCGAAATACCTTTTTTTATAAAAAATGCTGAAGAAAGAATATTTAAAGTTGTTGATTTAGATTATTTTAGAAAAAATGCTACTGGAACAATGACAAGCAGCAATAAATTTTTACAAAAACCAAGTGACTATTTAGCAAGTTTTTCATTATCCTATGTGGATTCAAGCAATCAAAACATATTTTTATTACAAAAAGATGTGAATTACATTCAAGAATTTAATCCAAATCCAAGTACTACAGGAAGTCCAAGATTTTATTCTTCTTTTGATATTGACAATTTTATTGTAGCTCCCACTCCTGATTCAAGTTATTCAGTAGAGTTGCACTATTATTATAGACCAGCCTCTCTAACAACAGATGATTCTGGCTCAACTTGGATAAGTACAAATGCACCAGATGCTTTATTATATGCGAGTCTAATAGAGGCATACACTTTTATGAAGGGTGAAGCAGATTTAATACAACTTTATACTGCAAGATTTACAGAATCTATTAGTAGACTTAAATTATATGCTGAAGGTCAAGAAAACACTGATGCTTATAGGGAGGGACTAGTAAGAACCCCAAGACAATAGAAGGTAGTAAATATGAAAAATAAAAGTATTGCAATTGTTGCTTTAGGCAATAGTTGTGCTGAATACATGATGGCAAAAATAAGAAGTGAAAAGTTTGATGAGACATGGGCAATTAATTCTGTATCATCTGTTATTTATCACGATAAAATGTTTATGATGGACCCCCCATCAAGATTTCTTGATACACCAAATGCAGGTAAACAAACTGATGTAATGTCAGAAAGGTTAAAAAAGAAACTTGATATACCTATTTTTTCTTGCACTTTAGATAAAAGATGTCCTGACGTTGTTGAATATCCATTACAAGAAGTTTTGCAAAAAACTGGTTTTGCTTATTTAAATAATACTGTGGCTTATGCGATAGCTTATGCAGTGGCAAAAGAGGTCTCTGAATTACATTTGTATGGCATAGACTTTACACATAAAAATGTAGCTTTTGCTGAAGCTGGTAGAGGTTGTTGTGAATTTTGGTTAGCAGTTGCAAGCACAAAAGGAATTAAATTAAATATAGCACACAATTCATCATTACTTGATATGAACGTTCCAGATGATCAAAAATTATATGGTTATCATAGACTTGAAGATCCAATTGTATCTACAACTACACAAGGTAGTATGTTAATAACAAGAAAATCAAAGTTAGAACCACCAGAACCATTAGATGCAACGCCTAATATTATTGGTAGAGAAGACATACCAGGTGTAACTTATGAGGAGAAAAAAAATGTTTGATTTAGGTTCAGGAACAGTAGGAAGTGTAAATGTTATGACATCTCAACAAGGTGGATTAACTAATGAACAAATAGCAGATTTAGCAGTAGATAAGATAGCTAGTATTTCAGATCAAGCTCCTCCTCATGTCCGACAACAAGCCAAAATATTTAAGGAACATTTGAAAAATGTTTTGTATCATTATATACTATTGGCAAGAAGAGAGGAACGTGCTAGTATTATTCAAGTCTTGCGATCAAGTGGTCAAAAGGAAACGGCTGAATATATAAGGAGACTCTAATATGGCTATAGCACAAGCAATGTGTACTTCCTTCAAAACAGAGTTATTGACGGGTACACACAATTTTGCAACAAACGGAAACGCATTTAAGTTAGCTCTTTATGCAGAGGGTGGTGGTGGAAAGTCATCAACAACTGCAACATTAGGAGCAACAACAACGGCTTACACTACAACTGGAGAAATTGCGAACAGTGGAAGTTATACCGCTGCGGGTGGTGCTTTAACAAAAGTTGCTCCGACTTCTTCTGGAACTACCGCGTTTACAGATTTTGCAGATTTAAGTTTTACTACAGCAACCATAACTGCTATGGGTGCGTTGATTTATAACGATACAAACAGTAATAAAGCTGTATGTGTTTTAGATTTTTCAACAAATAAAACATCAACATCTGGAACTTTTACAATACAATTTCCTACTGCTGACGCTTCTAACGCTATTATCCGTATAGCTTAAAGTAATCCAACATGGCTAATGGTTGGGGTCAAGGCACCTGGGGTGCTGTTGGATGGGGAGGTATAGGAAATACTTCTTTTGCTGTAACTGGTGTCGCTGGTACAACAGCCGTTGGTGATGAAGGTGTTGATGCTAGTTCAGTAGTAGTCGAAACAGGTCTTCAAGCAACTGGTTCTATAGGAACTGTCCTTGCAAGTAGTGTTCATGTCACCACAGCAACTGGTCTTAGTGCTACTGCCTCTGTTGGCAATGTATTACCAAAAATACCAATAACTTTTAGTGTAACTGGAGTTTCAGCAACATCTGGATTTCTGTCTGGATGGGGTTCCTCTGCTTGGGGGGATCATATATGGGGTGGTGGTGTTTTTGCCGATGTAGGACAGACCCTTGCAGTTTCCACAAATGTTGCTCAAGGTTTAGTCCAAACTCCTACAATTACTGGAACAGGCATATTCAGTGTTACTGGCGTTGTAGGCACAACGGCACTAGGTGACGCACTTGCAGGTGCAGGTGCAAGAGTTGTTGAAACTGGACTTACTGGAACAGTTAATATTGGTAATGAGGCAGTTACTGGAACGGCTGTTATTTCTCCTACTGGTGTTTCTGCTTCTGCTCTTATAAGTGGATATGAAGGTTCTACAGTAACCAAAACAGTTACTGTACAATCTGTAGGTGGTGCAAATAAATATTTTGTTGATGGAGTACAACAAGCAACTTTAGAGTTGTATGAAGAAAATACTTATAGATTTGATCAAAGTGCTAGTAGCAATAGTGGTCACCCATTAAGATTTAGTTTAACTTCAAATGGTACTCATGGTGGAGGGACAGAGTTTACAAGTGGTGTAACAACTAATGGTACTCCAGGATCAGCTGGAGCTTACACAGAAATAACTGTTCCAGCTAGAACGAATACATTATATTATTATTGCACTAATCATAGTGCAATGGGTGGACAAGCTAATACCCCAGATGTTTATACTATATTGACTACTACTGGTGCTCCAGTTACAACAGTCGTTGGAACTACTGCGTTAGGTAACGAAACAGTTGCTGCTAGTGCAGATGTTGCAGTGACACTAGCTGGTTTATCAATTTCAACAGGAACTCTTGCAATAACAGCAAGTTCTGTGTTATCTTTAACAGGAGTTAGTGCCACTGGTGCTACTGGTGAGGAGCAGGTTTATAGTTTAATTGAACCCACGCAAGTGGCTAATTGGATAGAAAGGGCGGCATAGATGGCAACGTATGTTAATAATCTTAGATTAAAAGAGATAGGCACTGGTGATGAATCTGGAACTTGGGGTACATCAACTAACACAAATTTAGAATTAATAGGTGAGGCATTAGGTTTTGGTACAGAAGCTATAACAACCAATGCTGATACTCATACAACAACAATAGCTGATGGCTCTTCTGATGCTGGTAGAGCAATGTTTCTCAAATATACAGGAACACTTGATTCTTCTTGTACAATAACTATTGGCCCAAACACCCTTAAAAGATTTCACATTATTGAAAATGCAACAAGTGGATCACAAAATATTGTAATTAGTCAAGGTAGTGGAGCTAATATTACTATTGGACCTGGAGATGCTAAAGCAGTTTATCTTGATGGTGCAGGTTCTGGTGCGGCTGTTGTGGATGCCTTCGTAGATTTAGATTTATCTGGTGGCTCTGTAAATGTTAGCACAGTGAAGACAAACTCTGGTGATATGACATTTGACTCTGCTGGAGATATTATACTTGATGCAGATGGTGCTGATCTTGTATTTAAGGATGGTGGTACAACCATCGCAAAATTTATAAATTCTTCAAGTGATTTTGTAATAGCCACAGATGTTGACGATAAAGACTTTATTATTAAAGGACAAGATTCAACAAGTGAAATAACAGCACTCACAATAGATATGTCTGCTGCTGGAGCCGCAACATTTAATAATGATGTAACTGCTTTCTCTGATAAAAGATTAAAGACAGACATAGAGCCAATATCAAATGCCTTAGAAAAAGTTATGAGGATGCAAGGTGTTTACTACAAAAGAAACGATGTTGAAAATGCTAAAACTCAAGTTGGTGTTCTAGCACAAGATATGGAAACTATTGTACCAGAAGTTGTGTTAACAGCAGAGGATGAGATGCAAACAAAATCTGTAGACTATGGTAAGTTAACGGCAGTTTTGATGGAAGCAGTTAAAGAACTTAGCAACGAAGTAAAACATTTAAAACAACAAATCAATAACGGAGGTTAGTCAGTGGCAATACCTAGCTCTGGACAATCTGTATCTTTCTCTGCATTGAGAACTGAATTTGTAGGTGGTTCTAGTGCAATTAATCTTGGTTCTCTTTATAGAGGCGGCTCTAACGTAAGAAAAAAAGCTGCAAACAGTCAAGCCGTAAATCTTGCAGCAAGTTTGCCTACAGCGGGTGCTTTGGATGTAAGTGATTTTTATGACCAAGGTAAAGGTTTTAGATTTACTTTTGCTACTGGAAGTATAACTGAACCAAATGCTAGTGCATTATTTGGTGACGATTATGCAGTAGATTACCCTAAAGATATTTTAGTTCCAAGTGGAACAACATTAGGTGCGGATGATACGGCAGAGTATGGTCTTGAAATAGATTCAGGTGGTGACGGCACTATTACTATCACAAATAATGGCACTATTATTGGAGCAGGTGGAGCAGGTGGAGCCGCAGGTTCAGCCGCTTCGGCAGGTGGTAATGGTGCAGCAGGTGGTGATGCTTTCAAAGCGGCAGTACCAGTTACCCTAGTTAACAATGGTTCTATCTTAGCTGGAGGCGGAGGTGGAGCTGGAGGTGGCGGAGGTGGTGCAGGTGGTGCTTTGCAACAACAGTCTCAACAACAAACCACTGGTCAACAAGGTCCTTTCCCTGCTCCAGCAGCGAATGGTTATGATTTTCGATACACAAGCTGGTCACATTATAACTATTCAAAAGCATATTGGGGTGGTTCACAAGTAGCTCAAGGAAATGCTTCAGCAACTTCTTTAACAGCAGGACAGTATACTTATTATAAAGGGAGTGGTGGATATAGTGGTGGAGTTACTAGTGATAGTGAAGGAAACCCACAAGGAACTTTAATTTATCAACCTATTCGCAGAACATTTCCTCAACAACAACAATCACAAACACAAGTAGCAGGACACGCTGGAGGTGCTGGAGGTGCTGGAGGTTTAGGCAGAGGATTTCAAAATCAACCTGGTGGAGATGCAGGAGCAAGTGGCTCCTCTGGAACTACTGGTCAAGCTGGAAATGGTGGAAATGGTGGAAACGGAGCAGCTGGAGGTGGCTATGGTCAAGCTGGAGTTGCCGCTCAAGCAGGTCAAGCTGGAACAGCATCAACTGGTAGTGGTCAATCTGGAGGTTCTGCTGGATCTGTAGGAGCCGCAGGAAACTATTTAGAAGGTGCTTCCGTCATAACTTTTACAAATAATGGTACAGTCGCAGGAGGTACAGAATAATGGCTAACACATACGCATGGACAATTGATAAACTACACACTAAAAACTTAACAGTGAGTGGCACTACATATTCAGATGTTATAGTAAGAATACAAGCAACATTGAAAGGAACTAGTGGTGATGATTCTAGCATTTCTAAAATCCACGAAGTAGATTTAGACATGAACACTAGTGGTTTAGCAAGTAGTTTTGCTGCATATGCTGATGTTACTGAAGCTAACGCTAAATCTTGGGTGGAATCAAGAATAACTTCAAACACTATTACAAGCATTAAAGAACATATGGATGGATTAATGTCTTATGAAGTTAATATAAAAGATGCTTCTGAAAAAACTGGGTTTCCTTGGAGTTAAATTGTAACTTGTAACCCTTTAACTTTTGCAGTACAGTAAAAGAAGGTAGTATCAAATAACGATTTAATAATGATTAATCACAAAATTAATTTATTGGAACAAGGACATACTGATTGTCTATCCACTCATATAGATTATTGGGAAAAAAACTTTGTTTCTAATGTAAAAAGCAATGATGTATGGAACGGAATGAAATCTGTATACTGTGATCCTGTTACAGAAAGTCTTTTACTACATTGCAAACCTCAAATTGAAAAAACACTGAATACAGAATTGGTTCCCTCGTATAGTTTTTGGAGGACTTATTATAAAGGTCAATCTCTTGTAAAACATTGTGATCGAGCACCTTGTCAAATAAGTGTTACTTTATGTATAGATATGTCCGAAGATAATGATCCGTGGGATATTTTTGTTGATGGTTATTCTTTTAAGTTACAAAGAGGAGAAGCAGTAGTGTATAGAGGATTTAGCCAAGAACATTGGAGAAAACCTTTAGAGTATGACTGGCACAGACAAGTTTTTCTGCATTATATTGAAAAAGAAGGTCCTTTTTATCCAGAGCATAAATATGACGCTAGAGATAAATTATATACAAAGATGGAGATAACTAAGTGAAAAGAAATATTATAGTTGCTAAAAACGCATTTAGTCCAGATTATTGTAATCATGTGTTAAAAGTTGCTACAGAATACCGAGAGGGAAAAGTAAACGGCTATTTCGGAAAAGAAGGTATTGATGATGGTTTAAAAGATGCAAAAGCTCGAAGATCTAAGGTAGCTTGGATAGACAACAACATAGACAGTTGTGATATATTTCAACCTATTTACAAGTTAACAAGAGATGTTAACAATAAATTTTTTCAATTTAATATAAAAAAAGTTGAAGACATACAAGTTTCAAAATATGATTCTGAAAATCAAGGTTTTTATACTCCTCACATTGATGGTGTATATGACAATCCAGATATGGATATGGTTAGAAAACTTTCTTTGTCTATTCAATTAACACCTCCAGAATACTACGAGGGTGGTAGGTTACATTTTCCAGACGATGAAGAAAAATTCATTGTAACAGATTCTTTAGCACAAGGAACAGCAGTTTTCTTTCCTTCTTATATGAAGCATGGAGTTAAACCAGTCACAGAGGGAATTAGACATAGTATAGTATGTTGGTTTCTAGGAGAGCATTTTAGATAATGAACCACGAACAAGCAAAAAAAGCATTAAAAAACACAGAAAGTTTTGGAGATCCATATTATATTGTGTATGACGATTTCCTTCCAGCAAATGAGTTTGGCTATTTAAAAACATATTTAACAGAAGCAAGTGAGCCTTTTTGGACAATCTCAAATCAAATAAATAAATATGATTTGGATAATAACGATTTTTACATGGCTACTATGATTTATCATTGTGAAAACGGAGCTAGGAACGAATGGACAAGAGGTATAGATGAAAAACCTTTTGTTTCAATTTCTTCTAAATTGCATATGGTTTCTATGTTAAGAATGAAGGCTAATCTATATGTTCCTAGTGTAAAAGGTCAATATATTCATGCTCCTCATGTTGATTATGATTTTGGACATCAAGGAGCATTGTTTTTTGTTACAACTTGTGATGCACCAACATATATGTTTGATGGGACACCTATAGAATCAATTGAAAATAGACTTTTATTATTTAATCCTGGGACACCTCATGCTAGTTCAGCACCCACAAATGTTCCATTTAGAATTACAATAAATATTAATTTTTTAGGGCAAGGTATACATGGAAATTATAAGGGTCAATTGAAGAATTTAAACCCAACTGTATTGGGGGGAACTCCTCCTTTTAGGATATAAATGTATTATATTATTGACAATTTTTTATCTGATTCTCATTATAAAACTATATTAGATTATGTTTTAACTTCAAAATACACCTTTAAAAATCATACTACACATCCAGAAAATATAACAAAAGATACTTTCGATTATCAATTTATAAGAATAATAACTTATCTTACAGAAGAAAATACATACAGAGGAGTTCCTAGAGACGAATTAAATAAGATAATGCCTTTGTGGGATAAACTTCAATTAAACAAAATACTAAGATGCAAGATAAATTGTAATCCTAACTCTGACAAAAATAACGAGTTAGGGTGGCATAGAGATGTTGAAGATGGTTCAGAAGGCACATGGTTCTCTTGTATACTTTATTTTACGACTTGTGATGGTCATACTCTTTTAAAAACAAACGATAAAACTGTTAAAGTAGATTCAGTTGCAAACAGAGCTTTAATATTTCCTTCTATTTGGGAACATACTGGATGCTCTCCCACCGATGTAAAAGCGAGATTTATTATAAATACTATTTTTGAAATAGATCCAAAGGAAAAAAAGTTGTGGATGAACTAGTATTATTTTCTGGTGGCCCTGATAGCACTATTCTTTTAATTGATCTTTTAAAGAAAAAAGTACCAGTGCGAGTTTTATATTTAGAACTTGGTTGGTGTACTGATCAACATGGTAGAATACCTATTCAAACACAAGTTGTAGAGAAAGTTTTAAACTATATTAACATTCATTATGGAGGTTTTAAATTTTCAAGAGCATCAATGTTTTTAGACTTAGATTTTATATCTAACCATGAAGGCTACTTTGGTAAGGACGATCAATGGTGTGGTTTTTATGGAGCACTTTATGCTAGAGCATTTGGATTAGAAAAAATGTGGGCGGGATTTTTTAGTTATTGCGATAAATTAGTTTATGAGAGATATGGTTATACGCAAGACTATCTTTATGATGAACGTATGCAAAATTATATAGATAGTGGAACTGCCTTTAAACATAAGGTTGAACTGTTAACACCTAAAACAGTATACAATGGAACAGACATAGATAGCTTTGAAACAAAAAAAGAGGCTTGGGATTCTTTACCTTGGGAATTAAAAGGTTTAGTTAGAAGTTGTTGGAGTGGCACATATTTTTGTGGTAAATGTGCTAAATGTGACCATAACATTATACATAAAATCAGAGATAAATATGGTAACCCACTATGATTAGTTTTCTATTTAAAAAGAAAACTACAGTATTAGATTGTTTTACTTTTATTGACGTAGTGAAAGAAAGGTTTCCTATCACAGAATCAATAAATCATATACCTGATTGGTTTAAAAACGTACCAAAACCACATAATCAAGAGATATTAGATCCTTTGTTTAGCATTAGAAAATGTGCAGGAATGCTAGATTTATTTAAAAAAGGTGCTGTTTTGCCTTTACCATGTGATGTTAAAATAGGTACATGGCACACGGACAACATATACAATGTAAAAAGTTATAATACCTTAGACTCTAAAAATATATCATTACATAATTTTACTGAACATTTTCACAAACTTACTTCTCCGTGGCTAATCAAACAAAATACAAAAATACCTTTTTTATTAACAAACTGTCACTATCATAGTAAAAGAACGAACATAACTATTGTAAATGGCATTACTCGTTTTCATTGGGCACCTCAAATACATATATTTTTTCATTTATTTAAACAAGAAGGTGGCACAGAAGAAAACCCAAATGTAACTTTACTAGAAGGAGGGTATCCAATTATACATATGATACCTATGGAAGATGTTAAAGTTAAAGTAAAAACACACCTTATTTCACAAATTGATTTTTTTAATAAAGCAAGAACTACTTGTTTTTTTAATAATAATTATATTAAACTTCAAAAATACTGATAATATTGCGTAAAATTATTTTTTGAGATAAAATCACATTATGCCGATTACATCTTTAAAATTTAGACCAGGAATAAACAAAGAAACAACATCTTATTCGAATAAAGGTGGTTGGAATGATTGTGATCTTGTTCGGTTTCGTTTTGGATATCCAGAAAAATTAGGTGGCTGGGAAAAATATTCAACAAACACTTTTCTTGGAACTTCACGATCTTTACATTCTTGGGCTAATTTGGAAGGTAACAATTATTTAGGTGTAGGCACAGAAAAGAAGTTTTATATTGAAGAATCATTAGGTTATAAAGATATTACACCTCTAAGAAGAAAGGTTGTTAGTGGTCAAGTTGTCTTTGATTTAGGTGGTTTAACAATTATTAGCACTGTTTCTGGTAGTGCAGGAACGGGTCAAATTGGTAATGTTATTGTATTTGGATCACAAGATGTACCTGTGTTAGCAAGAAATCCAGAATCTGGAGAACTTTCAATAGCAACAGGACAAGTAGGCACAGTCACAATAGATATACCTCCTGCTACTGCATCTTTAGCTGGAACCACTGGTCTTGGTTCTGTTACAGTATCTATAACTAATGAGTCAACTGTTGTAGTAGGTGGTTCTTAATATGGCAATAACTTTTACATCTGCAACTGATAGCACAAGTGTTACTGTGAATGATTCCTCTCATGGTGCATTAGTTGGAGATTTTGTAACTTTTAGTAATGCAAATACGGGTAATTCATCTTTAAATACACAAATTAATAATGAGTTTTCTATAACATCGTTAACGAATGATAATAGTTATATTATTACTCTAAGCTCTAACGCTTCCGCTGCTTTGTCTAGTGCAGGTTCAGCAGATGCAGAATATCAAATAAACACTGGTATTAATACTGTTGTGCCTGGTGATGGATGGGGTGCTGGAACTTGGGGAGCAGATGGATGGGGTTCTGCTTCTAGCGAAACTGCTGGAGGTGGCACTCTACGTTTATGGTCACAAGATAATTTTGGCGAAGATTTGATTTTCAATGAAAGAGATGGTTTTGTTTTTTATTGGGACAAGACTTTAGGAACAAACTCAAGAGCAAAAAATTTAATTGAATTGTCTGATGCTGCACCAACAAAATCTCGTAAAGTTATTGTTTCAGAA
>TARA_R110002020_G_scaffold163157_3_pt1 | contig 12588 bp, 8 predicted proteins | sample TARA_R110002020 | Tara Oceans TARA_R110002020 (sample SAMEA4396489) | marine metagenome | biome: Westerlies Biome; feature: [MES] marine water layer (ENVO:01000295) within the mesopelagic zone...; material: water (ENVO:00002006), including particulate matter (ENVO:01000060) such...
ACCTGGTAGCTTGCCTGCAGCCGCGTCTGCAGCGCCAGGATTTCCATGGCGACGTCTTCCTTGCTCACCGTCTCGATATCGCTCAGCAGATTGTCTAGCTGCGCCTTGTAATCGGTGTGCCGGGTCGTCGCGCTCTTGAGCGCGTTGCGGGCAATGGCCATTTCCATGGTCAGGATTTCGATCGAGCCACGCTCGGAATTGTGCGATTCCGACAATTGCAGCTGCTGGCGCCGCGCCATGGAATCATAGCGCGCCTTCGAGTCGGCTTCCGTTGCAGCATCGGTGTCGAGAAAATTCTCTACCGACATCGAGGCCAGGCTGCGCACCAGCCGGAGCATGCCCGATTCATTGGCTTCGATGCCATAGGCCACCCGGGTGGAATCATCGACCTGGGCCGTGACCGAGGCACGCGGATTGCCTTCCGCTGCCATGGCGGCTTCGGTGGCGACAATATTGAGCGCCTTGGCAAAGTTGGCAGCCGTCTCATCGGGCGTGCTGCCAATGGAAAACTGCCCTGCCCCCGCCTTGCCGTCCACGGCCGTCAGGGTCAGCCGGCGCGTCCCACCGCCGGGTTCGGCAAGCGTGATCTCGACGGCCTCGTCGGGATCGGGATTGGCGGTAAACTCAAAACTGACCGAACTGCCGGCAGTCGCCGTCGCTGCCGTATAGGTCGTGTCGATATTTGCGGTATCGGCCGATACGCCGGTGATCTGAAAGCCATGCTTGTCCGACAGCGGGAAATTGCCCGACAGTGTCACCGTCTCGTCAACGGTACCGATATCCATCCGGCCCAGGCCTTCGGCGGCGACAGCGGGCGACTGCCCCCGATACCACATAATGGTGTCGCTCTCGTCAGCCACCCGCAGCTGCGTTGCCGTCGCAGCATTGGTCCCGGCCACACGCAGGACCGGCTCGCCCGGGCCGTTGAAAAAGCTCGCCGACGCCACGAAATTGGAGGCGGCGGACAGCTCCTTGGAGCCGGCATCGACCAGCTTGGCGTCTAGTGTCGCCTTGAAATTGGCAGCTGTCGTTTCAGCATCGGCGCCGATGACGAACTCGTCCACTGAAGGGGGTACCGCGGCAGTTTGCACCGCCTTCAGGGTAATCTGCGTTTCCGTACCATCCGGCAGGGCAAAGCCCATGGTAATGGTATTGCCGGCAACGATCAGATCCGGGGCATCGGCAAATGTCACGTCGAGCGACTTGGCTGTTGCCGGCACCGTTGAGGCCGGCGCGGTATAGGTCACTGCCGTATTCGGTGCGCTGGTGGAAATGTTGGACAGCTTGAAGCCAAATGGATGCAACCCATCCTCGCCCAAGGTGACCGTCGCCGTGCCGGCAACATGTCCCGAGGTCAGCCGTCCATTGCCCAGGGTACCGGCATCGGCCGCGCGGCGTTCACTGAGCACGGCCTTGAACCCTGCCTTGCCACCCTGCCCCTCGAGCAGGGTCGTCGTATCGGGCACCGGCGCGCTGTCCGTATTGGAGCCACCAAACAGGTAGCGCCCGTTGATGTCCGAATTGAGCAGCGTGACCATTTCGTCCAGCCTGGCCTTCGACAGGCTGGGCAGCGTGGCCATGTTGATATTATTGGTGCCGTACTGACCCTGCACCGCCGAATTGCGCGCTTCGCTTTCCATCGTATCAAAGCGGGACAGTGTCTTGTCGAGAAAGCTCATGCGCAGATCGACCGTGGCAATATTGGCCGTGAAGCCCTCGATCTTGTTGAGCCTCTCGCGCACCGACAGGGAAAGCGGCAGATCCCGCCCCATATCGGCCAGCGTCGATGCCTTCATGCCCGTGCCAAGCTGCATCTGCAGATTGGCAAAGCGATCCTGCATCTTGGTGATCACGCCGAACCCGGTCTGCAGCGGGAACATCGATTTGTTGACGATCATCTTACGCTAACTCCATCAGACCGAGGCAAGCAGGGCATCGAGCAGTTCCTTGACCACCGAGACCACCCGGGCATTGGCCGAATAGGCATTCTGCAGCTCCATCAGCCGCGCCATTTCCTCGTCGAGGTTGACGCCATACTCCGTCTGCATCTGGTCCGAGATGGTATCGAGCGTCAGTTGCCGATCGTCAGCCTTGGTCAGGGCCGCATTGATGCTGGCACCCTGAAAGCCGATCACCTGGCCGATCAGTTCGCCCAGCTTGCCCGTAAGCTGGAACTTGTCTGCATTGGCCGCCGGATTGCCGCCCGAGGTAAAACTCATGCTGGCAAGCTGGTCGATGATATAGTCGGCGCGGTCGGCATCGCCCAGCGTGCCGCCAAGCTCATGCTGCACCATCAGCTTGTTGTCCGCGACAATGGCGGTATTGAGCGCGATGCGCGCCGCAAAGCCCTGCTTCTGCGGCGGGTCGCTGTCCAGATTATTGGTATAGGCGGCATTGCCATGGTCGACGAACAGGTTGAACGCAAGACCCGCGCCCTGCAGGCCCGTCGAGGTCGAGCGCGCCACGGCTGATTTGACGTCGGTATTGCCGGTGGCGCCGTCGTCGAGGATGCGCAGCTTGCCGGCGCTGGGGCTGGTAATGGCCAGGCCCGGCAATTTGGCGCTCAAGGCCGCGGCAGCGGCGGTCGAGTTACCCGACAGGTTGATGCCGATCACCCGCTGGCCCGAGGCGTCCTTGTAGTCCACCGGATCGGTTGAATTGACCACACGGACCTGCTTGCTCACCCCGTTCTCGGTATAGGTGAACAACACGTCATTGCCCGGGCGCAGCACGCTCAGATCGAGGTCAAAACCGGTCGCGGGCGTTGCCGCACCATCGGAAGCCGCTACGCCGGGATTCTTGACGGTCGAAAAGGCAAGCGCCAGGCCGGACGCGATTTCATCGAGCTGTTCCTGCGCTTCGACCAAGGTCTTGTCGCGCAGGGTGACGAGCCCCCCCAATTCTCCGCCCTGCAGCACGCCCTGGGTCACCAGGTCGATGGTGAGGCCCGATGGCGTGGTAAGGGTCAGCTTGCCGACCTTGGTCTCAGCGGAGTTGGGGTCAAACACCGAATTGGCCGAGAGGCTGCCGGCACTTTCAAAATTGAAGGTGGAGACGCCATTGTCCAGCAGGCCCACGCCTGAGCGTGTCATCAGCGCGACGGTTCCGTCGCCCCGATAATCGGCCCGTACGTCGATGAGTTCGGCCACCGAACCCACCAGGCGATCGCGCTGATCGAGCAGGGCGGCGCGGGCACTGTCGGTCATGCCCAGATCGAGCATGCGGCTGTTGACCTCTGCCAGCGAATTCAGCATGCCGTTCATGTTGTGGACGTCGGAGGCGATCTGCCCCTCGGTCTCCTGGCGCATCCCCTGAATGGTGCTGGAAAGCCGGTTCAGCGTTTCGGCCATGGTCTGCGCCGATGCCACGGCATTGGCGCGGGAAGTATAGTCATCGGGGCTGGTGGCGATGGCCTGCAGCGAATTCTGCAGATTGCTGAAGATCGTATCGAGCGATCCGGTCGCGCCGGGCTTGCCCAGAAAACCCTGCACGCGGTTCAGATAGTTCGCCTGAACCGTGGAATTGGCCGTGTCCGACACCTGGCGGTTATAATAGGTCTGAAGGCTGGTATTGAACGCCCTATTGGCCCCAACGCTGCGCGCATAGCTGCTCGTTTGCGCATTGTAGTCGACGACATTCAACGACTGCCGGTGATAGCCAGGCGTGCCGGAATTGGAAATGTTGCGGCTGACCAGCGCCAGCGAGTCCTGATTGACCCGCAGACCAGACACAGCATTGGTAAGTGATGTCGTCAGACCCATAAACGGGCTCCTCACACAGGGACGGCCCGGAGCGCACTGCCCCGGACCCTAGTGGCCGGCTCGACCTCAGCGGATCATGTTGAGCGCTTCTTGCAGCATCTTGTCGGCCGCCGTGACGATGCGGGTGCCGGCGGCATAGGCCTGCTGGGTCACGATCAGCTTGGTGAACTCGTCCGAAATATCGGTATTGGAGGCTTCAAGGGCACCGCCGAGAATGCCCTCGCCGGAAAGATCGAGGATAGCCTCGCCGGATTCCGAGGTTGACGAGAACACGCCACCGTCAAGCCGCTTGAGCTGGTTGATGGCACTGAACTGGGCCGTCACCACCTGCGCCATGTCGATACGCTCGCCATTCGAATAGGTAGCCACCACGCGACCGCTGTCATTGATGGCCACGGACACGAACTCGCCCGCGCCATAGCCATTCTGATTGAGCGTGGACACGTTCACCGTCCCGTTCACGTCAGCGAACTGGGAGACGCCGTTGGTTTCGTGCTTGAGCTCGACATTGCCGATCACCACGCCATTGATGGTCAGATTGCTCAGCGTGCTGCTGGTCACCCCGGGCGCCACCAGAGACCCGTCGGCGCCAAAGGTGTAGACTTCGCCCGTGCTGGTCCACATCGGCGACGTGCCGGTGGCCTTGCTGTCGGACATATAGAACAGGTTCCAGGTATCCTTGCCGCCCGCGGCCGCACTGTCCACCTTGGCCCAGCGCATCTGCACGTTGGCCGGCGCGCCGTTCGAGGCATAGACGGTGATGGCGCCGCCGGCGACCGAATTGGACTTGAACAGGGCGTCATTGCTGGCGGCAATGGTGGTTATGGTCGGGCGCGTCGGCAGGGAAGAAGTGGTGGCGTTGGGGAAGCCAAGGCCAGTCGCATCGCCGGCGGTGACCTTGAACTGGGCATGATAGTCATTGCCCAGATTGATGCTGAGAGCGCCGGGCGAGCCGGTAAGCACCACATTGGCGCTGGTCGCCGCCGGGCCACCCGACAGGCGCAAGGCTGCCTGCATCGCAGCCCGCACCGTCCCCACAGTGGCGGCGCCTGAAATATCAATGGCCTGGCGCCCGGTGGCAACCGTACCATCAGTGGTAAATTCGAAGGTGACCGCGGTGCCATTGACATCGAGGGTCATGAACTGGCCATCCGCCAGCAGCGGGGTGGCGGCCGTCGCATCGGTGAGCGTATTGACCGTGCCATTCATTACCGACGACGTCGATGCACCGGCATAGCCGGCATAGGCATTGGGCTCGAGCAGCTCGCTATTGTAGACGGTGGCATTGTAATTGGTGGTCTTGGGCAATTGCGGCAGGTTGGCCTGATAGGCAATGCGCTGTGTGTTTTGCGCCGGCAGGAAGGCGTTGGACAACCGGATCACCTCGGGCACCGAACCCGAAATATTGCCCGTCGTCGTATCGATCGGCAGGCCCTTGAGATAATAGCCGGCGCCGTTGACCAGCATGCCGTCCTTGTCGATCTCGAAATCGCCGCGACGGGTATAGAAATTGGTCCCGGCAAACACCGAATTGCCGTCCGACTGCCCGACCTTGGGCTCGACAACGAAGAAGCCTTTGGAATTCAGCGCAATGAAAGTCTCGTTCGATACCGTCTTGATATCGCCCTGGATATCATTGGTGCCGCGCGACTGCGCCAGCACGGCGCCAGGCACCTGGCGCTTGATCGGCGCATCGGGGATCAGGTCGAGAAAGTCGGTCTCGATCCGCTTGTAGCCGGTGGTCTGCGAGTTCGCGATGTTACCTGAAATATTCTCCAAGGCATGCGCCTGGGCCCGCAGCCCCGTCACCGCACTGGAAAGCGCGCCATAGATACCCATCAATCACTCCCGAAAACTGTCTGCGCCTGGTTGCGCCTGCTCGACCATTTGGTTGCAAGTACAGTGCCAACTGCGTTGGGCGTTGATTATGCAGGATATTTTCTCGCGCCAGAGGTCAGGCGCCCGCACTGGCAGGCAAAAGAGTCCGGGCCGACGGCAGAAATTGCCGCCCGCTTGTGAACAACAAGCCGTTGCCTTAATGGGAAAGGCCTGACGCCAGGGGCTTTTCATGCTGTTTCATTCTGCCGACGAGTTCATTAAGTCACCCCGCCGTGCCGTGACCGTGTTCGGCATGGCGGGCGTGGGCAAGACGCGCCTGTCCGCCATGCTACGGGCCTCGAACTGGTTCCACTATTCGGCCGATTACCGCATTGGCACGCGCTATATGGGCGAGGCCATCGTCGACAATTTCAAGCGCGAAGCCATGAAGGTGCCCTTCCTGGCCGAGCTGCTGCGCTCGGATTCGATCTATATTTCCTCGAACCTGACCTTCGAAAATCTCGATCCGCTCTCCAGCTATCTGGGCACGCCCGGCGACCCGGACAAGCATGGCCTGCCCCTGGCCGAGTACCAGCGCCGGCAGGAGCAGCATCGCATTGCCGAAATCGCCGCACTGCAGGACGTGCCGCACTTCATCGAGCGGGCCAAGCAGCTCTATGGCTATGACAATTTCATCGCCGATACCGGTGGCTCGCTGATCGAGGTGGTCGACCCGTCAAACCCGCATGATCCGGTCATCACCACGCTCGCGGCATCTACTGCCATGCTCTATATCCGCGGCACCGGCAAGGACGCTGCCGAGCTGATCCGGCGCTACAAGAAAAGCCCCAAACCCATGTATTATCCACCCGGCTTTCTCATCGAGAAATGGGCGGAATACAAATTGATCCATGGCATTCACGACGACAATGATGTCGATCCGGCCGGCTTTGGCGCCTGGGGCTTCGAAGCCCTGCTGCACGACCGCCTGCCGCGCTACCAGGCGCTGGCCGATAATTTCGGCTATGTCGTGGAGGCCTCCGACCTGGCCCTTGTCCGCGATGGCGATGAATTCATCGACCTGATGGCGGCGGCGATTGAACAGCGAATGCGCTAGCGCGTCCCCGTCGGAGACGCGCACCGCTTGAATCGCTTCCTCATCATCGCCAGCTAAGAGGCTGCCATGCCTATCCGAATTCCCGACAACCTGCCTGCCCGCAAGACCCTCGAGGACGAGGGCGTTAATGTCATGGATTCAACGCGCGCCGCGCGCCAGGACATCCGCCCGCTCGAGATCGGCCTGCTCAACCTGATGCCCAACAAGGAGCGGACCGAAACCCAGTTTGCCCGGCTGATCGGTTCAACGCCGCTGCAGGTTGACCTCACCCTGGTGCGGGTCACCGATCACCAGTCCAAGAATACCTCGGAGGACTATCTCAACTCCTTTTACAGCACCTGGGAAGAGGTGCGCAGCCGCAAGTTCGACGGCTTCATCGTCACCGGCGCACCGATCGCCCATATCCCGTTCGAGGAGATCAAATACTGGCCCGAAATGGTCGAGATCATGAACTGGACCCAGACCCATGTGCACCACACCATGTTCATCTGCTGGGGCGCCCAGGCGGCTTTGCACCACTTCCACGGTGCCCGGCGCTACCGCATGCCGCAAAAGGCCTTCGGCGTCTTCCGGCATCAGCTGACCGGCCATCGCTCTCCCTATCTGCGCGGTTTCTCGGACAGCCCGATGATCCCGGTCTCGCGCATCAACGATATCGACCGCACCTCGCTGGGCCCCGATCTCGAAGTGCTGATCGACAGCCCCGATTTCGGCATCTGCATGCTGGACGACCCCAGGCACCGTGCAGTGCACATGCTCAACCATCTCGAATATGACAACCGCTCGCTGGTCGATGAATATGAGCGCGATCTCAAGGCCGGCCTCGACACCGCACCGCCGGCCAACCTGTTCCCGAATGGCGACGCCACAGCCACGCCGGAAAACCGCTGGCGCAGCCACGCCCATCTGTTGTTCCAGAACTGGATCAACCAGATCTACCAGACCACGCCCTATGACATGGCCGAGATCGGCACTGTGCCACAATAGTGGACAATGGGCCCCGCTACGGCGCGGGGCCCATTGAACCTTCTGCACAAATCCCTATCTTGCGGGTTCTACGGGAGAGCCCTGCGTGCCCCAACCGCCAACCACCATCGTCGACGAATTGGGCATCGCCCTCTCCAACCTGGCCGATAGCGCAACCGGCGCCTTCACGCCCACGCTGCGGCTGGGGGTGACCGGCCTCAGCCGGGCCGGCAAGACCATTTTCATCACGGCTTTGGTACACAATCTGCTGACTGGCGGCCGCATGCCAGGCTTTGCTCCCATGGCCGAAGGCCGTTTCATCGGCGCCCGGCTCGCCGAATATCCGGACGCCACCATTCCCCGTTTCGCCTATGAGCAGCATCTGGAGGCCCTGACCGGCAAGTCCCCCATCTGGCCCGAAGGCACGCGGCGCATCTCCCAATTGCGGCTCGTGCTCAAATTCCAGTCCAGACACTGGTATGCCGGCCTGCGCGGCCCCTCGACGCTCAATCTCGACATTGTCGATTATCCCGGCGAGTGGCTGCTCGACCTGCCCTTGCTGGGCCTGAGCTTTGCCGACTGGAGCGCCGAGGCGCTGGAGCGGGCGCGCCGGCCCGGTTCGGGCAAGGAAGCAACGCCGTTTCTGGAGGCGCTCGCCGCCATCGACCCGCTCAAGGAGGCGCGCGATCCCGACGCCGAGCGCCTGGCCACCGCCTTTACCGACTATCTGCGCCGTAGCCGAGAACATGGCGCCCTCTCCACCCTGCCCCCGGGTCGCTTCCTGCTGCCCGGCGATCTCGAAGGCTCGCCTGCCCTAACTTTCGCGCCCCTGCCGGCACCAACGCAGACCGCCCGCAAAGACAGCCTCTATGCCATGCTTGAGCACCGCTTCGAGGCTTACAAGGCCCAGGTGGTACGCCCATTCTTCCGCGACCATTTCGCCCGGCTCGATCGCCAGATCGTGCTGGTCGATACGCTGCGGGCGCTCAATGCCGGTCCGGCTGCCGTCGCCGATCTTGAAACCGCCCTCACCGCGGTATTGGCCTGTTTCCGTCAGGGCGAAACCAACCCGCTGCTGCGGCCCTTTGCCCGCCGCATCGACCGCATCCTGTTTGCCGCCACCAAGGCCGACCACGTCCACCACACCAATCACGATCGACTGGAAGCCATTCTCAACCGGTTGGTCTCCAATGCCGGCAAGCGTGCTCGCTTCGCCGGCACCCAGACGCGTTCGATCGCCCTGGCCGGCATTCGCGCCACCCATGAAGGCACCATTGTCGAAGGGGGGCAGACGCTCAACACCATCATCGGCACCCCGCTGCAGGGAGAACGTCTTGATGGCGTCACCTATGACGGCAAGACCGAAATTGCCTTGTTTCCCGGGGACTTGCCGGAGCGCCCCGATTCACTTTTTGAAAATGGCAGTCCGGTCGCGTTAAACTTCCTGCGCTTTGCGCCGCCGCAAAAGCTCGACCGCAATGCCAGCGGCGACATTGTCCTGCCCCATATCCGCTTTGACCGGGCCCTCGACTACCTGGTGGGAGACTGGCTCGCATGAAACGCCCGATCGCCCGCCCGACCGGCACCCAGGCTGAAGACACTGCAATCGTCCGCAGCCCGCGCGCCTTTGACCCGGACGCCGTGGCGCGCAGCGAGTCCCCCTTCGACAGTGTCGATGACGAAACCCTTGTCGCGCCACCCGCCAAAGCCATGGGCTGGATCGGGCGGCTCGCCTGGACCAGCGCCGGCATCCTGGTCTCGGCCGGGCTGGGCCTGGCCGCCGATCGCCTGATCCGCGACCTCTTCGCTGCCAATGCATGGCTGGGCTGGCTCGGCCTCGCCGTGCTGGCGGTCTTCCTCCTGGCCGTGTTCGCCCTCGCCATACGCGAAATCCTGGCATTGCGGCGCCTGCGCGTCCTTGATGCCCTGCGCGCCGACGCCGCCATGGCCTCGGCCGAGAACGACCAGCACATGGCTACCAGGGTCGTACACAAGCTCACCGCCATCTATGCCGAACGCCCGGATCAGGCGCGCGCGCGCCAGGTGGTGGCCGACCATCTGCCGCACCTGTTTGACGGCACCGAGATCATCGCCATGGCCGAGCGCACGCTGATGGCGCCGCTCGATGCCCGCGCCAAGGCGCTGACAGCGGCTTCGGCACGACGGGTAGCCCTGGTCACCGCCGTGTCGCCCCGCGCCCTGGTCGATATTGCCTTCGTGATCTATGAAAGTGTTCGGCTGGCCGGGGCCATTGCAGCGCTTTACGGCGCCCGCCCGGGCCTGTTCGGCTCCTGGCGGCTTACCGGTGCCGTCCTCGCCCATTTGGCCGTCACCGGTGGCCTCGTGCTGACCGATGGCCTGGTCGAGCAATTGATCGGTCAGGGCCTGGCAGCCAAGCTCTCGGCGCGGCTGGGCGAAGGCGTGGTCAACGGGCTGATGACCGTCCGTGTCGGCATTGCCGCCATCCGGGTCGTTCGCCCCCTGCCCTTTGAAACCCAGCCCCAACCCGTGGTGCGCGACTTCATCCCCGAACTGACCAGGCTAGCCAGCGACGTGGCAAAAGACTGAGCCGGCTCAGGCCGCCCGGTGGGTCAGTTCACCCAGGCCCGTAAAGGCCTCCAGCTGCGGCTTGGCAAAATAATAGCCCTGGAACAGCTTGATCCCGGCCCCCTTGAGGAAGGCCAGTTCCGCCGCGCTCTCCACGCCTTCGGCGAGCAGCACAATGCCCAGCTCGTTTGCCATGGACACCAGCCCGCGCACGATGGCCTGCTTGACTCTTGAGCCATCGATATCGCGCAGCAATTCCATATCGATCTTGATCAGGTCGGTATTGAACCGGGTCAACAGCGACAGGCCCGCATAACCGGCACCGAAGTCATCGAGCGCCGTGGTAAAGCCCATCCGATGGTATTCGGCGACGATATGGGCCACATGCGCCGCATCGCTCATGCGCTCGTTCTCGGTGAATTCAAACATCAGGCGGCGCGGATCGAACTGCGTTCGTGCCGCAGCCTCCAAAGTCGCCCGGATACAGGCCTTGGGCTCATAGACGGCATTGGGCATGAAATTGATGCTCAGCTTGGCATGCTGATCGCCGATCAGACGGCCGGCCAGCTCGATCGCCTTGACCCGGCAGGCCTGGTCGAAGGCATAGCGGTTCTGGTCGTTGACCTGGCTCAATACTTTGGGAGCGCCTTCGCCTCCCAGGCCGCGCACCAGGGCCTCATAGCCCCAGATGGCGCCGGCGGAAATGTCGACAATAGGCTGAAAAGCCATGGTGAAAGGGATGGCGAAACTGGCTGGATCAGTGTTGCGGCAGCCTTCGCAGCTCTTGGCATTCATGAAGTACTCGTGTCCGGACGGGCAATGGCTGGCGCTGCTTCCAGCCTGCCAGAAGCATGTTAAACAATGCTCAATGCAGCAGATTGGGCAGGGCCAGGCCACCTGGGCTGCGCCATTGCGACGTCTATCGGGGAGCCCTGCGGTCACGAGCAATAGCAACGCCCCCAAAGCAAAACGCCCGGCCAAGGCGACCGGGCGGCGTCGAGCGCAGCTTTGTACCCGCGACAGTCTATCAACCCCTGAAAAGCAAACTCAGTCCTTGGCGGCGCTTGGCGCCAGCGTCAGCTTGAGCCCATCAAGCGCATCGCTCATCAGGATCTGACAGCTCAGCCGCGAATTGGCGCGCACGTCGCCGACGCTGTCGAGCATGTCTTCCTCGTCATCGCTGGGCGCGCCAACGACAGCCGTCCATTCAGGGTCGACATAGACATGACAGGTGGCGCAGCTCAGCGCGCCACCGCACTCGGCCTTGATGTTGAGACCCCAGTCGCGGATCACTTCCATAACCCGCCAGCCGTCAAGCCCTTCGAGTTCGTGCTGCTCGCCCGCCTGATCGGTCACCAGGATCTTCATCAGGCGACGCCCAGCTTCTTCTGCAGCTTGGTCGAGCTGGTCGTATACTGGAACACCACGCGCTCGCCCGGCGCCACAATCGCCTTGGCGGCCTGGGCCATCAGCGCTGCCTCGTGGAAGCCGCTAAGGATCAGCTTGAGCTTGCCCGGATAGGAATTGATATCGCCAATGGCGAAGATGCCGGGGATCGAGGTCTGGAACTTCTCGGTATCCACGACAATGGTATTGTCATTGAGCTCGAGGCCCCAGTCGGCGACCGGACCCAGCTTCATGGTCAGCCCGAAAAACGGCAATAGGCGCGTTGCCGGCACCGACAGGTCGCCGGCATCGGTGGTCAGATGCACATGGTTGATCTGGCCATCTTCGCCGTCCAGCTTGGCAATCTGGCCGGTCAGGAAGTTGATCTTGCCCTCGCCCACCAGCGCCTGCATCTTGTTGACCGAAGCCGGCGCCGCCTTGAACACGGCCCGGCGATGCACCAGCGTCAGCGAGCGGGCAATAGGCTGCAGGTTCAGTGTCCAGTCCAGCGCCGAGTCGCCGCCCCCCACGATCACCACATCCTGACCGCGGAAATCGTCCATCTTGCGGACCGAATAGAAGACCGACTTGTTTTCGAACGCCTCGATGCCCTCGACGGGCGGGCGCTTGGGCTGGAACGAACCGCCACCGGCGGCGATCACCACGACCTTGGCGTTGAAGATCTCGTCGGCATCGGTGGCCAGCTTGAACGAGCCATCCGCCTGCTTCTCGATGGAATTGACCATGCGGTTGAAGTGGAATTCAGGCGCAAAGGGCGCGATCTGGGCCATCAGATTGTCGGTCAGGTGCTGGCCGGTCACCACCGGAAAGCCGGGAATGTCGTAGATCGGCTTTTCCGGATAGAGCTCGGCGCACTGGCCACCGGGGCGGTCCAGAATGTCGATGAAATGGCATTTGAGATCGAGCAGGCCGAGCTCGAACGCAGCGAACAGCCCGCAGGGGCCGGCGCCGATGACGACGACATCGGTGGTG
>TARA_R110002020_G_scaffold224_3_pt1 | contig 12586 bp, 7 predicted proteins | sample TARA_R110002020 | Tara Oceans TARA_R110002020 (sample SAMEA4396489) | marine metagenome | biome: Westerlies Biome; feature: [MES] marine water layer (ENVO:01000295) within the mesopelagic zone...; material: water (ENVO:00002006), including particulate matter (ENVO:01000060) such...
TGTTTCAGGTACATCACTTTTTATTTGTGGAACAAATTGTGGTTGTTCTTCTAATGTTAATGGTCGTTCTGAATCAGGGTCTACTGTTTGTTTAAGCGCAGAAGCCTGGCTTTTGTTATTAAATAACTTTATAACCGATGCTATCTCGTTTTCAGATCTACCATCGTTAATCATACGTTGTACTAAAATTTGTAGTTTAGTTGACATAATTTAATTTATTTTAAATCTTTTTCAGATATATTTGGATACCTTTGTTTCATTTCTTCAAAAGTGTATTGGCCTTTTTTGTATTTTTTTACATCTTTATCATAAATTTTAGTGTACTTGTCCCATACTTGATTAGATAAATTAGGTGTTTTTTCAATACTTTCTTTACTGTAATCTTTTTGTATTTGGTCAATTTTTGGCTGATAAGCTTGTTTTATTTTTTCAACTTCTTCTTTTGTTTTTTTACTCGCAATGTCATAAGCTTCTTGAGTTTTAAACTCACCTGCATCAAAACGAGTAACATTTAAATCATTATACAAAAAGTCAATTTTGTCGTTCTTTTCTTGATTTAAACCATCTAACATGCTAGTGTATTTATCTTCTAAAGGTTGCCATATTTCTTTTACGTTTATTTTACGCTGAACAGTATGTAAACTATCTTGAACACTTTCACCTGGATCTGTTGCTTTCATAGGAGAAGCACCGTCTGTTAGCTCTTGTGAAGATCTACTATATTTTTCTAATAATCTTTCAGCTGATAATTCTTCTTTAGGTTGTTCTTCTTCTTTTTTAGGGTTTTGTTTATCATAATAAACTTTACCTCCAGCATGAGATTGTCGTATTTTTCTAGCAAGATAATCTGTTAATATATTAGGATCTGCTTTTATAATTTTTTCTCTATCACTGTTACTTAGCAGTGCTTTTTCATCTTCATTTATAATACCATCACCGTTTAAATCTAAACCTGTAGGATCTAGACCTAAACTAGCATAAGACAAGTTAGCAAAATCAGGATGGTTTGTAGAAATATCTTCTAACGGTGTAGTACCAGTACCTGTTATATCATTTTTAAGTAAAGCATCTATGTTACCTTTACTTACCAATGATTTAATACTACCAAGAACTTCACTGCTTCTAAAATCTTCGCCTTGCTTACCAAGTTCTCTAGCCTGCATAGCTAAATTGTTTATAGTTGTTTTTTCTTTTTCAGGTGCTAAAGCCGCAACAGCTAAATTATTAATATCATCAGCGGTTATAGTATTATCATCTATAGATAAAGTTAATTTACCTTGTTCGTCAACATCAGGTTCAACATTATCACCTTGCAAAGCTATTTGATTAAGCGTATACTTTTGATCAGGAGTAAGGTGATCTCCTATTAAACCTTCACGATCAGCTTCTTCAATAGCTTGTAGTCCAGCTTTAAGGCCTTGTACACCAGCGTTTAAAGCTCTAGATGGTCTCATGTCTTCATTTTCTAAAAAATTATTTTTTAAAAAACCAACTTTTTGTTTTATTTTATTAAAAAAAGAGCTAGAAAACATACTTCCTTCGCTTCTTCTTTCATTAAATCCTTCTATTTTACCCATGTTTATTTTGTTTTATTTATTTGTTGGTTATTCTTCGTCTTCTTCTTTTTGTAATAAGTCATACATTTTTCTTTGGTCTTCGTCTAAACCAGCAATTTTTACATCTGTTTCTCTTTTTGATTCTTGTAATCCTTTTTTAGCTGCTATACTTTCTGCTAGTCCTGTTGCTGCCCCAACACCTTCTGTTATACCTGACATAATTCTTTCTTGAGCAGCAGCTCTATCAGCTTCAGCTTTTGCCATTTCTTCTCGTGACATACCTAATAAGCCTGCTACTTTAGATTTTTCCATTTCTCTAGATATGACTTCACCTTGTCTTTCCTGTGATTGTATTCTAGAGGCTTCTTGTGCTTGTAGTTTTTGATTAGCTGATTCTTGACGTGCTATATCAGCAGAAGCTTTTTGAGCATCTAAAGAACCTTGGTTAGCCATAGCTTGTGCTAGTGCCGCTATACCTGATCCACCAGCAGCACCTTTCATTTGATCTAAAATATTTGCTTGCTGTTGCATTTGTTGTTGTTTTTGAAACTCAGCAGCTTGTTTGTTGACTGTTAAATCCTCCATAGTGTTTTCCATGTTAGCATAAGGATTACTTGTATCTAACCCAGCAAACATTTCTTTATTTCTTTCATAATCTTTTTTAGCAGTAGCTGCTTCTTCTTTAGCTGCTTTAGCATCTCTAATTCCAGTTGTTATTTTATGTGCAGCGCTAGCAGCACCTACTACTGCGCCTACTATTGCAAATGCCATATCTTACTTATTTTTATTGTTAATATATTCTTCATATTGTTTAAAATTTTTAGAAACTATTTCGCTTTCTAATTTTTCTATATTTTGTGTGTTTGTAGGATTTTTATGTATGTTGATAAATATTGAATCTTCCATAGCATAAATAACTCGTTTACTACCCGGTGTAGCTAAAACATAACAAGGAGCTATATACTCTTCTACAAGTTCTTCTGTTGCTACAGCTAAACGGCCAGTTAGTAAAAACCATACATGTAAATGATTGTGTATAGCGCCTATAACAGCTGATCCAGCTTTCATATCCATTTGCCTAACATAAATACCATCAGCAAATGTGTGTTTTAACGGAAAGTTTACGCTATGTAATATAGTTTGACCATCTCCTTCTACATTAACGCCATCAGCTATAGAAATAAGATCGTCTTGTAATTTTTGTATTTCTTTTCTCTTACTTAAGGTAAGTTTATTTTTTTTCATTAAATTAAAGTGTTAGTGTTTATATAGTTACACTTTTTACACTTTATTTACTGCTATCAAACGTATCGATACCTACACTAAACATTTCTGCTTCAGTGATAGAGTTGTTTTTAAACTTAACATCAGCATAATAACCTAATATACTACTTAAATTTGCTTTGTTATCTTTGCTAAATAATATAAAATAACTAGAACCACTTATACTACCAGGTAAACTAGTATCACACACTATGGTTGGTGTGCTACTTGTTGGGCTAGTTATTGTTGTTATAGTACCTATTTCTTCTACATTATTACTATTAACTGTAAAACCACCTGATGCTGTAGTGTTTACATAGTAAGCTGTGTCTCCTACTTGACAAGATACGTTTAATGGTGCTGTAAATGCTAATGTTAATGTTGCCATATTATGATGTTTTTACTATTTTAATGAAATCGTCTAAATAAACATGTGCTTCTGCTGTAGCTCCAAGTTCGTTTACCCTTAAGTGACCTTGAACTGAAACTTTACCGTCTACAATAGCTGCTTGTATATCTGCAACCTTAACAGCTGGATTATTGCTTTGAAAGGTTAAAAAAACATCGTCACTTATTGTTTGAGCAGAACTTAGTACTAAAACAGTAGCATTTGTTACAGAACTTACCGTAACCGTACCAGATATACCTGTACCTTGTACAACCATGCCAGGCACTATACCTTTTGTTGAATTTAGTGTAACACCTGTACTACTACTAACAGCTCCGTTAACTTGTTGTAACAACGAACTAACACCACCAAAATCAGCCGCTATTGGCTGCCTTCCTTCTACAGCACCACTATCAGCATCTGTGTAATTTATACTTAATGTTGATTTTCCAGGAAAAGCCGGTGGCACTGTAAGCGTGAAAGCTTTTAAGTTAGAACTATTTTCTTCAAAACCAATTACCGTGTCATTAGGAACAGCTATAGCTTTACTTAAAGTTAATATTTTTCCTTGTATTTTGCTTATAGTCGTGCCATGCGTACCTGTTCCTAGGCCAACTAAAACCATACCAATTGTTAAATCTGATTCTTCTTCGTTTAAAGTTAACGTTGTGCTAGAAGTATCATTATTACCTCCTTCAGCGGTAACTGATTTACCAATACTTTTACCATAAGGATGCCCTTTAGCTGTTTCTTTTTGAACTGGTAAACTTATTGTTACGTTATCTATATCACCCATTAAAGAACCGTAAGTTTTACCAACTATAGTTAAAGTGTTAAAACCAAGTTGAGTTATTACAGCCTCATCTAGAGCATCAGGTACTACGCTTTGTAAAGTAGTTGTTCCAACAGCTGCTATTACTATATGATAAGCTTGAGAAACACCTGTAATAGCCGGAAGTTGTATAAAGTGATTAAAAAATCCATTAGCATTTATAGTTTGAGTTCCAGATACAGCCGAGCCAGATTGAAAAACGTCTGTTGAAAAATTATAGTATTTTGATATAGTGCTATCAGTGGTACTATTTGCTAATGTTACTCTTATCGTGTATTGAGCGCTAGGTGTTCCTTCTACTCTTATTGGAAACTGTTGAGCAAAATGTGTTGCTGAAGAAGCAAAAATAACGTTTTTTATAGTGTTAGTTAAAGCTGTAGTTGTTTGATAAACTTTAAAATCCATAATTAATCTATGATCTAAATCACACATATCTGCAACAGGATCTGGGTTTAAAGGTGAATTTTGTGGTGGGTTATAATAAACTTCTACTATTATACTTGTTATAACATTACTAGTGTAAGTGTAGCTTACATTAACATTATAATTATTACTGTAATCAAAACCACCTGAGTTTAAATTAGACATAGCTATATTTTGAGGCGAATAATGATATCCTGTTGCTGCTGTAAAAGTGTATTTTGCTATTTTAGTAGAAACACTATCATTAACAGTACCGCTATGTTTTTTTATTCCAGGAGTAGTAGCAGAACCTGTTTGAATATCTGTTTCTGTTATATCACTAGTGGCTCCAAAAGGTAGATCTGCTACAGTTATACTTGCTCCCAAAGTTGTATCGTATGTATAATAAGAGTTAATACAAACACGTCTTTTTGAAAGAGCCGGAGCTACAGTATTTTCGTCTATGTCTATAAATATTGTATCAGCAGCAGTAGGGCATGTAAAGGAGTTTAAAAAAACTTTAGCGTTTATAGTGTTGGCTGGGTCTCCAGCTATACCGTTATCGCTAAAAACAACCTTAGCCACTTCAGTATCAACATTACCACCTGTCCAAGTGCTAGTAGGGCTTTCTGTTGCGCCACCTATTTTAAAATTAGTAGCAGATAAATTATACCCACTATGCACACCATTAGAGTCAACATTAGTTATAGTTAAGTCTACTTGTTGACTAGCGACTGTTGAGCTAGCTATTTGTGTTTGATCTACTGAATCTACGTACCAATTTGCCATATTATATTTTTAATCAGGTGTAGCGTCCCAATCTGTACCACCACTTCCTCCATCTGTTTCATAAGTTGTTGATGTATTGTTCGCTACTGTTATTGTTACACTTGCTTGTACTGGATCTGTAGCACTAACTGGGCTAGAGTGTGTAAGTGTTGCCGTGCCTAGTCCTTGTACAGAAAATTCTTTTTCATCTAAGTTTGTAACTGTAGTGGTGTCTCCACAAACAGCTCCAAACCATTTACCTTCTTTTTCTTTAAATTCAACTACACTACCTGTTTGTTTGTTTGTTGTTATGTTATCTATATACCAACCCGTTTTAGCTGTTAAGTTAAAGTACTCATTGTGCTTAATAGCTGTAGAAGTAACTGTATTGCCAGCAGCATCTGATATTGAAGTTGTGGCTGGTACTGTTACTTTAGCTTGTGTTCCTTCATAATTAACTGTATTAAAACTTTTAACCATTGTAGGTTTATCATTAAATACTAATGTTACATCTGAATCATATTGTACTCCATAAAAATTATTACGAGTTGTGTTGTCGTGATGTATATATAGTTGCCCAGCTTTAAAGCTATAAAAATCATTATTTAAACTAACACCACTTTCTGGATAAAAAGATTTAAATGAGGTCCAACCTTTAGATTTTTCACTATAACTTAAAGTAATAAAAGTAGGTATAACTTGTGACTCAGAAAATCTTTTAGTTATAGTTAAATTATATTCATGTTTTTTAGCATCATACGCGCCTAGTATCTTATCAACATAAGTTTTTAAATTATCAGAAAAATAATCTTTCATGCCTAAATCTGATATAGGTGTTATAGCGTTACCCGCTAACATCAATACCATACCTCTCATTTGATCGGCAAAGAAAACTTGATAAGGTGTTGCTGCAAAAGATTCTGGATTTGTTGATATACCATAGTTACCAGAATAAGGCGTAGCTGAACCTAAAACTTTAGAAGTTGCCGTTACATTAGAGTTACCATCAGCGTTAAATAAAGCATCTTTATTAGACAATATATTTAAAACCTTATCTTCACAAAGAGTTATTAAGTTCGTGTTTCTAGCATGTAGCTTTTGTATGCTACCATATACTGGATTTAAATCTTTTGTTATTTTTTCTGCTTGTATAAATTGATTTGTACTGTTTACTCCTGATTGTGAATTATAAATTCCAGACCAAATTAAACCATGTTTTCTTCTTTCTTCTTGTATAGGTTCATCTAAAGTAGTTGAAGCCTTAACGCCGTTGTCAAATTGAAAAGCATTAAAATCATCTCTAACTCTATCAGACTCTACGCCATTACCAAAACAAAAACAATTGCTCCAGTCTAACACATGGTACCTACCATACATTTCTAAGTTTTTAGGAGGATTTGCTGTTGAGGTAAAAGCATTTGTAGATGAATCACCAAATAGTTTTAAAGTATTAACGCCACCAGCTGAAGAAAAAGAATCACCAGCAAATTTACCATCTAAAGAATAATTGTTTCTTTTTGTAAAATATATTTCATCTTCTTTTGTAAACGAAACACCGTTAGCTAAATTAGGTTTAAACTTTATAGTGTTGTCATTAGTCCATTCAGTTATTTCATATGTAGCTGTTTTAGTTCCATCGTTAGCGTTAAAAGTTGTTCCAAATGGTAAATACTCTTCGTTAGTTAAAGAATTTAAAACTAAAGGTATTTTACCACTAGCTTCATAATATATATCTAACTCTACGGATTCTTTAGGTTCTGTTTCCCAAACAGCAGGATTTTCAGAAAAAGTATTTGTACCAGCCTCAACATCAGCATAAGGCACTAATATTTTTATTGTATCGTAACCGTTAAAATCGTGTTGTAAAGCTGTTCTAACGTCACCAGAAGCTATACCATCGTTAGTACCTCTTGTTGGATCATAACCCGAAGGGCCTGTTCCTATACCAGGCGAAACTTTTATTGTCCAACGTTGTCTTACGTTAGCTTTTTCATATTGCTCTTTAACATTAGATCCACCGTAACCAGTCCAATAGTTACGTATACCCCAAGCTCCATTTTTAGAAGGAATATCATTGTAAGGCACTATACCATCTGGATGCTCCGTGTTGTAACCAAAACTTTCAACAGTATACACTGTATTATCAGGGTCTCTATTGAATCTGAACTTACAACCAGGTACTACAAGTTTTTGTATAAAAGTGTTAGCTTCTTGATGTCTAACTTTACTAAGAGGCGCGTCTTCTAGTTTTTGTGCGAAAGGATCTAAAGAGCCACCACTCCAACCTTCGCCCATACCAACCCAAGCTATGTCCATATAGATACCATCAGGTCCCCATATACCTCTAGAAGGTTGACCTAAACATCTAAAAGTATCTGTGCTAGTAACATTAGCCGTTGTATTAGATGTTCTTTTTGTATTAGAAGGATCGTTGTTTTTTGCTCCAGCAGAGTCATCATTAGCTACAGTTGGTGTTCCAAAGTAAAAATTTTGATCAGAAGCGGTACCAGCTATTTCGTATTGACCTGTTGCGGTTTTTGCGTCAAATGAAAAAGCACTTGAAGCGTCTATAAAAAAGTTATTTTGTTTTCTTAAACTATCCCAAAAATCAGAAGAATTAGCGCCACTAGTGCTATGATTAAGGCTTGCTATAGGAGTAGACTCCATGTCACTGGCTGTCAAACCCCATTTTTCAGTAGCACTACCTCCCCATGTGTAAGCTGCGTGATGCGATTTTTGAGTTGGATGTGATTTAGCATCAGGCGTGGCTGTACCTCCAAAAGCAGCTGATTTTTCTATAAAAGATCCCCAGCCTAAAGGTTGAGTATTATAAGCATTATTTAAGTAATATATTTTTTCGCTATCATCTACAACATAATCGTTAGCATCATCACTATAAGATAAAACATGTTTTTTAAGCACGTCATCATTATATACTTTTACAAAAAATCTACCATCAAACTCTGGTCTATTTTCAGTTTCAAATTCATATAGCTCTAATTGTAAGTTTGAATTAATAGTACTAAAAGTTCCACTACTAGAGGTCAAGTCCATATCATCACCAAACTTGCCTTTTATTTTAAGTTTTATTTTATCAGTTATATCTCCACTAATGTGACTAACTTCGTATTCGTCAGATTTTTCAGCGCCTCTACGTATAACCATAACCATTTTATCTGGTTTATTTGTAACAATATCTTCACCAAATATAGTTTTAAAAACAGGACCATTTACTGTTATAAAAGTGTGATCTGGTAAAGGGAAACCTTCTTGAGCATTACCAATTTTATCGTCATCAGAGTTAAAAAGCAAACCTAAACTTTTCTTTTCTGTTTTTATAAAATCTGGAGCATCATTAGATATAGCTAATATTTTATATCTTGCTTTTTCTACAACAGAAACGTTAGTACCATGTGCTTTTTTTAATATTAAAAACGTTTCTTCATCTATTTTATTTCTTTCAGAAGAAGGAAACGATAACCAAATATTACCATCAGCAGCATGATAAAATCTATCCATAGCTAAATTATAATACTCTGGTGTTGGCTCTTTTATATACCAAGAAAAATATTTAGCCCAACTAGGTATAAATGATCCTTGTAGTAATTGTGCAACTATTCTGTTTCTAGTATTTGATAAAGTTTTTGGTAAGGTTATAGAAGCGTCTTTACTAGTTAATACAGGTGTTTCTCTGCCGTAGTCATCACTAAAAACAACACCCATTTGATAAGTTCTTATAGACTTAACAGAAGCAACACCGTTATTTGGATTGATGTTTATTTTTGGATTTGATTGTAGCCAAAGTTTTATAATTGGATCTTTTTGAACATTATAGTTTTGTAAATAATTACCGTAAACTAATCTGTTAGCTGTTACTTCTTGTGATAAAGCTAGTCTAGGTACATTATCATAAGGCCTTAACAATTGATTAGAAGGTACAATATTATGAACCATGTCTGTTGTTATACCGTATTCGCCTCTACCAGTATAGTTTTTAGTATCTGGCCACATTGGATGTCCGTCTGATGGTTTTATTGTTTTAACAACATAAACAGTAGGGTTGTTTGTTTCTTTGTATAGTAAATCAATTTCAACTACATCTTCTGGTAGTATACCTGGTTTAGGATAATATTGTTTTAATATTAAACTTTTCAAAGTGTTTGTCATACCCAAGTTGTAACCTTTTTTAGGTTGATAACCGTAAGCACCTGGTAAAAAGGCTATTTCTGAAAATGGTGCAAAAGTAGAATACTCACCATCTTCATACTTATATCTGTAAGAAAATCTAACAAATTTAAACTCAAACAAAGGATCTTGTGATTCTCTTCTTATATGAAATGTTTCACTTGTTAATGGTAGATCTTGATTAATTGAAGTTATTCTTATTGTAAAACCATCTGTAAATAAAGCATCACCGGTTGTTACTTTAGATTTAACAACAACGGCTCTAACTTGTGACACGCTAGTACTACCATCAACTGGAAAATTACTAGCTTGATAAGGTATCATGTCATCATCGCTAACAAAATATAATATATCACCTATTCTAAAATCAACTGGAACGTCAAATGTTATATCAACTTCGTCTCCACTTTCATGTAACACAGAAACACTATTAACTGTTTTAGCAAAATTTAAAGATGATATAGTTGTAAAAGCAGGGTTTACGTTGCCACTAGAATCTAATCTATCAGCTACATCTCTAGCCATTTGTAATTCTAAAGGTTGTGTTGGAGCTTTTCTAATAACAGTAATATGACTTTCTTTTACATAAACAGCTTGTGTTTCATCTGGAGTTCTAGCTGTTTGTAAATTACCATCATTATCTGGATCTGTTACTAATCTAGTATGAAAATAAGGTGTATCTCCATCAAAAATAGCATCAGTAGGTGTACCTAAAGATTTACCTAATATTCCACCGCCAACTAAGTATTCAACACCACCTGTGCCGGCCTTAGATCTTTTTATGTTTATTTTTTTAGGTTCAGTTGCATCATCTGTCCAAAACAACATATTATCTAAAACGTTTATACCTGTTATTAAATTATTATAATAAAAATTTAAAACCCTAGGAGCCTTAAAAGTAACTTCGTCATTTACAGCAGCTCCAGTTGTAGGTTTAAAAGATTCTCCATCTTTTTGTAGTATTAATTTAAATGCTGTATTGGTAGCGTCATACTGTATATCTGAAACCGTTATTCCATCAGCTTCTGTATAAGAAGTACTACCTAAAGTACCTTGCACAGTCATACCTATTCTTACTCCTGTTTTATTAACAGTAGCAGAACCTAAGTTTGGAATATAAATAAAATCTTGGAATTGGTTAGAGACAACAGAAACTTGCTCTTTTACTTGATAAATATCTACAAAAACGTATTTTAAAGTTTTTGCTATTGTGTCATATTCTAATATGTAATCTTTTTGAATATCTAATTCAGCTGGTTTACCACTTGAAACTGTAGTGGTAGAGCTAACATCTAAGCCAGCCGCAACCATATAATAAATTTTATCTTTATCTGGTAAAGCTACAGAGCCCACACAAGCAGCTGTAGTTGGTACACCATAAAAAGCGTTAGCAGACGTAGAGTGACCACTATCATAAGTAGTAGCCATAGTGTTTTTAATTGTATTACCCAACAAAGTCTGCAATGATCCTACGTTAGAACCATCAGACGTCGCTATCTGTACATTCAGTGCATCTTTATACTGCCCTGGTGGAATTAACCTCTCGTCGAGGTCTTTATTCATTTTGGCAGCTGAAAAATTACGTTTCAACTCTGGCATGTCTTAATGTTTTATAATTTTAGAAGAACCTCTTAATACCTGAGTTAACTCTTCTATTTTAATATTTGATAATCTTAATTTTGCTTTTCTTGTTTCCGCATATCTTTGTTTTTTTATTTCTGCTAATAATCCACCTGGAGTATCTTTTCTAGATAATAAAACTCCATATAAAATATGCTTATATATGGCTTCTTCAGCTAATTTAGGTACGAGCGTATTATCTAAATCTAATCCGCTTTTACCACTATTAGTAACTAAACCATCACTCAGGTACCTTAATACTAAAGTTTCACCACTTAAACCTGAGCTAAAGTGGAACTTACCTGCATCTTCATCAATATAAAAAGAACCGTTAATTTGAGCATATTGAGGATCAATACCATATCTTTCTCCTCTAAATCTCCAATAATAATTATCTTCGTAATCATCATCTTTATAATCGTTAGGCGTATGTGTTTTATATTGTCCCCATGTTGTAGAATCTTCGTCTGAAGTTACATCAGTGTTAGCTCCACCTGTGGTAAAACCTCCCCAGTCTTCTACAGTTTCTGTTATATCTCTAGGGTTTGAAGTTTTATTTGTTGGATAAAGTATATGCTCTATACCAGCTGTATCACTCCAAGATACTTTTATATAATTAACATAGTCATTTGGCATAACCATAACTAATGTTGCTGGAACTACTATTTCCCAGTCTTTTGCAGATTTTAAAGTATCATAACTTAATTCTTGTAAAGCTCTTGTTGCATGAAACACAACATCGCTATTTATAACTCTATCACATATTTTACCTTCACCTACATAAGTAGCCATAAAAGCGTTTATAACATCTGATAAACTTAAAAATCTATAACTACCGTGACTACCACCTATAGCATAATATGCTTGTTCGTCTGTTTTTAATATACCCATTTATTTATTGTTTTTGTGATTGTATTTCAGCTGCATCTTTTTGTGCTGCTATTTGTACTAATCCAGGTTTGTTCATAACTATACCAGCTAATTCTAACACTTTCATAACTAAAGTGTCTTCTTCTGATTCATGTAATGTGAAATTAGTTGCACCGTTACTGTTATATAAAGCTTTTTCGTTTACCACAACATAAGCCCACTCAGCTGCTGCTGGTTTTGTTATAACCTCACAAGTTACACCTCCACCAGCTAAAGTTGTTGGCGTATAAACTTCTACATCTATACTAGCTGTTGTTGGATTATCAGTGTAAATTGGTTCAGTTCCAGCATGTCTAGGCGACAGTAACATTCTTTTTATTTCGTTTCTATCAACTTTTCTGCACTCAAAACCATTATAAAATATTTTACCTATTTGGTAATGTGTTGGAAACGTATTACCATTAGTTAAAGACGATATTGTTGTAAAGGGTGCTAATTTTCTAGATAATAGTTGATCTATATCTGTTTCAGAAGTTTCAGGGTCAGCGTTAGGTTCCATTCTATTTCTAAAGTTTTTATCAAAAAAGTAACTTTCAAATATTTGCATTTGAGCTTGATTAGCTAATAGATTATATTCTTGTGGTGTTATATAACCTTTTTGTTCTTTATTAGCTATAGCTAAAACTCTTTGATATACTGTAT
>TARA_R110002020_G_scaffold181737_3_pt1 | contig 12585 bp, 26 predicted proteins | sample TARA_R110002020 | Tara Oceans TARA_R110002020 (sample SAMEA4396489) | marine metagenome | biome: Westerlies Biome; feature: [MES] marine water layer (ENVO:01000295) within the mesopelagic zone...; material: water (ENVO:00002006), including particulate matter (ENVO:01000060) such...
ACAGTTCATTAGATTCCTCCCACCATTGGGGTACTTGAGAATAATTCCACTTTGCAAAATACGCTTTCTCACCTTTGTAATAATTACGATATGCTGTGACAGTATCTTTATGTTTGTATTCATCTGGCATACATTGCGGTGGCGGTACAAAATCTTTTATAGAAGACCAATCATACGGCTCTATATTCTCTGGAGCCACTAAAAGCCACGGTATCAGTCTCGAAGTCTTATGTTCCTTGTGATAACGTCTTGTGTACTCTTCACATAATTTTACAAATAACATGTAAGTCCAATCATATGATTCTTTTTTAGAACGTACCCATATAGCAGATGGATGATTTTTGTGTGTTGCTTTGTATAAGCCCATGCTGTCTGCATACTCATCGCCATCTAATTCTCTATGTGCAGTAGACAGTAGCTGTGCAGTTTCTAATATCATTTTGACTACATGCTTATCACAATGATACTTTGCTGATTTTGCAAATGATTTGTCTAAATAGAATATGTTCATTATATTTTACCCTCTAAATAATCTTTTACTTCTTGATCGGCTTCCTTAGCTCTAAGACCAATTTTCTTAGACTTAAATACCTTAGGATGATAGTATTTGTCAAGAACTACTTTCTCTGGATTCCTAACTTTCCATCCGTTAAGTTTTTTCTTTTTAGTAATAGACATAATATCCTCTCTTCTTAAGTATTCTTAAGTAATTAACTTTAAGTGTAAAGATTAAGGTTAATAACTCCTGACTACTTAAGTATACTAATGATAGTTTTAATCCGTGTCAAGCGGTTTTTCAATATCTTTTAAAAAAGGTGTAAAATCGTCTAAACTTTCGTACACCGAAGCCATGCAATTTCCGCATGTCTCCGAAAAATTACCCCTACTGTCCTTTTTTGACAACTCCGAATCCTTTAATTTTGTATTGCAAATTCTGCATCTCATTAATTCTACTCCTAAATAAATTTTAAATGCCCTCTGTAGAGCGTTTTAAGGTACCCTACAGAGGTTCTTTTGATTACCAATTACCAAACACCTGTTTATATTGGTCAATTAGCTCTGTTGGTTCTTTTTTTCTCAAGTTATAATCGTGTTGTTTTTTAGCTAACTCGACAAGTTCAGTTAACGACATACTATGAAAATGAAAATCCCACAAATCTTGAATCATAGTGTCGGTGGATTTGAAGTTATAGGGTGGCATTATTTATCTCCTCTGTTTTTAATCATCCAATAACAATCTATTAGTTTTCTATAGTCAGATAAGTACATGTCCCCGTCTAATTCTCTTATTGTTTCTATTACGGGAATCATAATTTCATCTAACTCCTCAATAAATTGTTCAGCAGTTCCAAATTTTTCCCAAGATAATCTATAAGGTTGATCTTTAGTCTTGGTTCTTGAATAAATCAATTTGTTTGACATCGTTTAAACGCTCCTGTTCTAAATGAAATTGAATGTTTATGGCACCATAGCCCTCATTAGATACAAACCATTTTGCATCACAATTTTTTAAGTATTCTATCAATTCTTTTCTAGTCATTATATAGCTCCTAATACTGAAAATGCACATAACATTAATGCTAAAAACATAGCCATCATTATATAATCTGCCATTCTAATTACTCCTTGTCAACTAAATCATAAACTTGATCTTGAAAAACTTCATAAGCTAGTCTAGAAGCTTCCTCCTCACTCAATCCTTCATCTAAAAGAGACTCGTAGATGTCGAATAACCTATCTTTAACTTTGCCCATTTTCGAAACTCCTTGTTTTATATTGACTTATTGGGAAATCCTCCAAGACTTCCTCTATACATGAATAAGTAGCATCAGTCAACTCTTGATCTCCACTACCTCCGCACCAAAAACATTCACCATTTAACTGTATTACTTGCCCGTGACCGCTAGGGTACTCTCTGAAATCCTCTCCCGTTCCCTCGCAGTCTGGACAATCAATTATAAATTTAACCATGCTTTATATCTCCCCATATCCTGCATTTTTTAGTGTTTTATTGTCGGCTTCAACGTTTTTTTCGTGTTTCCTAATTGATTTCATTTTATCAACATCATTAGAACACTCTTTACAGGTTGACCTTGTCCCGTATGGATTAGTGTTGCCACATTTAACGAAAACTTCCGAATAATCATAACCACGCTGAACATAAAAACTAACTTTATTTTTACAACTCATATTAAACACCCCCTTCTTTTACAAATCGTAAATAATTATAACCAAATTTAACACGCCCCTCATGTGATCCAATGTTGACCTTATCCAACTTTTTTATCCTTCGTGCTATAGCTGGGTTAGGTTCCCATCCGTTTCTACTAACTTTATATTTCCACATTGTTTAAACACTCCCTTTATTTAACAAGCTTCGATCTCTTCGATTTCATTTGAATAATTAGTTTCTAAATAGCGACAAATTTTGTCCCATGTATTGTGAATAGAAGTGTCAATATCGGCAACAACCCCGTCATCATCCTCATCATCACATGTTACAGCAAAATTGCTATCTGGTTCTATTTCACCATAGCACCATGTTTGCCCACCATCTTTTCGAATATATCTATAATCTATGTCATACATTAGTTTAACCCCACTTTTTCTAATTGTTCCATAAAATCACCGCCACAGACTCTTTTAGATTTGTCTGGATCGATGCTGTTGAGATGTTTACCAGTGGTCGCTGACCAATCATTCTGCCTAATAACAACCCCCGTTTCTGACGTTCTAAAGGCTATTGGTGTTTTATATGAAAACCAGACATCACCCTTAGAACTTTCAACTAATGTATTGTTTGATTGCTTATTGTAGTAATTTGAAACCTTCATTTTAAAATATCTCCTTAAGTAACTCATTAAAAAAATTAGACGTTAATATTAAGCTTGTTAGCACGGTTAGCCATAATATGCAAGACCAAAAATCGCTATTATTCATTTTTCACGCCTCCCGTATAAGATGTGTAGTTGAGTTCTTATTCTGGTAAATATCTCCTATTTTTAGTTTTTGTATTTCAGCGATCAACTCGCTATCTTTCCTCTCAATACGACCTACGTAATAATCTGGGTGGTTATCATCACAAATTAAAAATATTTTATTCATTTTTTTTACTCCTTTATAAACGTGTTAAAATTAAAATTGCAGCAAAAGCGTAAACTAAGGCTACTATTGACATGACGCTTTCTATATATTCCATTATTCTACCCTCTATTCATCAAATAAATCAAGATGACCAGTACGAAATTTAATAGCACTACTTAGGTTATTATATGGTTTACCTATATCTATAAACAAACCTTTTACCATTTTTTTAATTTGAAATTTACCATTGTTTTCAATAATTTTTATAGTTCCTTCGTTAGATATTTTATTCATTATTCTAACCCTTCTAATTAATTTGTTTTACTACCGCCTTAAGGTTGTAGCATGTCTTTAAACACGATACAACCTTTTTGTTACGGGTTATGAGAGAGAACTTAAGCAACCCACATTTCAGAACCGCAACCGCAAGTTGGCTCTCCAGAGGCTTCTATTGCAGACCGTGAAGCTCGACAAATAAACCCACAATCTCCGCATTCTAATTTTACCATACGAGTAGTTTGTTTTTTCTTTTCACTTCTTTTCATACTGGCATGTGGATATTCGCCTAGTTTAACTAATAATGCCTTAGTAGCCTGTTTAAACGCTTCACCGGCAACCGTTGCTGTCATTTTACCCTCTAATCCTATCGCTAGGGCAACCTTGCGAAACTTAGGACCGTGTTGAGCTTCTAGACCAACTAGTGCATGAATTATTTCATGTGCTAATATTGCTATTGTTTCCTCTGGAGTATCAATTTCCGAACTAATAACAATCTCAAATGTATTATCAGCACTTAAACTATTGTTATAGCATTGTCCTATTGTCTTCGTTTTACGTGATCCAATAGGCGCACATGTGATCCTAATTTGTGGGAAGTCTTCTTCTTTATATCCCGCCTGTTTAAACACCGTTTTTATCATTCCATTTTTAGCACGGTTCAGCCATTGCTCGCGAGTATCGTTAGTTATTGTGTTCATTATTTTAACCTTTCTCATTATTGGAAAAAAATACACGATTATATGCGTCTTTAAAAGATTGATTAGTAGTATTTATGGGGAGAGTTGTATCTTTAATCTCTTCCTTGGCTTGTTTTTTTTCATTACATAATTTTAAAATTTTTAAAGCGTAGTCGATGTCCATGCCTATTGGAAGCTTATTACTTTCAATCGCGGTTTGTAATGTTTCCTCTAGATATTCACTATAATATGTGTCTACATATTCGGAAGCGTCCATTCTTAAAGCTTTTGTGTTATTAGTCGTTAAACTAAAATTATTTATATTCATTATTTTAACCTTTCAAAGTTTGTTTTATCTACCCAGAAAACCTCTGCTAATTTAATAGCCAGAGGTCTTTTGAATTATGTGAATTAATATAGCATCGGCCAGACGTTGGAACCTGTCTCTAAAACATTCCAAACATAATGCTTGAGAGTACGACACCCTTCGTAAGGATAATCTTTTTCATCGTAAGCTTTATTCGCATCAACACAATCTTTAGCCTCCATATCTTTCTCTACTAAACGTGCCAAATAATTGCATTCCTCTACGGTAAAATATATTGCCTTGTTTTCTTCAAATCTTTTTGTCATTTTGTATGTTCCTATTCTGTTCTTATTGTTAAAATTACTCTTCGAGATTGTAGAATAAATGATGTTTAAACACATTGCAATAGCTAATTTCATTTTATTTCAATTTAATTACATTTAATTACATAAAAACAGCTAAATCATTCATAGGGCATTTTAAGACGTTCTCAGTTGATTTAGTGTTCTAGATACCTAGACTATATAATAGTATCTGTTTTGCTCTGTAATACACCGGACATAATGAGAACATTAGTTGCCTGTTTGTTCCAATGTGGTCTATAGCTATAATCATACACTCTCACACTTTGGTATTCTTTTGGCACACATGTTGCTTATGCAATAACCATGCCAACTTCTCATGTGACACTTATGCAACACCTGTGTGGTATTAATGCAACAGTGACACTTATGCAACACCTGTGTGTTACCTGAGAACAACAGTGTGACATTTGTGCCACATAAGCATGGGGGGGACCCCTGTGGTCTGGGGATAATTATTGTAATACACTCAGGACCACATGAGAAGCAATTTGGACCTTGACTACTAAAAAGTCCGTAAGTAATGGAGGGTGTCTAATGTGTTGCAAAAGTGTCACAAAAGAGTAAAAAGATTATATAAATATTAAAAAGAAGCTAGTTTTGACTTGACTTTACTCAGAATCGCGGTATGTACCTAAGAAGTTAAAAAAACTTCACTGGCCCCATTGACTTAAGAATGAAAATATGCTACAATATACTTATATTGAGTTACTTAAGTAACCTTAAATACAAAAGTGGTTACCTTTAAGTGTTTAACATTTAAGTTTATAACTTGTACTACTCACTTAAGTACACTTAAGTAATTGATTTGTCTTCCTATCTTTATCAACTTAGTTGAAAGACGGGTTAAAGCAAAAAGGAATAAATATTTATGTCTTCTTCTAAAGAAGAGCCAGTTAAGAAAAAGAAAAGAGGTAATCCAGCTTTATATAAAGGGATGCCTCCCTTAAATCCAAATGGTCGTACTAAAGGTTCCCTAAATAAGTTTACTAAATTATCTAGGGAATTGATGTCTAACAAAGGTCCCGAAATAGTCCAGAAAGTAATCGATATGGCACTTGAGGGAGATAGGCATTGTCTTAAAATGTGCATGGATCGTATCATACCAACAAGCAAGGCAGTCGAAATTACACATGACCATCAGGACTTAGGCATTAACATCATAGTCGAAGGTGTTAAGGCAATCGAAAGAGAAGAGGAAGAAGACTACAAGACAATAGAAGCTGAGTATACAGAAGAAAAGTAATGGCAGAACTTAAAGTCACATTACATGATGCTCAGATGGAAATATTTAAGTCACCCAAGAGATTTAAAGTTGCCTCTTGTGGTAGAAGATTTGGTAAAAGTTACTTAGCAGCATGGGTGTTAATTATTAAAGCACTCCAAAGTAACTCTAAAGATGTATTTTATGTAGCACCTACGTTTCAACAAGCTAAGGATATTCTTTGGTCTATATTGAAGGAAGTAGGTAAAGATGTCATTAAAGCAGCACACGAAAATACTGCGACACTTACTCTGGTTAATGACAGAAAAATTTATCTCAAGGGTTCGGACCGTCCCGATACTCTTAGGGGTGTGGGTCTTGCTTATGTTGTTATGGACGAGTACGCTTCAATGAAGCAAGAGGTCTGGGAGATGATCCTAAGACCAACCTTAGCAGACGTAAAAGGTGAAGCTTTATTTATAGGGACACCAGCAGGGAAAAATCACTTCTACGATCTTTGGGTAGATGCACAAAAAGAGGAAAACAAACATGATTGGGATGCTTTTCAGTTTAATTCTACCGATAATACTTTTCTAGACCCAGTAGAAATAGAAGCAGCCAAACGTACCATGAGTACTCAGGCTTTTAGACAGGAATTTGAAGCTACCTTTGAAAATTTCTCAGGTGGTATATTTAAAGAGGAGTGGATTAAATATGTTGATGATGATGAGTTCGATAGTATCAAAAGTCAAAAGCATGGTCATTACGTCATATCAGTCGATCCGGCAGGGTTTGAGAAATCTAATAAAGAAAGAGGATTAAAGTCCTCTAAACTTGACGAAACAGCAATATCTATTGTTAAGATCGTAGGGGATGAGTGGTTAGTAAAAGATATTCTACACGGCAGGTGGGGTATTAAAGAGACAGCACAAAAGATTTTATACGTAGCAGAAGATGTTGAAGCAAGTACAGTAGGTATTGAATCAGGTGCGTTAAAAAATGCCATAATGCCTTATCTTGAGGACGAAATGAGAAGTCAAGGCAGGTGGATAAACATAACAGATGTTAGCCACGGTGGTAAAAAAAAGCAAGATAGGATAGTTTGGGCTTTACAAGGACGTATGGAACATGGTAAAATAAAGCTAAGGAAAGCAGATTGGAATCATCACTTCATAACTCAGATGTTAGATTTCCCTAGCCATTTAGCACATGATGACTTACTTGACTCACTAGCCTACATAGACCAAGTATCTGTAGCAGATTTTGCACAGTCAATAGACTTAGAAGAATGGGAACCATTAGACGATGTCGCTGGATACTAAATTAGCATACAACGATCCACAAGCTTCTTTAAGTTCTTGGGTCGTAGATAAAGTTACACAGTGGGAAGACCACAGAAATACTAACTATCTTGGCAAATGGGATGAATATTATCGTATATGGCGTGGTATTTGGGCTTCTGAAGATAAAACAAGATCATCTGAAAACTCAAGATTAGTTGCTCCTGCAACACAACAGGCCATTGAAGCTACTGTAGCAGAGCTAGAAGAAGCCATATTTGGCGGTGATAAGTTCTTTGATATACGTGACGATGTTAACGATCAAGACTCAACGGACATTAAAGTAGTTCGTATGAACCTCCAAGAAGACTTTGACAGGGCTAAAGTAAAAGATGCTATTGTCGAAGCATTGTTAAATGCAGCTATATATGGCACAGGTGTAGCAAAAATAAGTGTAGACGAAGAAGTAGGAAAAAAACTAGGTGAGTCTGCAATACCCGATACTCTTACTACGGACACTGTAGTATACGAAGAAGACATGACTACAGTTCGTATTGATCCTTTGACTCCTAAAGAGTTTGCTATTGATCCATCAGCTACTTCTATAGATGAAGCCCTAGGTGTTGCTCAAGTAGTTATTAAACCTAAGTACGAAATAATAGAAGGTATGAGGGACGGAATATACGAAGACAAGCCTATAGGAAGTTACGATAAAGCAGACTTAGGATTTGACGAAGAAAACGATTCAAGATCAGACGATGACGATAAAGTAAAGATTACTGAGTACTGGGGAAGAGTGCCTAAGAAATATTTAAACGGAGGCCAAGGTTCCCTAGACGATCAGTTTGACTATGATGAAGATGAGCTTGTAGAAGCCGTAGTCATCATAGCAAACGATTATGCTGTTCTCAAAGCTACAGAAAATCCATACCTTATGGGTGATCGTCCTTTTGTTTCATTTCAAATGGACAGAGTACCTAATAAATTCTGGGGTAGAGGGATAGCAGAGAAGGGCTACAACCCACAAAAGGCACTTGATGCAGAGTTACGTTCCCGAATAGACGCACTTGCTCTTACAACGCATCCTATGATGGGTGTGGACGCCACAAGATTACCCCGTGGTGTCAAGTTTGAGGTTAAAGCTGGTAAGACTATTTTGACCAACGGTGATCCAAGGCAGACTTTAATGCCTTTGAACTTTGGACAGGTAGCACAGTCAACGTTTACTGAAGCAGCAGAGCTAGAGCGTATGGTACAAATGGGTACTGGAGCGATGGACAGCGCAACTAGCGGAGCAGCTAACCCTAGAAACAACACTGCTTCTGGTATGTCTATGCTTCAGGCAGCTTCGATTAAACGACAGAAGCGTACAATAATGAACTTCCAAGAAAACTTTTTGATACCTCTTATTAAGAAGTCTGCTTATAGATATATACAGTTTGCTCCTGAGCGTTATCCAGCAGGAGACTACAAGTTTGTAGCTTACTCTACTATGGGTATTATGGCTAAAGAACTTGAGACTACTCAGATGATACAGTTGTTGTCTATGACACAACAAGGAACACCTGCATTTGGTTTACTTCTTATGTCCATCTTTGAAAACAGTTCTTTAAATAACAGAGAAGAGTTAAAGATGGCTATAGCTCAGGGTATGCAACCAGACCCACAAGCTCAACAAGTTCAACAGATGGTACAACAAATGGAGCTTATGAAGCTTCAGATGGAAATAGAAGAGATGAAGGCTGGAGCAACTAAAGAGATGGCTCAAGCTATGAAGATACAATCTGAAATACAAGGTAGTCAATCAGAAGAAAGTATGGTTGAGAAACAAATGAATTTAGCTGAGAAGATGGCTAAGATTGAAAAACTAAGAATGGACGCACAAAACATTCAATCAGAAACAATGCGTAACATTCCTGAAGTAGAGCATTTACAATCAGAGACAATACTTAATCTAGCCAAAGCACGTATGGAACGTAAGTAATTGACTGATAGAGAATTTTTAGAGAAACGTCTAGACCTTTTTTCTCATGAAGCTTGGGACCTCTTTACAGAAGAGTTAACCTCTATGGCAGAATCATTAGAAAAAATACAAACAATAGACGATGAGAAGACCCTCTATTTACGTAGAGGTCAGGTGGATATGCTAAATATGGTTATTAATTTAGAGGAAACCACCAAATTAGCGTTGGAACAATTAGAAACCTAACTCCAACATTTTTTAACTCCATAATCTTTATAGACGGAGGATTAGTAATATGGATAGTGTAGTTGTTGAAGAACCCGTTGAAACTGCGGAACAAGCCGAGCAGTTCACAGACATTGAAAAAGAGGCTCCTCAAGCAGAGGAACAACCTCAAGAAGTTGAATTACCGAACAAGTTTAAAGGCAAGTCAATGGAAGACATTGTGTCCTCCTATGAAAATCTTGAAAAAGAACTTGGTAGGAAGGGACAAGAGATTGGTGAACTCCGAAGATTAACAGACGGAATTTTACAACAGCAACTTACCACTAGTCAAAGCGGAACAGAAGTTCAAGAAGAGGAAACAGACTTTTTCGATGACCCTGACAAAGCAGTCAATAAGGCCATTGAAAGTCATCCAAAGTTCCGTGAATTTGAAGAGCAGCAAAAGGTTCAAGTAGCCCAAGCGACAACTCAACAACTTCAAAATGAACATCCTGACTACATTGAGGTCGTAAGTGATCCCAAGTTTCAGGAGTGGGTACAAGCAAGTCCAGTACGTACACAGCTATACGTTTCGGCTCATAACTATAATATTGATTCAGCGAGAGAACTCATAGGAAACTGGAAAGAACGCTCTCTGATTAATAACACTAGCGAGGCAGAAGCAAACAAAGCAACCAAAAGAGACCAAGCATTAAAAGCTGGCAAAGGTGTATCAAGGACTTCTTCAGAATCCACAGCCGGTAAGAAAATCTACCGTAGGGCTGATCTAATCAGACTCCGAACTCAACAGCCTGAACGTTATGAAGCTTTGCAACCAGAAATTCTGGCAGCTTATGCAGACGGGAGGGTTAAATAAAAACCTATAAAGAAGAAAGGGCTAAATTATGGCTTTAGGAACTGGTCAACAGACCGTAACAACCGCAGCTAACTTTATACCTGAACTATGGTCCGATGAGGTCATAGCTGGTTATAAGGCTAACTTGGTACTTGGTAACGTTGTTACTAAGATTAACCACAATGGCAAGAAGGGTGATACCATTCACATTCCTGCTCCTGTTCGTGGCTCTGCTAACGCAAAAGCAGCGAACACTCAAGTAGTTTTACAAGGTGATACACACGGCACAGTAAACTTGAGTATCAACAAACACTATGAATATTCAGTAGTTATCGAAGATATTACTGAAGTTCAAGCTCTATCCTCTCTCCGTAGATTTTACACGGACGATGCTGGATATGCTCTTGCTACTCAAGTTGATAATGACTTGTTTGCACTTGCTGAGGGCTTCCAAGGTGGTACAGTTGGTGGTACAGGTGCTTCTCTTTATGAGAAAGCAGTGATTGGTGGTGACGGAGCTACTTTATATACAGGTAACTCTACAAACGCCACAGACATTACAGATGCAGGTATTCGTAAGATGATCCTAACTCTTGATAATGCTGATGTACCTATGGATAATCGTTGCTTAATCATACCTCCGATTGCAGCAAACGATATGCTTGCCATTAACCGTTTTACTGAGCAACAGTTTATCGGTAACGGTGAAGCAATTAAGACAGGTAAAATTGGAAGCATCTACGGAATTGATGTATATGTATCCTCTAACTGTCCTTCCATAAATAGTAATGCACAGCGAGTGGGCATTATGAAACATAAGGATGCTCTTGCTCTAGTTGAGCAAATGGGTGTTCGTTCGCAGACTCAGTACAAGCAAGAGTACTTAGGCGATCTATTTACTGCTGACACGCTATATGGCGTAGGTGAGCTACGTAATGACGCTGCAGTAGCTTTTGTAGTACCTGCTACATAAGTAGATTAGGAGGTCCTTAGAAATAGGGACCTCCATTCTATTTCAAAGGAGATTTAATTGCCAAATTATAATTACACATGTAAGTCTTGTGACAATGTTCAAGTAGAGTTTAGATACATGAACGATAGAAACAAAAAAACTAAATGTGTCGAATGTGGTGGTGTTTCTAAACATAGTATATCTATTCCTTCTTTAATACTAACGTCACCTGAGGATAGGTGGGCTAACGATCACGAAGTAAACGGTAACGGAATTAGGGCTAATATGTGATGGCTCATACTTTAGAATATGCTTTAGCTGATACAAGTTATGATTTAGAGCTAGATAAAATAAAAAGTAAGATACAAAAGCTTTATAGAGATTTATTAGTAAAAACATTTAAAATGGCTAATCCAAATGCAACTCCTGAAGAGTTAGCTAATTTTTTAGAGAAAAACGATTTAGATTTTAAAGGCGATGGGTTTGAAGAAGAGTCAGAAGATTTAGAAAATTTACTAGATATGTTATCTAAAGAAGATGACTTAGAGTCAGTAACAGATAAAAACTTTGAGAAACCAGAAGTAGAAAAAACCAAAGAATTAAAAAGTAAATCTAAAGAAAAAACAACAGTACCTTCAACCTTATCATTAAAAGTTCCCACAGGTGGTTTATTTACTCCTAAAGATTTACACAAAATACCTAAGACTAAATCACTTAAAACACCAACAGGTAAAGTAAAAAGAGTTATTGACGATAAACCAAAAGTAAAAACAATCGAATTAAAAGAAATTTGGGATTCAGAAAGACAAAAACTTTTAGATTTGGTTAAAGAACGAAACAAAGAATACGGGGTTATTTTGTAATGAAACCAGTAAAAGTGTATACAGCAGGTAAGTTTGTAAAAAATAAAAAATATGCTTATAAATCAGATGATGATGAAAAAAAGAAAAAAAGAAATCTGCAACGTTGGAAAGAAGAGAGGCAGAGAATATAATGAGAAGAGGAAGAACTAAACCTTTATTTAAACCTTTTCCTAAATCATCACCGCCTAAGTGGTCTAAGCAAGTATTGTTTTCTAACATTTGCAATAAAAACCAAGACTACAGATCACCTTGGGACGAAGGGGACTCTGCTTTGTATGGAGACTCTAGATCACTATATGGTATTGCTACATACAGTAGCCAAAGTTAAACGGGAGATATTTAATGAGCGATTACACACTTCAAGTAAGCTGGTCAGGTAAAGATGGGTTAGCAGACTCAGACTCAGCTAAAATCATATCTGGTGCGGAGTTTAATACTGAGTTTACTTCTGTTCAGACAGCAGTTAATTCTAAATATGATTCTGCCGATTTAGGTGTAACTCTTCAACAATTTGATGCAGACACCTTGAAAGCTGACACTGCCGACAATCTTAC
>TARA_R110002020_G_scaffold266119_2_pt1 | contig 12583 bp, 8 predicted proteins | sample TARA_R110002020 | Tara Oceans TARA_R110002020 (sample SAMEA4396489) | marine metagenome | biome: Westerlies Biome; feature: [MES] marine water layer (ENVO:01000295) within the mesopelagic zone...; material: water (ENVO:00002006), including particulate matter (ENVO:01000060) such...
GATAATTTCTAAAATATTTCCGCGTTAATTCTATCGCATCCGTTTTAGCCTTTATACGAGGCACTACTTCCACATCCATGCCCAATGCTCTATATCGCTTTGTATACGTGTCACAGTAGATTTTATCTCTTTGGTTAGCATCATGAGGGAGAAACGTTTTATAGATCGTAGCGGACCATCTAGCGCGCCAGTCTTTGATGTAATTAACGTAGTACTCTGCTGGTTGATCTGAATCGCAAAACAAATCTAAGAAGATCATTCTTCCGTCTTTTGGAAACTGACAAAACCATAAAGCTGTTACACCTGTTTTTGCATTCACTCCGATATCCATAAATACAGAAACCGGTACGCCTGGAACAATTGTAAATTCTGCTAACCTACCCTGCTGCTCTGCATGTGATAATTCGCGAGTAAAGATTGCGCCTTCAATTGCTGAATCCCAATCGTTTAAAAATTCTTGTCGGAACTTTGCTTCACTAAACGCACCAGACTCAACTTCTTTTTTTAAATCTTCAGCAGAAATTAAATGTGTTCCGTCGTGATTATAACACTTGTATACAGGTGTATTTTCAACATACCAGTCTTCGCTGTTAACTACGCTATTGTATAAATCAAATGCATGGTTGTGACCGAACACTGTTGTGTTCATTAAACACCAACCTTTACTCCGTAGTAATGAGCTAGCCAAAGTTGGGTATACAGCAGGGTCCATAAAGGCATACTCTGATAAAACGACTCCGGCATAGTTCCCTCCGCGCAATTTGTTACCATGTTCTGTGGCTCCTAAAATTTGAATTGTTGATCCTTCTTTTGTTGGATCGTCAGGGTGGACAAATGTTATTTTCATATCCGTGTGGTTTGGCGCTTTATACATTAATTCTTTAGGAATGTAATCAAAAATTCTTTGACCCTTATCATCTATAGCTGACCACAAAGCAATTTTAGCTTGTTTTAATTCTGGGAAAACATAAATATAATTTCCAGGACGTAACATTGCGGCACGCCACATAATTTCAAAGCAGTCCCTATCCTTCCCTCCGCGACGGGCACGCACGATGAAAAATCTTTTTTTGCCCTCGAAGAATGCTTTCCACAAACCTCGCTGGTGCGGGTAAGGAACGTAGGGTGATTTTATTATTTCCATTTCCTATTTATTCTCCACCCAGTGAGCAACTATTTCTTTTAACACTGAAGCTATACCAAATGTCTCGCCAATAGTAGTAACATGATCCGCAACATTAGTCGCATGATCTGTTAATCCTAACATCTGCCCAGCTACAGCAAGAATTGCGTACACAATTGTTTGCCATTTCACGTCAATATTTCCTATTCTCATTTTAAGTCTCCTATTTAGTTTCACCTAAACAAAACCTAGCCCGTCGCAACGCTTCGTCCGCTGAAGTGTGTAACGGATTAGGGCCCCAGTACTTCATGTAGTAGTCAATGAGAGCCTCATCGTCTTCTGCATCGGGTAATTTTTCGGGGTAACGCCAGTACTGAATGCGCGCCATACATGTTGCGAACCGCATATCCCATATTAAGCAATCTGCTGAGGGCTCGTAGTTGTATGAACATCTGCTTAGTATAAGCTTTTTTTTCCTTGGGTGGAAATCAAGGACAGAATCAAACAAATCTTCATAAGATTTCTTTTCCATCTGGTAAATTCCTAGCGCCGGACCTGTAGGGTATTGTTTTAAGTAAGTCCCTAAGTTAGATTCAGTCGCTGAAGTTAGCATCAGCAACCTAACTGCGGCTGGCGAATGTAAGCCAATAGCATTTAATGCAGGCGTTATTACTAAATCCTCTAGCTGTTTTTGATTAATCATTTTAAGTCTCCAATGTAATTATATGTACTGTGTATCTTTCTCCCTCCTCCAGGGGTATGGTTGTATGAAATTCCCAATACGTTTGTCGACGGGTTTGAGTGACAAAAGCGTTGCAAGATTCCCCATCAAAAATTAATTCTTCAAAAATTCCTTTTGTAACTTTGATAGAACTAAAAACGGCTGCGGATTGAAGCCCCTGTAGCGCGACCATGTTAAGTGAAGTATAGCCACAAGCTAGAACTTCAATGCCATCAACCATAGCGAGCTTTGAGGGCTCCCCTTTCGGATACATTTCACCTATGCCATTTGCTTTATCAAATCCACTTTGGCCGCCAGAAATAAGTGTAAATGTAAACGTTGGCATTGATCTCCTATAGCGCAGCTACATTAGTTACAAAATCTGCGTAAGTTGGGGAGGCTGCTACAACTGCTTGCAACTGATTCAACGACCAGCCACGAGTTGCAATAATTGGATCAGTAGTTGTTGCTGCAGGAGTCAAAGTGCTATTATCCCACTCTAAATTATCGGGAGGGGTCTCGAAAAATGTAGGTGTTGATGACGATCCAACTGTGAACGAATTAGTCGTACTCCACTCCAAAAGATTGGCGGCATGAGAACCAACTAATGTCCAATTGCCACCGCAGGTCCACGTTTGATCAGCGGCTAAATCCACTGACGGTGTGACTAAGTTTATGTGAGACATGGCTGCTTCACCAATAGATAAGACCCCGCTAGCATCGTCCCATGCCATTAGCTCAACATTAGCAGCAGAGTTATACATTGTCCAAGCGTCTCCGACCCTCATCGTGGTTTGATTGTTGAAAGTTGTCGCGGTAATGTTTGTGGCATCAAATGTGGTTTTGTAACCATCCAAGACTTCTTGAATAGTTTCTGCAGCAGTGCCATTCCAGTAAGCCACCATGTGCGCTCCGGAGTCTGTGGCCGAACTAGCTGAAGCAAGCTCTAACTGTAATTCTGCAGCAGAGCCACCTGCATCAATTGTTTTCCACTCCCACGCATCGGTATTCCACAATAAGACTTGCTTTGCTGCGGCTGGAGGTACAGGAATTTCAGTCATAGCATCGGTGATATTTATAATTTCATTTTCATTGAATCGAAAAGAAATCTTATCAAACATTGCTTCAACATCGAGTTGCATAATTGTTAAATTGTCCAACATGTTGTTGAACGAATCAGCAGTGAGAATCTGGCCTGGGTTGTAATCTACTTCCCTAGCGATAGGAAATGATTGCAAAATCATAACTGTAATTGCAGCTGCTGGAACAACGCTAAAATTAATCGTGAAAGTTGGTGTGTCTTGATCGATTGCCGAAACAGAATAACCTGCAGGGTCGGCAGTAGCATCACTGTAAATTACAATGATATCGCCTGCGTCACGTATTCGCAACGGTATGTCATAAGTAGCTGCGCCTGTTGACACAAATGAATACGATGCCTCTGCATCAACTGGTACTGTCATTTTATTGTTCTCCTAAGTTTTTGAATGGGGTAAAATCGCCACGACGGTCAGCGCTTGCTCTTTGAGCATTAAGTTCTTGGGGGGATATCATGCCTAGCAGCGCATCTTGAAATATAAGATGCCAAGCAGCCAACATTATTGGCAAATTGTGACCAGGTGTATTGCCAGTTGCAAATTGCAAAGTAGTAAATACGTTATTTTTCCTCTGCCTTTCTTCATCGCTTAAATGCGAGGTGCTAACCAGGTGTTTCAAATAATCAACAAAACTACCTATGTCATTAACGGTTGGACCCATCAGACTAGCGGTCGCTCGTATCGGGTTTTTAACAAAGCTGTACATGTTATCTAACCACGCCCCACCAGCCGGCACCAGCCATCGCTCTATTGTTTCCTGAGCTTTCTCTCTTTCGTCTTTATTATCACTAAAGATATTCAAATGAGGAACCGCCGTCCCTTCTATGCTGTTTATTAATGTGTAGCTTAGAGCACTATATGCAACTGTTCTAAGCCCTAGCGAGAGCAGATGATATGCAATTACCCTTTTGGGAGCACCGCTTTTTACAATCATCCCTATAACCTTCTGAGTATAAGCCCAGTCATAACCTTTGTACTGGAATGCGAGATGTTGAACCGCCCACACCCAGCCAGGCTGTGTATGCATTTGTTCAGCTCTTTTTGAGACTGAAAATATATCTGGATGCGTGATTACATAATGGCCATAGTCTGAAGTCATTTGCGTAAGGTTTGAATCAATATCGCGCCGCCAATAATTATAATCATCGTCACTGAGTGAGCCAGCATCTGATTTATCCATTATACCTTTTTCTTGGAGGTAATCCGCAACCTGCTCTTTGGTCGCCTTTTCCATGCAATCGCCTGTGATGTAGCTTTTGTTATCTGCCATGCGTGTTGATTGCTTTCTAAGAAGATTCCACTCTGGCTCGCTTAGCTGGTACATCTCCATATGCTGTTTCAAACCGGGGGGCATATCTTTCCAGGATAAGTGGCGCTTTCTTGCCAATCTATTTGAGAGGGCACGGGCGAGCGATGAAGCGACTGCTTTGTTGTCCCAGCGCTTAACCCCATTCCATTTAAACATTAGAGCGTTCGCGTGTGACAACTTGCCATTTGCTGGCGCATCAATGCTAAATCTATCTGCCAGCAATTCATGAGGATTCATGGTGCCCGTTATAGTGGAGTCTCTCATTACTCCTAAGGCTTCGGTTATATCCTTAATCTCATCGCTATCTCGTGTAACCATTGCTTTGACTATATTACCTGCTGATTTAGCCGCCTCCCATCCTGATGCACCGCCTCGAATTTGCTCTACCGCATGCACCGTGGCTAGATCTTGCCCGGTAACCTTTTTCAAAAGGTCGCCCATTTTTGTGAGATTTTCCATCAATGACCAACTATTTGCTAGAGCAGGTATTGAGCTGTCAGCGGGCTTGCTGAAATAGCCCAAGCTATATTTTATTACTCGTTCAGAATCATTAAGTAATTTTTGGGTATTATGTAGCATCATTTGATCACGATCTTTTTCGATGTACTTTTTCATCATGCTGTAGGCAAGGTCAGGCTGCGGCCCAAACTTATCGGCAACGGCAAAAGTTTTAGCTGTTTGCATTAACCCAGATTGTATAGCCTCCCAAGTCCCCCCTGCTCCATACTCTTTTTGATATTCGTATGTAGCCTGGGCATCTCTGAAGTGATAAGATCTTTGCTTGCCAGTTAAGGAATTCGCGAAAGAAGATTTTTTTATGTAATCACCCTCAAGGTCAGAAGTATATTGTGAGTAAGCACGTTTATGTCTGGCCTCCCAGTCGAGCATTAACTTATTTTTTGCCGCTGCCTCATCAACACTGCCATCTTTATTCACTGGAAGATCCGGGAAAGACATACCATGATCGAGGCGAGGATAAATATAATCTACCCATTCCTTTGCTATAAGGCGCTTTCTTTGGTCTTTGTCGACCTTACCGGTCCAAATCTTGCTTAACAAGCTGCCTTTTCCGCGCAATATCTTCTCGTCGTCATGTATCTGACGATAAGCCCAACCCTCTAATTCATGGAAGCTGAGCCCAAGCTCACGAGCCATTTCGGGTATTTTTTCTCGCTGCCAAGTAGAGATCAGTCTTGCTGCTTTCCCTAATGGGGTGTCATCAAATTCTCTAGCTTGCAACATTTCTGTTAAGCGGATAGCGTTGGAGTCGAGCTGAGCTGCTCTTATAACGTCATCACCTTCCTTCTTGAGCGCATTATTTAAGCCGCCCATTAATTGTTTAAGCCTGTAACTTTGGGCTGCGCTGATGGTTCCAGTTAGCTCATGGAGAGTTTTAGCCCATGGCTTTTTAACATTTGCCTTAATCATAGATACAAAATTAAGCATCTTTAAGGTGGTTCTTTGTGCGGCGACTTTATAGTCTTCTGCCGCCAGTTTTCTTGCTTCGATAAGTTGCGCGGCAGCAGTACGGTATGAGACCTCTTCTGTCATATTTTCTTTAATCTGTAGCCTCGTAGCACGTTGCCTGAAGTCACGCAAATAGTTAGATATTACTTCCGGCGTAATTTCGTTTCCGAAAGCCTTTTTAGCAATTTCAAATAAGTCTTTTTCACAATTTTTAGCCATTTTTCCCGCCTTTTTCAGCAAAAGTTTGTGATAGATCTGACGGTTCACCGCCAGTGAGACATGTTACTGTCATATTATAAAATTCATCATCGCCCTGCCCCTCGTTTAACTTTTGGGTAACATCGTCAAGTAACTTTAAATCGTCTTTCTCTAGTAGCTTGTGGACCTTTCCTTCCTTAATCTGCGACTCTGCCTGTTTTTCGTTTCTAGCTTCTTCCTGAAATGGTGCGTTTCTTTTCTCTACCTTTGTAAGTGCTGCAACCCCATCACTACTGCCCAAGCTTCCTGCTCCAGTACTTGCGTTGGATATATCCTGCTTTAATGAGGCTGGAACATCAGGCGGGGGTCGATTGAGCCCTTCCCAGTAATTCTTGTTAGTTTCCTTAGTATCAATCCATCGCCCATGCTCGGCATTTAAGCGCCTCATATCGGACAAATAATTATCTACAATATCACCAACCTTTGACTTTTTCGCCCAGTCAGTAAGCTTGGCGTTGTCTCTAAGGCCACTTAAGCGCGCCTCAGCCTTCTCGGCGTGTCTTTTGGCATATCCTTTGGGATTAGCATCTTGCAACTTCTCCGCGGAGTCTTGTAGGGCAGGGAGCTCTTCAGCCGGATTGACGTCCTCTAAATCGGTGGGTAGCTTGCCTTTCGACAGCTTGGCTTTTTTGTGCGGCCCAAAGTTAGTATTGAGCTCTTGCATGGCATCAGTAATTGGTTCCAGAGCTTTTTTCGCCTCCGGCGTGTAATCTTTTATTTCATCGCCTTTGCCCACTAAGCTAGCCGCATTTTTCATGTTCAGGTAAGAGCGAATCGGGTTAGCGGCTATTGTAGAGTCCTTAGTTTTAGCTGCTTCCTCTGCAATATCGGAATTAAATTTTGCCTGTGTATCAGCTATTTTTTGTGCTGCACCGTCAATATGAGCTTGAACTGCCTCTTGTGTAGCTTCTACCTGACCCGCTGCTGTTTCGTTTTGGTTTGTTGCAGTATCGTTTATATCCTGCACCTTTTCCCGCTGTTTTCGGATCTTATTCAAGAACCATGTAGTCACCCTGGGGACAAACCCAGCATCAAGTTGAGATGCAGCTGCTGTTAAACCATCTGCTGCTCCCGGTACACCCCCTACATTCGCAGCGGAATCAGTATCAGGCTCCGTTACCTTCTTCTTCATTGCGATTTTGCCCAATACACCATGAAATAAATGCACTGATCCCAAGAGAATACCGGTATGCTCAAGGTTATCAACTATCGATTGCGCAGTAACATGCTGGCCTGTTTGGTCGCTAGATAGGGCGGTTAGGCCAGTACCTAATGCAGTTAATGCTAAAGTTTCTGTTCCGATCCTTGCGCCCTGGGTAGCTACCGTTGATGCGATTCCAGCCTTCGCACTCCCATCTAACAATTTGCCCATTCCAGCAGATAGACTCTCGCCCGCATCGCTGCCCAACCAGTTATAAGCCTCCTTTGCTGCGCCCATCGCACCCGGCGCAAGATCCACCGCTTTGCTTATCGCGCCACCTGCAGCGAGACCAAATGGATCCGCTATGACACCAAAAGCCTGGTTTCCTACCCAATTAACGAACTGGTTGTTTTTAGGGTTAGCGTCGGATAGTGAGCTAAGCTGATCGGCATATTGTGTTTTGGCTTTGCGTTGTTTGTTAAAGGCCTCCTCAGCACCGGGTTCACCCATTAATCCTAACTGCTTTCCAACTATATAGCCGCCGAGCTCCACGCCCCACGAGTGCTGAAAGGCTTCATCCCCCATAGCCTTGACTCTTGCCATCCCTTGGGGGTATTCGGTTTGAGATAGCACATCACTCGAAGCATCTTTTGGTAGTGGGGCAACGCTCCCTGCCGGAAGTCCGCTCCCATAATTAATGTATCGTGGGTCGTTTTCAACCAACCCTTGAGGCGCAGCAGGCGTAGGCGCTGGCGTGGCATCCGTTGATGTTAGCGACTGGTCTGGTGCTGATTGATCACTTGAACGCATATCTTGCATCCTCGTACAACCTTCTTGCCTCAGATTTGCTTGCTTCTGCTTTTTCGTATACTGGCGATCCTGGTAAAGTATCGGCAAATCTAAATCCTGCCCTTGTGCCATCTTTGTTAATTATCGATAGCCCATCACTGCCTACCAAGTACATACCTGAATCATCTGGAAGAGTTCGCCAGGTTGCAGTTCCTAGAATATTTGATTTTGTTATTCCTGCTATCATGCTTTTAGTGGCACCGGGGTTTCGCTTCATATAAGCATCAACTTGCGTAGATACGTCAGCTGTCTTATAGACATTCGAGCTAACTGAGCTCATCATTTTATATACATTTGACGCGACAAGAGGCTGCACCGTTGATTGGCTATTGCTTATTGGTGTAGCAACGTTTTTGGGAATCCTGTAGCCATTTTCAATATGAGAATACATGGTATCAAAGAATAGCTTCTTCGCATCTTGAACTTCAGTTGTGATATCTAGGGACTGATTGAGCGTCTTGCCTTCTGACCCAACTTTATAAGCAACATAATTAGTGAATGCTGCTTTCATCAGGCTTGCATTTGCTTGGCTCTCTGGTGCATAGCGTATTGATTTGTCATATTCTGACCACCCTGACGCAGTAATAGCTGCAATTTTTGTTTCTAATTTTGCTTGATTATAATCTGTTGGATAGAGTGTACCAGTTGGTTTACCATACAAGGGTTGTCTCGCCATATCATTTGAATACATAGCGTCTCGGAGATCTTGACCGGGAGCGTTGTTACTAGCGAGGCTATGATACACCAAGCTCATAGGCCCTAAGCCGTTTCGGTAAAGACTTCGCGCTACAAGAGGCCACGCGTTGCCATAATTGGTTTGCATCATGCTTAGCGCATTAACACGATCCTCCTCGGGCTTTTGTCTGAGCTGGTTAACTATATTCTTTGCATCATCTTTAGACAACCCCTCTGCCTGGGTTGGGGTTAAACCCTTCTGCACACCCAGGTTGGCTGTTGTGAGAGCAAGAGTTGTATTGGCATCTCTTACTCCTGGAGTAAGCGCGGTAGAAAGGGTCATACTAGGGTCGCCAGTCACCTGCTTAAGTTGTATGCGCTCCTCGGGTGATAAGCCCTTTGCAAGATTGTTAAACTTATCACTGAATGCTGAAGTTGTCTGGAGGAAATGCTGTGGATCATTTATGACAGCTTTTACGTTGCTCTGCAGTTTTCCCACCAGGTATTTACTTACCTCATCCTTGGCATCTTGCGGGGTATCTTTTGCAAAGGCAAAACCTCCTTTCCCTTCCTGCAGAGCTATTATGTCATTTTTCTGCTCAGGTATGGTCTTGGCGCTTTGGTTTGCAGCATATTCAAAAGCTTGCACATAAGCTCGTGCTTTGGGTATAAAGTGGTTTGTTGTGGTTTGCGCATTGGCTTGCATGGAGCGACTAATAAGTCCTTGCGAAGGATATTGCCCTGTAGTCTTTGCTGTCGCCATGGCTGACGTCTGATCTGCAGTTAGCTCTTGCTTATTTCCAACCAGGCCAGAATTAAAGTTTTTAATTAGTTTAGATGTTTTACTGACCAATGTTTGGCGCTGAGAATACGTTAAAGCGCTTAACCTCGGATCATTGAGCGCTTTCTCAGCAAGCCCCTGAATAGCCTGAAATTGCCCTGCCCTCTGCTTGGCGTCGATATTATTGCTATCAGCAGTATTGTAATTATCTAAAGTGTTCTGTACCTCCCCCAAATACGCGATTGATTGCGCGGAAGATTGGATTGTATGGGCGCCGGTGTGATAAGTGGCATGGCTAATTTGGCCCATATTGGCCTCATGGTATAAATTCTGCAGTTGTGCATTTTGAGCATTTTGTGCAGCTTTCCCTGCAGCTGTTGAGCCATCAAAGAAACTTCCACCAGCGGTATTTGCCATTGTCAGCATAGTATTATTCTGGGTCTGCCTCTCATTATCATTGGCTATAAGCCCCATGGTTTGGTGGATGCCAATTAACTTGTTTGAAATCTTAGCATTCAGTGCAGCACCTAAGTGCATTGCTTGCTCTGCAATACCTGCTCGTATGGCCGGTTCAGAATTCTCTGTCACTGTTTGTGTTGCAGCCTTCATCTGCGCTGCTAAACTTGCTTGTGAATTTGGTGTTATGCCATTGTCTAATTCTTGTTGGTAGAACCCTTGGAATTGGGTTGCTAGCTGCGTTACAGCCGACTGCTGTGCAATAGGGTTAGCACTACGATTATACGCTTGGCCAGCCTCAGTTAAGCCGAAAGAGTCCCTAAAGTCTTTGCCTTGCTCCAGCGCATCTTTTGCACCTTGCTGAGCGGCAGCTTGGTCTGCGCTTTTCTGCGCAATGCCAAACGCTTCTTTCTCGATACCGCCAGCTAGCTGTTCTTGAGCTGCATAGCCTGACGTTAAGTCGGGGCCAGATCCGGGCTGGTATTCTCCTGTCTGCTGGTAAGTTGGTGCTTCGGGCATTACATTTCTCCATATTGAGTGTTGCCAAGGTAGTTATCGAACTCAGAGCCAAGAGGGTTGTTCATAACTTTGTCCATCTGGGTGTCCCACGCCTTTGATTGCGCAGCAGATCCCACAGAACTTAATCCACTAGATGCGCCAGATGCGCCAGATGCGCCAGGTTTTCCCCCCACAAGATTAACGGCTGAGCCTGCTGCACTTAAAAAGTCGCCGAACATCTCCGAGTGAAGTGTTGAGCGATACTGATCAATTTTAGAATTCATATCGGAAAGCTGCCAGTTTAGGTTGGTTTTAGCTATGTTGCTATCAGTTACATACGCTGAAGCAGAGCCTAGAGCTACCGCCCCGAACGATCCTGATGCCTGGCTTTCACCACGAGCTGCAGCCATAGCTTTTTGCTCGCCCAGTACCCACTGCTCTTTTTTAGCGCGTTGTACTTGTGTTTGATCAGCTTGCATGCGAGCTCGCTGCTCATCAATGCGTATTTGTTGCTCAGCTGCGTTCTCTTGCTTGTTTTGGTCATACATTTTGACGCCAGCGGATGCTACTCCGATGACTGCGCCAATTGCTGCTACTGCTCCCATCTTAATCTCCTAAACTGTCGTTTCTAGTGTCATCCCAAGAATTTGGACCACAAATGGGTCATCTTGAGAGATTGTAACTGATTGTCTGCGATCCCAGCCTTGCAAGATCGGTGTTCTTGTAATCGTTGATTGCGGCTCAAAACCTGCGCCCAGAGTGATCGGAAATGACCAGTTAAATGCTGGTATCCCGTTCAGGCTATAGTTAATTGTCTCGAAGCAATCCACCCACACAGTGCTGATCCGCTTGCGTTTGTACAGGTTATCGCCAGCCTGGGTCATAAAATGAACTGGCATTGGCTCTAATTTCTGGCTAAATTTAAGGCCTATATAAAAGTCTAGAACGCCTGTATCCTCGTAGGGTATAGGGGTTACAACATTGCCACTACCGTCGAGCTCTGTATCTCCAATATAAGTTAGTCCTACTAGCCCTGACATGACTTGAAACCATGACAAATTAAAAGCCTGCGAGCCAGGAACTCCAACGCTATACTCATCGAAAGTTTGTAGCATTGGATCTGCGGGATGGAGAGGAACATTGTTCTGCCACATATCCATGGGATGCTCCCAGCTTAGCCGTGTCACACTCACTTCACCATTGCCCTGCAGTAACAAAATGTCATCACCACATTTGAATATTTGGTAAGTGTAAAGTGCTGGGGCCCATGAATGCTCGCTCCAGGCTTGTACATTTTGCTCAAGCAGACTTTGAAATACAAGTAACGAAGAAGTTGCAGCAGGAGGAGCAGTAATGACAGGAGTCAAATTTGTCCACTCTATCCACTCCGAGCTATCATTATTTTTCATCGAACACAGTAGCATGTTGCCATCATAGGTATCGGAATTATCAAAATCTATGGGATTCCACATTGGAGCCATAATTTCATCGGTCGTAATTGTTATGTCGCTTGCGCTGTATGTTTGCGCGTCAGTTGTTGGTGAAAAAGCGAGCATTGCCTTAGCGCCTTTCTTTTGAAACACCGTGTAATTGTCGATAATTACTGGCGTAGCATCAGTTGAGCCATAACTTGTTTGCTGACGAATCGAAACGTTGCCCGGCGTTAATCCCTCTGTCGCCCAAGCTGGTGAGGCATACTCCCCGTCAGTTGTAAATACTTGCAAGGACTTACCTGAGATCATGTTATGTATTGTTGTGTAGTCATCTCGTGTCGATAATACATAGCCTATGCCAGAATCTGGCTCGCCAAGACCAAGGTCAAAGTTGTCGTACTGTCCAATTTTAGACATCCAAATCGATTGCCCAAGTTTTTTTGTCGCTGCAAACACAAGCCTGTTTTCATAAAAAGCAACAGCGGCAGGGAACCCATTGTCAGCCGTAAAAGCGTTTTCTGTCAGCACAGCGTCATCGCCTGGTGAGCAGGTTGTATAAGAGCTGTCGAACTCTTGCACGATCTGAACGCTGGCTTGAGATCCGCCAGGAGCGATACTTAAAATATACGCACGGCCAATCGAGGTTGCTGTAACAGGTCCAAGCCCAGTAAATACACCGCCAACATAATTGGAATCGAAGAATCCTGCATATGGCGTGCTGCAAGAATCAGAGAAAACTGTTAATACTGCGGGCCCAATAGAGACAATCGACAAA
>TARA_R110002020_G_scaffold178196_15_pt1 | contig 12580 bp, 10 predicted proteins | sample TARA_R110002020 | Tara Oceans TARA_R110002020 (sample SAMEA4396489) | marine metagenome | biome: Westerlies Biome; feature: [MES] marine water layer (ENVO:01000295) within the mesopelagic zone...; material: water (ENVO:00002006), including particulate matter (ENVO:01000060)...
CTGATCGAATAGACGAAGTCGACCCACCGCGTCATGGCCGGCAGGGCCTCGCGCAGGATGCTGTCATCGCCCGAATGCAGATAGATCTGCCAGGGAATGATGGCAATGGCGTCGCCCCAGCCGGTCGAGCCGTAAAAGCCCGGATAGAATTCCGGCTGCTGCCGCGTCGGGTCGGGCACTACATGGGGCACCGCGCCGTCTTCGCGCTGGTCGGCCATGATGTCGCGGACATATTTGGTCAGGAAATTCTTGGCATCGGCCAGGTAGAGCGCCGTGCCGGCAAACACCTGCGCGTCGCCGGTCCAGCCCAGCCGCTCGTCGCGCTGCGGGCAGTCGGTCGGCACTTCGATGAAATTGCCGCGCTGGCTCCACAGCGTATTGAGCACCAGCCGGTTCACCAGCGCACTGCCGGAGGTAAAGCTGGCGGTCTGCTCGGTCACCGAACTGATCGGCACCGAGGCCACATCGGTCACCGTGGCCTGCCCGCTCACCGTGATGCGCGCATAGCGATAGCCCTGGAAGGTGAAATGGGGCCGGTAATGCTCCACGCCGCTGCCGGCCAGCGTATATTCCGTCATCGCCTCGGCGGTACGGAAGTTGACATTGTAGAAATTGCCGTCCTTGTCGAGCACTTCGGCATGCTCGACCGTCACCATGGCGCCCGCCGCACCACTGACGGCATAGGCAACATAGCCACCCACATTCTGCCCGAAATCGTGCACCACGCGGCCTTGCGCATCGGTCCAGCTCTTGACCGGCGCCAGCGGCGCCAGCTCACGCACCGGTGTCGTCTCATGCGGGATCAATACCGCAGTGTTATAGTCCAGCACTCGGGTGCCGGCCGTTACGACCGGCGTCATCCGCGCATCATAGCGCTCGCCGAAATAGATGCCCGATTTGCGGATCGGCAACTCGCCGCTCTGCCAGCTGTCATCGGTCGCCAGCAGGGTTGCAGCGTCGGCGGGGCCGGCCCGCAACTCGGCAATGGCGGCAATATCCTTGCCCCAGGTATTGACGATGGGATGCTCGCCCCACATGAGCGGCGAGCGCAGCCAGCCATCGGCCAGCCAGATCTGGATGGTGTTTTCGCCGGGCTGCAGCAGGTCGCCGACCGGATAGGTCTGAAATGACAGGCGCTCGTGATAGCTGGTCCAGCCGGGCGTCAGCAGGTCATTGCCCACGCGCTGCCCGTTGATGAAGCAGCGATAAAGGCCCAGCGCACTGATATGGAGAACTTCTTCGCCGCTGACGCTGTCGAGCCCAAAAAACCGCTGCACGAAGCTCGCCGGCATACCCACGCCCTGATCGGCAAGCGGCGCGATCATGCGGGCGGTCCAGCGCATGGCGGGAGCGATTGACGAGCCGGCGCGCGGCATTGCGTGATCCACGAAAGGTCCTCCGATAATGTCTGGCGTCTGCCTGCGCCATTTCGTATAACGTTATCCGTAAACCGATATACAAAACTTGTAAAGTCGCTGTTTAGGGCATTGAGCGCACACCCGCTTGCTTAGGTGGCCGGCCTGTCCTAGACCGTCGACGAGACATTTTCAGGACGTTTGGTGAGCCAGAACAGCGACATGACAACGACCCGGTCGGGGCGCGTGACCATCCGCACCGTGGCTGAGCATGCCGGCGTCTCGGTGGCGGCCGTGTCCAAGGTGCTGCGCAATGCCTATGGCGTGAGTGCGGCCCTGCGCGCCCGGGTCGAGGCATCCATCGCCACGCTCAACTATCGCCCCAACGCCGCCGCCCGCGGCATGCGGGGGCAGACCTACACGATCGGCGTCTTGATGGCCGACATCAAGAACCCCTTCTATCCGCAGATTTTCGAGGGCATCAATGATGGCCTTTCCGATACGCAATATATCCCGCTGATCGGCCTCGGGCGCAGCATGGCCGCCATCGAGACCACGATCGTGCATGCCATGGTCGATCGGCAGATGGACGGCATCATCATGATCGGCCAGCGCCTCGACACGCCCGGGCTCGTGGACGTTGCCAGGAGCCTGCCCGTCGTCGTCGTGGCCCATCACGAACCCACCGCCACCGCTTTTGACACCATCAATAATGATGACGAAGGCGGCGGCGCCCTGGTGGTGCAACACCTATTGGCCCAGGGCTATCAGCGCCCCGCCATGATTACGCTGAGTCGCACCGATCTGGGCCGGGTCGACGTGTCCGACCGGCGTGAAGTCGGCTTTGCCAAGGCCATGCGGGCGGCCGGTCTGGGGGACCGGATCCACATCGTGGCGGCCGAGGCGGAACTGGACGACGTGACGGCCACGGTGCGCGCCTTGCTCGAAAGCCCCGAGCCCCCCGACGCCATTTTTGGCTGGGCCGATTATTACGCGCTCGAAGTGCTCAGCGCCGTGCGCGCACTGGGACTGCGCGTGCCCGAGGACATCGGCGTCATTGGCTATGACAATTCCGAACCCTGCGCCTTCACACAGAACGATCTGACCAGCATTGACCAGTCTGGTCGCGAAATCGGCCGCCAGGCGGTTCGCCTGCTGCTCGAACGCATCAACGGCCGCACGACGGCGGAACATTTCATCACCAGGCCCGAAATATCCGCCCGCGGCAGCACCCGTCGGTGAGCTGAAGAGTCGGGCTCCGCGCCGGGGCCCGGGCCATGGGCGTCAGCCCAGCATGTCGAGCAGGCCCCGCAATCCGCTGCCGAGCGCCATGACGATGAGCACGACCAGCGCCACCGGCTTATAGGCCGCATTTGGTGCGCGCGCGAAAATCGCCCCGCCCAGCGCCGTGCCCCCCAGCATCAGGGGGATCGCAACCAGCGACAGCAGCAGCGTCTGCCCATCGAGCAGCCCGCCCAGCGCCAGGCCCGGCAGGGCCAGCAGCGAGGTGAAGAAGAAAAAGACCATCATGGTGGCGCGGATGACATTGTACGGGGTCGCGCCGGACAGGTAATAGGCGACCACGGGCGGCCCCGGCATGGCGGCAAGGCCACCGAACAGCCCGGCCAAGAGGCCGGTCGGCGCGGCCAGCCCCAGCCGGACCGGTGCATCCGGATGAGCCTTGGGCAGCAAGAGCAGCACGCCCACCACCACGATCGCCGCAATGCCCAGCCGAATCAGGGCGGCATCGAGATAGACGAGGCCGAACAGGCCGATTGGCGTGCCGACCAGGGCGCCCAGCGACAGGCGCTTGAGGCCGGGCCAGTCCAGCACGCCACGCCCCTTGGCCACGTCTCGCAACCCCACAGCGGTCTGCAGCAATACCGCGATGGCCACCGCCTTGGTCGGCGCGACAATCATCGAGGCCAGCGGCACGGCCGCCAGCGCAAAGCCAAAGCCCGAGAAACCGCGCAGCACGGCGGCGCCAAGCACGGCGCCGCAGAACAGGCCGAGCGAGAGCCAGGAGAGATCGAGCAGGGCGAACAGGGATGACGGGTTCATATGGTCTTTCAATACAGTCCAGCTGCCGGCACGCCTGTCGGGAGCCAGGGCAGACAGGCAGGTCCCTGCCCTGGCTCGACGGGATGCGGTCGAGACGCGCTATTACCGCGCGCCCATTCGCGGCGCCAGTGTCAGCCGAACACGACGCCAAGCGCCTGGTCGATGGCCTCGGTGATCGCGTCGATATCGGCCGCCGTGGCCACCAGAGCTGGCGCCAGGCAGATGACATTGTTGAGCCCCGGCACCGAGCGGTTGGAGGCGCCGATCAGCACGCCGCGCGCGGCGGCCTGCGCCACGACCTGGCCGATTTCCTTTTCGCTGACCGGCGCCTTGGTTGCCCGGTCGGCAACCAGTTCCATGCCGCGAAACAGCCCCATGCCCCGCACATCGCCGATCACCGCATGCTTGTCCTGCAGGGCCAGGAAATTGCTCTCGAGGCGCGCGCCCATGGCCAGGCAGTTTTCCAGCAGGCCCTCTTCTTCAATGATGCGCAGGTTTTCCAGCGCTGCCGCCGGCCCGCCGGCACAGCCGCCAAAGGTCGAGATATCGCGGAAATGCGCCATCGGATCGCTCGCATCCTTGAACATCTCGAAGATTGCCTCGGTGGTCACCGTGCAGGAAATGGCCGCATAGCCGGAGGCCACGCCCTTGGCCATGGTGACGAAATCGGGCTGGATGCCGAAATTCTGATAGCCGAACCAGGTGCCGGTGCGGCCCAGGCCACAGACCACCTCGTCGATATGCAGCAGGATGTCGTATTTGCGGCAGATCTCCTGTACGCGCTGCCAATAGCCCTCTGGCGGCACAATGACCCCGCCGCCGGCGGTGATCGGCTCGAGGCAGAGCAGGCCGATACTGTCCGGCCCCTCGCGCAGGATCACCTCCTCGATGGCATCGGCGGCGCGTTCGCCGTAATTGTCCACGTCCCACTGCTTCCGATATTCCAGGCAATGGGGCACCATGACAAAGCCATCCGGATAGGGGCCATACATGGCCGCCCGCTCCGGCTGCCCGCCCGCGGCCAGCGTGGCAATGGTCGTGCCGTGATAGTCGCGCTCGCGATAGAGGATCTTCCACTTGCGGCCGCCATGATGGCGCTGCGCGATCTGGCGCACCATCTTGAAGACCTTCTCATTGGCCTCCGACCCTGAATTGCCGAAATAGACGCGCGACAGGCCGGGCATTTTCTTGAGCAGCGCCTCGGCAAAGCGTGCCGCCGGAATGGAGCCGGCGGACTGGGCGAAATAGTTCATCCGCACCAGCTGGTCGCGCACGGCATCGGCGATCGAGGTCCGGCCATAGCCGACATTGACCGTCCACACCCCGCCCGACAGCGCGTCGATATATTCGCGCCCGGCGGCGTCCCAGACCCGCAAACCCTTGCCCTCGACAATGAGGCGCGGATCGCTGCTCTCGAGCGGCTTGTGCTGCAGCATATGGTGCCAGACATGGGCGCGGTCGGCCTCGATCACGGGACGGAGGTCATTGGTTTGCAGGGCGGCGGACATGGCAGAACTCTCCGATATGCACGTCAGCAGACGGCATGGGTTAGACTGGACGGTGAAACGCCTCGCTTCAGAGGCGGTCCATGACATCGGCAAGAATGCCGACGCCGGTGCCGATGCGATCGGCCTCGATGGCGTTGAAGCCAAGACGCATGAAATTGGACGGCGCGACGCCGCCGAGAAAGAACTGCTCGCCATGCTCGACGATGACGCCCTTCTTGGCAGCGGCCCAGGCGAGTTTGCGGGTATCCACCGCCTCCGGCGCCGCCAGCCAGAAGGCACTGGCACTGGGCGCACCGATCCGGTGGCAGGCATCGAGGTCGCGGCGCAGCGCCTTCTCCAGCGTGTCGCGTCGCCGCGCATGTTCGGCGCGGAAGCCGCGCAGATGCACGTCGTAATAGCCTTGCGCCAGAAATTCGGCGAGCATGCGCTGATTGTTGAGCGGCGGATGGCGATACATCAGGCGCCGCAAGGCGCGCAGCTCGTCCACCAGATCGGCATCGGCGACGAGATAGCCCAGGCGCAATCCGGGGGAAAACGGCTTGGAGAGGCTGCTGACATAGATCACGCGGCCGGCCGTGTCGTCGGCCTTGATGGCGGGCAGCGCGTCGCGATCCAGATTCAGCTCGGCATCATAGTCGTCCTCGATGATGATCTGGTCATTGCGGGCGGCCAGTTCGACCAGCTGCGCGCGTCGGCCAGCGCTCATCGAGATGCCGGTGGGCACCTGGTGGCTTGGCGTCAGATAGAGATAGTCGCTGGCCGCCAGGTCCGGACCGATGGTCATGCCCTGTGCGTCAAGGCCATGCAGCTGGATCCGCGCGCCATGCAGCGCGAAAATCGACAGCGCGTCACGATAGCCGGGCGTCTCCAGCGCCACCGTGGTCTTGCGGCCCATCAACAGCGCCGCCAGCAGGTAGAGGGCATTCTGCGAGCCGATGGTAATGAGGATTTCATTGGCTTGCGCCCAGATGCCACGCTTGGGCAGCACCCGGCTGCGCAACTGCTCGATGAGCATTTCGTCATCGCGGTCGAAGCGGTCATTGAGCCAGCTGTCGGCGCTTTCGGCCCGCAGCGCCCGGCGTGAGGATTCCCGCCAGCGCTCGAGCGGAAACAGGTCACGCATGGGCTGGCCATAGACGAAGGGATAGGGATAGCGCGCCCAGTCCTGCGGCTTGGCCACGCTGGACATCTGGCCGGGACGCAGCTGGAAGCGGTTCTCCCAGTCGGGCCCCCGCCCGCCGGGTGCTTCCCCCTGCAGCTCGGGCGCGGCTGGCGCCGCCTGCTCGGCCGATCCGGCATAGGCCTCGTCGAGGAAAAAGCCCTTCTTGGGCCGGCTGCTTATATAGCCGCTATCGACCAGGCTCTCATAGACGGCATTGACGGTATTGCGCGAGACGGACAGCTGCTCGGCCAGCTTGCGGCAGGACGGCAAGGGCCGGTCGGCCGCGAAATGGCCCGCAAGAATGGCCGAGACCATGGATTCGCGCAGCTGTTCCTGCAGGCCGCGCTCGGCCACGAACCGCATGGGGAAAAAGTGGTCCTGCATCTGCCGCTCCGCTCTCTGGTGCATGTCAGGCAATGCAATTGTTGCGCCAACAGTCCGGCAAGGGCGGGGGAACGGAAGACGGGACGGGCTTGGCGGCCTTTCCATCCCGCGTTCGGCAATCCCATTGCGCATCGTCATCACCCCATTTCGGCTGGAGTCTAGGGGTTCTGCCGCTGGCCCCGATAGAGCCAGTTCAGGGACGGTCTTGGGGCAGGAGAGCTTTGAGATCCCGCTCTGTCCCTGCTCTGCCGGCGCGCCGCGCCTGTCGGCATCTGACCCAAAGCAGGGCAGAAACTGGCACTACCGCCTCTTGAATAGGCAATCCTATGCTCAGCCTACAAAGTCGGCAGACCTCGACGCTGCCGCCACCCGATTGAACAACAGGAGCCTAGAACCATGCAGCACTCGCCAACGATGCCGGTCCTTTCGTCTCGCCTTCTGCGTCATCTGGTGATCGCCGGGACGGTCCTGGCCGGGACTCTGTCGGCCCAGGCCGACATGGCCGAGATCAAGACCCAAGGCTATATGACCGTCGCTACCGAAGACGATTACGCGCCGTTCAACTTCATCGTCGATGGCCAGCCCGAGGGCTTTCACAAGGAGCTGCTCGAAGATCTCAAGGCCTATGCGGAAGCCGAAAGCATCGAGGTCCGCCAGGAAATCCTGCCCTGGACGGGTCTGCTGGCCTCGGTTTCCGCCGGTCAGTACGACATGGCCTTCACCGGCGCCCTGGTCACCGATGATCGCTTGCGGGTCTTCAACTTCGCGCCGCCCTTCGCCTCGGCCCAGCACTTCTATGTCAAGCGGGCGGGCGACGATCGCCTCAGCGACATTGCCAGCCTCTGCGGCAAGACGGTGGGCGTCCAGGCCGGCAGCGCGCTGCTCGCCCGCCTGCCCGAACTCGAGGCCATGATGGCGGAAGCCGGCTGCGGCATGGGCGAGGTGGTCGAGTACCAGTCCTATCCCGAAGCCTATGCCGATCTCGCCAACCAGCGCCTCGACTATGTGATCAATGCCCTCATCTCGATCAATGACCTGGTCAAGAACCGCGGCGACGTTTTCGAAAAGGGCATTGCGGTCTCCGGCGACGGCTTTGCCGCCTGGCCCATCCCCAAGCAGAGCCCCGAACTGCTCGACTTCGCCACCGGCTTCATGACGCAGATCCGCGACAGCGGCCGGCTCGGCGAACTGCAGACCAAGTGGTTCGGCGAAGCCTTTCCCGACCTGCCAACCGAGCCGATCCAGGAGGTCGAGCAGTTCCACGAACTGGCTGGCATGAACTGAGCCTGACGCGGCCCGGCGCCCTGGCGCCGGTCCGTCTCGCCTTGGCGTCCTGGGCCCTGCGGCCTGCAACCGAAAGTCACCATGACCGGAACCGCCTGGATATTGCTGCTGCAGGGCGCCTGGGTGACGCTCTGGATTTCGGGCGTCTCGATCGCCCTGGGGCTGGTATTCGGCCTCGTCATCGCCCTGCTGCGCACCGCGCGCATCCCCGTGCTCGACCAGTTGCTGGCCATCTATGTCAGCCTGGCACGCGCCATCCCGCTGGTCACCCTCGTGCTGTTCCTGTTCCTGGCAGCACCCACCTTTGGCCTCTCGCTCGACCGCAATGCGGCGGCCATCCTGGCGCTGACCCTCAATACCACCGCTTTCAATGCCGAAATCTGGCGCACAGCCTTTCTCAACTTCTCCCCCGAGCAGAAGGAGGCAGCTTTGGCCTGCGGCATGACGCCGGCCACCATGTTCGGCAATATCATGCTGCCCCAGATGATCACGACGAGCCTGCCGGGCCTCGTCAACGAGATGACCTTCCTGATCAAGAGCAGTCCGGCCATCGCCATTATCGGCCTGGTCGATCTCACCCGCGTCACCAATCGCATCAGCGCGGTAACCTATGAGCCACTGCCCCCGATCCTGGCCGCCGCCTTGCTCTACATGCTCATCATCAGCGTGCTGCTCAAGCTCCAATCCCTCACCGAGAAGCGGGCAAGCCGCCTGGCCATGTAGGAGCTGCCATGATCGAATGGACCATTCTCTGGGAAGCGCGCGACACCATTCTGGCCGGCCTGTGGCTGACCGTCTGGCTGTTTGCCGTATCGGTCGCCGGCGCCTTTCTGCTGGGTTGCCTGATGCTCTACGGCCTCGAGCGCGGCGGGGCATTGGCCTGGCTGCTGCGCGCCTTCGTCAATGCGATGCGGGCTTTGCCCTTTCTGGTGCTGGCCTATCTGCTCTACTATGGCCTGCCGCAGCTGGGCCTGCGTCTCAATGCCGTTACGGCGGGCCTCGTCGCCATGATCATCTATCACGGCGCCTATCTGGCCGAGATCCTGCGCGGCAGCCGGCTGGTATTGCCGCCCGGCACCATAGAAGCGGCGCAGGCGCATGGCTTTCTGCCGCGCACCATCTTCACCCATATCATTCTGCCACAGCTGCTGCTGCGCACCCGGCCGTTGATCGGCAACCAGCTGATCTATGCCCTCAAGGATACCTCGTTCCTGGCCATCATCACCGTGCAGGAACTCACCGCCGCCGCCAATGCGGTTCAGGCCAGCTATTTCATCCCCATGCCGGCCTTCGTCGTCGTCATCCTGCTCTACTGGGCGATCACCGTCTGTCTCGAGCTGGCCGTCAGCAAAGCCGGCATTTTCGGCGCAAAGCGAGGTTTCGAAAATGTCTGATCTGCCAGCAGTGGAAATCCGCAAATTGTCCAAGAGCTTTTCGGGCATCGAGGTACTGCGCGACGTGGACCTTGTGGTTCAGAAAGGCGAGGTGGTCAGCATTCTCGGATCATCCGGTTCGGGCAAATCGACCCTGCTGCGCTGCGTCAACTGGCTGGAACAGCCCGATCGCGGCTCGGTCCTCATTGCCGGCCAGCGCATGGGCTACAATGCCGAAAAAAAGCGGCCGATGACCAATCGCGAAATGGCCGCCACCCGCGCCCGCACCGGCATGGTGTTCCAGAGCTTCAACCTCTGGCCCCACCTTACCGTCGCCCAGAACGTCTCCATCGCCCCCGTCAAGGTCAAGCACATGCCCAAGGCCGAAGCGCGCGAACTGGCGCTGCGCCTGCTCGACAAGGTCGGGCTGGGCGACAAGGCCGAGGTCTATCCCTTTACCCTCTCGGGCGGGCAGAAACAGCGCGTCGCCATTGCCCGGGCGCTGGCCATGAGCCCGGAGGTGATCCTGTTCGACGAGCCGACCTCCGCCCTCGATCCCGAGCGGGTCGGCGAGGTATTGCAGGTCATGCGCGACCTTTCAGGCGAAGGCTATACGATGGTCGTGGTCACCCATGAAATGGAGTTTGCCCGCATGGTCTCGGACCAGGTGGTCTTTCTCGACAAGGGGCTGATCATCGAAAAGGCCCCGCCCGAGATCTTCTTCTCCAACCCGGCTTCCGAACGGGTGCGCCGCTTTCTCGATCGGCAGGACTAGCTTGCCGCCAGCTGCCTCCGTCAAATGCGCCACACAAGCCAGAGCGCGACTGCCAGGGACCGTTTGGCTGCGCGCCGCGGTCGCCGACTATTCCCCCTAAAGCGGCTTCTTGAGCCATTTGGCCAGCACGCCCACAATGCCTTCGCGGAACAGCAAGACGCTGATCACGAAGATGACGCCCTGCAGCACCGTCACCCAGGCGCCGAAGCCGGCAAAGTAGTTCTGCATGGTGACGATCACCGCGGCGCCGATCAGCGGCCCGAAAACCGTGCCCATGCCGCCCAATAGCGTCATCAGCACCACTTCGCCCGACATCGACCAGTAGACGTCTGTCAGCGAAGCCAGCTGGAAGACGATGGCCTTGGTGGCGCCCGCCAGGCCCGCCAAAGCGGCCGACATGACAAAGACGGCCAGCTTGTAGCGATTGACCTTGTAGCCCAGCGAGATCGACCGCGGCTCGTTGTCGCGAATGGCCTTGAGCACCTGCCCGAAGGGCGAATGGATGATGCGGTAGATCAGCAGCAGGGCGCCAAAAACGATGGCCAGCACCACGAAATAGAGCGTGTAGTCGGAGGTGAGGTCGATCAGGCCGAACAGCCTGCCGCGCGGCACGGCCTGAATGCCATCCTCGCCGCCGGTAAACGGCGCCTGCAGGGCAAAGAAATAGACCATTTGCGCAAAGGCCAGCGTCACCATGGCGAAATAGATGCCCTGGCGGCGGATGGCGAGCACCCCGATGCCCAGGCCCAGCACGGTGGCGGCCAGCACGCCGAGCAGGATGGCAAATTCGGGATTGAGCCCCCAGGCCTTGGCGGCATGGGCGGCAACATAGCTCGACGAACCGAAAAAGGCCGCATGGCCGAAGGATAGCAGCCCGCCAAAGCCGAGCAGCAGGTTGAGCGCGCTGGCAAACAGCGCAAAGCACAGCACCTTCATCAGGAAGACGGGGTAGAGCACGCTGGGCGCGACCAGCAGCAGGGCCAGCAGCACGGCAAAGATCACCACATGATGGCGCGGCGTGCCGACCGGCAGGGCCGCGGCTGCGGATCGATCGCCGGTTTCCGAGGTGGTGGTCATTACTGAGTCCTTCCAAACAGCCCTGCAGGCTTGACGAGCAGCACGATGGCCATGATCACGAAGATCACCACGGCCGAGCCTTCCGGATAGACCACCCGGGTCAGCCCCTCGACAATGCCCAGGCCGAAGCCGGTCAGGATGGCCCCCAGGATGGAGCCCATGCCGCCAATGACGACGACGGCAAACACCACGATGATGAGATCGGCGCCCATATTGGGATTGACCGAATAGATGGGCGCGGCGAGCACGCCGGCCAGCGCCGCCAGCCCCACGCCGAAGCCATAGGTCAGCGTGATCATGCGCGGCACATTGATGCCGAAGGCGCCCACCAGCGTCGGGTTTTCCGTGGCGGCGCGCAGATAGGCGCCCAGCCGGGTCTTCTCGATGGCAAACCAGGTGGCAAAGCACACCACGACCGAGGCGAACACCACCCAGGCGCGGTAGTTGGGCAGGAACATGAAGCCCAGATTGGTGCCGCCCGACAGTTCGGCGGGAATGGAATAGGGCAGGCCGGACACGCCATACTGGTTACGGAACAGGCCCTGGATGATGAGCGCCAGGCCGAAGGTCAGCAGCAGGCCATAGAGATGGTCGAGATGGTAGAGCCGGCTGATCATCAGGCGCTCGATAACCACCCCGCTCGCGCCCACCACGAGCGGCACGATCAGCAGCGCCCACCAGTAGTTGATGCCGGTATAGGTCAGCAGCATCCAGGCGACGAAGGCGCCCATCATATACTGCGCGCCATGGCTGAAATTGATGATGTTGAGCAAGCCGAAAATGACGGCCAGCCCCAGGCTGAGCAGAGCATAGAACGAGCCGTTGATCAGCCCCAGCAGCAATTGGCCGAAAAGTGCCTGTGGCGGTATGCCCAAAAGCTCGAACATGACAAATGGTCCCGATGGTGACGAGGAAGGGCGCCCCGGCAAGGCCGGAGCGCCCGGCAGGTTCTAGTCGGCGAGGAAGGCGCAGCCGCCGTCTTCGAGCGGACGGAAGGCCTCGGCAGCCGGAATGGTCGCCAGCAGGGTGTAATAGTCCCATGGGCCGGTGGATTCGGCAGGTGCCTTGACCTGGAACAGGTACATGTCATGCACCTTGCGGCCATCCTCGCGGATCATGCCTTCGCCGAACAGCGGATCGCTGGTAGGCGTTGCCTTCATCGCCGCCATCACGGCATCGGTTTCCTTGCTGCCGGTCGATTCGACGGCCTTGAGGTAATGCAGCACGCTGGCATAGACGCCGGCATGCACCATGGTCGGCTTCTTGCCGTCATTCTCGGCGGCGAAGCGCTCCGACCAGGCGCGGGTCTCGTCATTGAGATCCCAGTAGAAGCTTTCGGTCAGCACCAGTCCCTGCGCGGTTTCCAGGCCCAGCGCATGGATGTCGGTGATGAAGATCAGCAGCCCGGCCAGCGCCTGGCCGGCCTGGGTAATGCCGAATTCGGCGGCCTGCTTGATGGTATTGACGGTATCGCCGCCGGCATTGGCCAGGCCGATCACCTGGGCGCCCGAGGCCTGCGCCTGCAGCAGATAGGACGAAAAGTCGGTGCCGGGGAAAGGATGCCGGACCGCGCCGAGCACCTCGCCACCCGCCGCTTCGAC
>TARA_R110002020_G_scaffold30498_8_pt1 | contig 12573 bp, 8 predicted proteins | sample TARA_R110002020 | Tara Oceans TARA_R110002020 (sample SAMEA4396489) | marine metagenome | biome: Westerlies Biome; feature: [MES] marine water layer (ENVO:01000295) within the mesopelagic zone...; material: water (ENVO:00002006), including particulate matter (ENVO:01000060) such...
AAAAGCCTTTATAAGAAAGAATTGGATTGGATTCGTCGTCAGCCAAAGGCGAGAAGCACCAAAGCAAAATATCGTGTGGATGCGTTCGAAGAGACCAAAGAAAAAGCCTCTCAGAAGCGTGAGGAACGTGATATTCAATTGACCGTGACAACTCAGCGATTGGGTAACAAAATCATTGAGATCGACAAAATAAACAAGTCATTTGGTGAAAAAACCATCGTCAATGACTTTTCTTATACCTTTAAAAAGAAAGACAGAGTTGGAATCGTTGGTCCAAATGGCGCTGGCAAAACTACTTTTTTGAATATGATCACGGGCCAAATGGCTCCTGATTCTGGGAAAGTTTCCATTGGACAAACTACCGCTTTTGGTTACTACAGACAGGAAGAAAGTAGTTTTGATGAGGAAAAACGTCTGATAGATATCGTAAAGGAAGTGGCAGAGGTGGTAACTATCGCCGGAGGATCTGAGATCACGGTTTCACAGTTTTTGACGCAGTTTGGATTTCCTCCTAAGCAACAACATACGCCAATCGCCAAACTCAGCGGTGGGGAGCGTAGAAGATTGCAGCTGCTGATGGTGTTGATCAAGAATCCTAATTTCCTGATTCTAGATGAGCCTACTAATGATTTGGATTTGATGACGCTGAACACGCTTGAGGAGTTTTTGGATACCTTCCCAGGTTGTTTGATCATCGTATCCCACGATAGATATTTCATGGATCGCTTGGTGGAGCATTTGTTTGTATTCGAGGGAGAAGGAGAGATCTCTGATTTCCCTGGGAATTATTCTGAGTTCCGGGAAGTGGAAAAGGACCGAAGTCCGAAGACGGAAGACGGAAGTAAACCAGCACCAAAGAAACAAGAGGAGAAAGTTGAGGCAAAAGAAATTGCTCCGACGAAAGTAAAAGCCAGCTTTAAGCAGAAGAATGAGTTCAAGGAAGTGAATGCTTCCATGGCCAAATTGGAAAAAGAAAAAGCAGAAATCACTGATAAAATAGCCGCAGGAATAGCTGATCATGAAGAACTAATCAAGCAGTCCAATCGAATCGGTGAAATCGATTATGAATTGGAAGAATTGGAATTGACTTGGTTGGAATTGAGTGAGTTGGACGGGATAGAGTAGGTAAAGGCTACGCGTCATTGCGAATGACGCAGGAGTGATGCAATCTTTATCAAAAAATAAAAGAGAAATTTAAATAAGCGAAATGGAAAGTAATCATTCCTATCATTTACTTTTTAAATATGTGCTATTAGGCGCTGGTTTAGTATTAATATCACTGCCTTTGCTCTCACTTCTTTTTCCAAACCTAGTTGAGATAAATGGTAAAACTGGAGCTATGAGTCCTATTTCATCTAGTTTATTTGGAATTATTGGAGTGATTCTGATCGTACTTTTTCTTTCAATAAAGGATAAGTTTGCAGTGGTTGAGATAGGAAATCAAACAATAACGATTAAGCAAAATGGAAAAGTGAATACTTTCCAATGGATGGAGATCGAATCAGTTTCTCAGTTTCAGTTTGTCTTTCCTCCTTTGTATAAACTTACTATCAAAGACAATGAAAAGACAGTTTGGTTTAATACAGAGCCAAACTACACAAGTATTGGAGGTTATTCTACAGACAATAGTGAAATGGGAAATTTGATCAAAAAAAAGAAAAGAGAGTTGAGTCTTTAAATTCTAAAACTACACCTTTCTAAAATCCCCTGCCCCCTTTAAATTACTTTTCGGTTCCAAGCAAACTATGCAATCTAATGGGGAGCTACGGCAATGAAGAGTTGCGCAAGTCTTGGCTCTCGAATCTTGCTACTAATATCTATTGTCTTCCGTCTTGCTACTAATGTCTAGCTATCAATACAAAAACGCCACTTTCACTCCACCATACCAATTTCTCTCAGGCGCTGGCTGATAATACCTACCACCGAAAGGATTCAAATCATTCCCTAACGAATAAAGCTCATCTGTCAAGTTATCCACGCCTGCAAAGGCTTCCAGTTCCCACTTTCCAGCAAAACTTCTTGCCCAGCCAAAACGCATATTTACTAGGTTATAAGCATCCTGATACACTGTATTAGCATCATCGAGCGGGATTTCATCTACGTACTGATGCGTGAAGTTCAAGTAAATTCCAGGTTTGGTGCGTATATCCAATCTAGTTACTAAGTTATTTGGAGGTACTCCCGTTAGCTCATTTCCTGAAAAATCATCGTCTCCTTTCTGGTAATCAGTGAATGTGAAATAATTCCCTGTGAATGCTGTTCCGATTTTTAGATCTCTCACAAAAGCTGTTTGATTTCGGATCAAAGCATAATCTATCGCTGCTTCTATTCCTTTTTGATCAGTGGAACCTGCATTTCTGAATAGCACCACACCCTGGAAATTAGTATAAGTCGTGATTGTTTGGTCAAGCTTGAAATAGAAAGCAGTCAGATCCAGGTTTAATTTCCCTTTACCTAGCCTATAGCCAAGTTCATAATTGACCCCTTTTTCTGCTTCCAAATCAAGATTCAAACTCCCTTCATTTGTCCGAACCTCATCGATGGTCGGTGGAGAAAAACCGCTGCTGATACTTCCATAAACTCCAGAGAACTCATTTAATTGATAATTCAGCGCGAAACGTGGAACTACAATGGGGTCGAATTTCCGGCTTTGCAAACCAGTATCTCCTCCGGAAGCGTCGATTTGTCGGTCCACTTCCAGGCTGCTGAAATTCTCACTAAGTGCAAAAGTCACCATGAAATTTTCCGTCAAATCCCACTCTGCCTGTTGAAACAAAAAGCCAGTAGCGGCCCGCAGTTTATCAGCAAACCGAACGGTGTCTGCTACTCCATTCACATTTCCAAAATTCTGTGCATCCGTCAAACTGCTTTGATATTCACCTCCAGCGATGATTCTCAGGTCTTTTCCGGCTAATTTTCCATCATAGGTGAATTTCGTTCTTCCTCCAAAACCAAATCCAAGTTCCTTTTTGTAATCCAAAAGAAATGGATTTTCGAAATCATTGGTGTTTAGATAAAGAGTAGTTGAGTTCTTGATTTTGGAAGAAAAACGATACAAATGAGCAATGGAGGCGAATACTGATTGTTGGGAAATTGAACTGTTTTGGTTTACTGATCCAGGTCTGGCTTGAGTTGGGTCTTCTGCCACCTGATCTGCATTGAGTCCTCCGGGGATTTGATAATTCAAGTCAGAGATTAACAGCTGAGTTCGGATCTCCTGCTTGTCTGAAACCCTGAAAAATCCTCCCAATTGGAAGACTTGTCTATCCATTGCTGATTGCTCACGATAGCCATCAGATTTTTGGCTAACGTAGGAAGCTTCGAATCCACCATTTCCCACTTGCTGAGAAACTCCCAATCTGTAGCGCGTCATTCCGAAATCTCCTACCATAAAATCAGCTGAAGCTCTACCGCCGATAGCGCTTGTAGGAGTGTAGAGATTCACTACCCCACCATTACCGGCACCATAGATACTACCTGAAGGTCCCTTGATGACTTCAGCCGTTGTGATATTGGATAGATCGAGCAAATTCAAAGCAGTGGTGCCGTCTGGTGCTGTAAAAGGAACTTCATTCCAATACACCTTCACATTTCGCACACCGAATGGAGCACGGATGGAACTGCCACGAATGGAAATTCTATAACTCGCCGGCGCACGCTCTTCTATGCGAACACCTGGTTTGGTGTTGAATGAATTGACAATTGACGTTTCGTTAAAGCGATTAAAATCCTGCTCGGAAACAACTACGATCGCTGCCGATTGCTCTAGGAGTGGGCGCTCAGATTCAAAGGCTGAAACGGTTATTTCGGATAGGTTAAGCGATTTTCCGATTAATTCAACGGTATGCTCACCTTCTCCCAATGCCGCAGTGAGAGGTTCATAACCCGATTTGAAGAAAGAGAAACTCTGATTTTCCGACCCTGAAAAAGCCAAAATTCCTGATGGATTGGTGAGTAGTGCTTTACCTGCTTCGGGTTGTACTCGTACATTTTCCAACGGGGTCTGAGTTTGTGAATCCACCACTTTAATCTGAATTTGCGCCTGACATAAAGTGGAAATCAGCAGAAATAATAACGTAAAAATTCTATTCATAATCACAAATTAAAGCCTTTAGCCCGAAGATAACATTGAGAATCCACCAAAGGTCATTTCTATTGTCTTTAGATTAGATACTTCTTTCAATCTTGAGGCAAAAGCCCTAATTTTCTCACATAATTTATTCCTTATGAAAAAAATACTTTGGCCTGCACTTTTGTTGATTCTTACTTTCTGTCAAGAAAAAGTTGCTCCACCTGCCCCTGTTCTTCCCGTCCCAGATGCAAAGCAGATTGCTTGGCAAGAATTGGAATATTACGGTTTTGTGCACTTCAATATGAATACATTCTCAGATAGAGAGTGGGGATTTGGTGATGAAAAACCAGAGATGTTTAATCCAACTGATCTTCAGCCTAGGCAATGGGCTCAGGTAGCTGCTGAAGCTGGTATGAAAGGATTGATTATCACGGCTAAGCATCACGATGGATTTGTCCTTTGGCCTTCAGCTTATACGGAGCATTCTATCAAAAACAGCCCTTGGAAAGACGGAAAGGGTGATTTGATCAAGGAGCTCGCTGAAGCTTGTGAAGAATACGGATTGAAATTCGGAATATATTATTCCCCTTGGGATAGAAATCATCCTGACTATGGCAAGCCGGAATATATCACCTACATGAGAAATCAGTTGACGGAATTGCTTAGCAACTATGGGGATATTTTCGAAGTTTGGTTTGACGGGGCCAATGGCGGGGATGGTTATTATGGCGGTGCAAATGAAGCTAGAAAAGTAGATAAACTGACGTATTACGACTGGCCAAATACCTACAAACTAGTGCGTGAGTTACAGCCAGGAGCGATGTTGTTTAGCGATGGCGGTCCAGATGTACGTTGGGTAGGAAATGAGCATGGATTTGCGTACGAGTCCACTTGGTCAAATTTGATGCGGGATTCTGTCTATGCTGGCATGCCTGATTATCCACAGAAATATGCGACTGGTCAAGAAAATGGGACGCATTGGGTACCTGCCGAAGCAGACGTTTCTATTCGTCCGGGGTGGTATTACCACAAATACGAAGATCATAAGGTCAGAACACTTCCACAGTTGATGGAGATCTACTATAATAGTATTGGGAGAAACAGCTCCTTGTTGATCAATTTCCCGGTAGATACACGAGGTCTAATCCATGAAAATGACGTGGAGGCGATTTTGAAGTTTGGTGAAAAAATAAAAGAGGATTTCTCAGTAAACCTGGTCTCCCAAGCAAGTATAAGTGCAGATTTGGAGCGAGGAGCTGGATATGAAGCCGAAAATGTTCAGGATGAAAATTATGAAACCTACTGGACTACTCCCGATGGTGGCAAGACTGGAGAAATCACTATGGACTTTGGTGCAGAGACGACTTTCAATAGACTGTTAATTCAGGAATATACACCTCTTGGTCAGCGGGTGAAAGCCTTTGTATTGGAGAAAGAGTCTGACGGAAACTGGGACAAAATAGCTGAAGGAACTACTGTAGGGCACAAAAGAATTCTTCGATTCCCTGATGTCTCAGCGGCAAAGGTTCGGGTGAGATTCACGGACGGGAAAGAGATTCCTGTTATTTCAGAGATTGGAATTTACAATGCACCTAAGCTCTTGCTCCCTCCAGCTTATTCCAGAGCTACGACTGGTGAAGTGACTTTGAGCGCTCCGGATGAAGGTTTGGAAGTTTATTACACTGTAGATGGCTCAGAGCCAAGAGAAACTAGTCAGAAATATTCGGAGCCTTTCCAAATCGAAAAAGCAAGCACTTTGCTAGCCATATCTGTAGATCCAGCGTCTGGAAAGAAAAGCGAGCCACTTCGGGTTGATGTGGATCTGGCAAAATCAAAATGGGGGGTCTCTAATGAGAAAGCAGCTAAAGCAATTGACGAAAACGCTGGATCCTACTACACCAGTGAGGAGAACAGTCTCACAGTTGATCTGGGGGAAGAAGTAGCTCTGAAAGGATTCACTTATATGCCTATGCAAGCCAGATATCCAAGTGGATTTATCACCAATTATGTTTTTGAGGTAAGTACTGACGGGAAATCCTGGAAACAGGCTGCTTCAGGTGAATTCTCAAATATTGTCAATAGCCCAGTAGAACAGGTAGTTCATTTTGATGCAGTAAATGCACATTTTATCCGATTGAAAGCAACAAAAACTGCAGATGGAAATCCTGCGACTTTTGCTGAAATAGGTATCCTGACAAAATAAAATCACAAAGTAAATTAAAATGAAATCCCAATTAGGTCTAATTCTGGGAGCTGTGCTTTTGCTAGCTTCTTGTGCCAAAGAAGAAAAGAAAGTAACTCCATCTAAGCCCAATGTCATTGTAATCCTTTCCGATGATCAGGGCACACTGGATTTGAACAGTTATGGGTCAACAGATTTGGCTACACCTAATCTTGACCGGTTGGCAGCTTCAGGAGTACGATTCACGCAATTCTACGCTGTTGCTCCAGTTTGTTCACCTTCTCGGGCAGGCCTTTTGACTGGCAGGTATAATTATAATGCAGGACTCTATGGAAACGTGGATATTCCTGCTCATGACCCGGAAGGAAAGTCAGGCATGCCAACCGAGCAAATTACGATGGCGGAGCTATTCAAGCCGGCAGGTTATAGAACAGCTTCCATCGGTAAATGGCATTTGGGACATACCCCAGAAAAGCTTCCAAACGGTCAAGGCTTCGATTATTTCTTCGGGCACCAAAGAGGTTGTATCGATAATTACTCCCACTACTTCTTTTGGAGTGGACCAAATCTTCATGATTTATATCAAAACGAGAAAGAAATCTATCGGCCAGGAGAATTCTTTGGCGACTTGATGGTGGAGGAAGTGAAGGCGTTTACTCAACCCTCTGCAGATCCTTTTTTCATCTATTGGGCGATCAATATGCCCCACTATCCATATCAGGGAAGACCAAGTTGGTTGGAGCATTACAAGGATTTACCAAGTCCGCGAAAAGAATATGCAGCTTTTATTTCCACGTTGGATGAATTAGTGGGAAATGTATTGGATCACTTGAAGGAAACTGGTCAGTTGGATAATACAATCATCGTATTCCAGTCAGACCATGGACATAGCACAGAGGAAAGAGCATACTTTGGCGGGGGAAATGCAGGACCATTCAATGGAGCTAAGTTCAGTATGCTTGAAGGCGGTATCCGAGTACCTGCGATAATTTCCTGGCCAGGCGGTGATCTTCCGAAAGGAGAAGTTAGAAATCAATGGGCAGGAAGTGTGGATTGGTTTCCAACCTTAGCGGATTTGGCTGAAGTAGATGTGCCAAACCCAACAGAGATGGATGGAGTCAGTTTGAGAGATGTAATTTATGACAACGCAGAATCTGGACATGATGTGATGCATTGGGCCACCGGTAACCCAGAAGTTACGACTAACTCATGGGCAGTGCGAAAAGGACCATGGAAACTACTAGGTAATCCCCGGGATCCTGCAAAAAAGTTGACTTTTACTGAGCAGGACAAACTCTACCTTGTCAATTTGTCTCAGGACAGCACAGAGTCTAAAAATCTGAAAATGCAGCACCCTGATGTTGCATCAGAACTATTAACGCTTCATGAGGACTGGCTAAAGGGTGTTCTGGATAGGCGATCAAAAATAAGTGGTAATTAATCGTTGATTTGGCTACATTCAAGCCCCAATTTGCAACCCAAAACCTATTAAAACCATGAATAGAAGAATCGCCCTAAGGCATCTTGCATTGATTTCTGGCGGATTGGCTCTTATTCCATCCTGTGATTTCAGCTCAGATGATATCCTGGTAGCATACGAGAATCTTAAAGTCACCAATTCGCAAAAACAATTATTAGGACAAATTTCCAATACAATTATTCCTTCCGGAGAGCTCAAAGGAGCCTTAGACTTGGAAGTGCCGGACTTCATTCTTGTAATGGTGAATGATTGCATGAAGAAGGAGGATCAAGAACTTTTCACCCAAGGACTTGCTGCATTTCCCGCTTATGCAAAAAATACAGGCGGAGCCAAATTTGAAAAGTTAGGAGCTAAGGAGAAAGAAGATCTTATCCAAAGTGGCCTTAGTCTAGAAGGAGAAGAAAACAAGGCAGTTTCTTATTTCCTCAATACAACCAAGAGATTTACAATGCAGGGATACATGGCTTCAGAATACATTCAAACTGAAATTATCCCTTACTCACTTATTCCAGGCACATACAATGGTGCCGCCCTAATTTCCGATACCCAAAAACCTAGAATTAATGGCTAATTTAAATATTAAAAATAAGCAAGAACGCACCTATCAGGCCATTGTCATAGGTTCTGGAGCAAGTGGAGGTTGGGCTGCAAAGGAATTTGGAGATCTGGGAGTAAAAACCCTCGTTCTCGAAAGAGGAAGAAATGTAGAGCATATCAAGGATTACCCAACGACCAATATGCTTCCATATGAATTCAAGCATAGGGGGAAGCTGCCCCAGAAAGTATTGGACGAAAACCCGATCGTAGCGAAGTGCTACGCATTTGGAGAGGATTCAGAGCATTTTTTTGTCAAAGACGCAGAACAGCCATATATCCAGGAAAAACCATTTGACTGGATCAAAGGATATCAGGTAGGTGGGAAATCTCTACTTTGGGCTAGACAGGTACAACGTTGGTCAGACTATGATTTCGAGGGTCCAGCTCGAGATGGATTTGCGGTGGACTGGCCGATACGCTATAAAGACATAGCTCCTTGGTATAGTCATGTAGAGAAATTCGCTGGAGTCTCAGGAAATAGAGACGGAATAGACACATTGCCAGACGGTGAGTTTTTGCCTGGATACGATTTAAATATCGTGGAGAAGCATTTTGCCCAAAAGCTAAAGGAAACGTATGGTGGGGATCGTCACATGATTTCTGCCAGATGCGCACATATCAATGGTCCTCACGAGCAATTCACCGAGCAAGGCCGTGCCTTCTGTCAAAATAGAAACCTCTGCCAGCGGGGATGCCCTTTTGGAGGGTATTTCAGCAGTAACTCTTCTACTATTCCTTGGGCACTGAAAAGTGGAAATGTGACTTTAAGGCCGGATTCTGTGGTTCATTCTATTATCTATGATGACGAAAAAGGCAAAGCAACCGGAGTAAGGGTGATAGATGCGCATACCAAAGAAATGGAAGAGTTTTATGCAGATGTGATCTTTGTAAATGCCGCTGCAATTAACTCCAATGCTATTTTGATGAATTCTACTTCCACTAGATTCCCTAACGGACTAGGAAATGACAGTGGTGTATTGGGTAAGTATTTTGCTTTTCACAATTACAGAGCTGGTGTAAGTGCCTCTTACGATGGATTTATGGAATACACTACCACTGGCGGTCGCCCAACAAGTGGCTATATTCCTAGGTTCCGAAATGTGAAAAAGCAGGAGACCGATTTCCTTCGTGGCTATGCGGGTGGGTTCAGCGCCTATCGCGGTGGAGGCTATGTAGCTGATGCTAGAGTAGGTATGGATCTGAAAAATAATATGTTGAATCCAACTCCTCCAGATGGACCATGGAGAGTAGGCTCGCACATGATGGGAGAGACAATTCCAAAAGAGTCAAATTTCATTTCTTTAGAAAGAGAAAAACTTGATCCTTATGGACTTCCGACATTGAAATTCAATGTGGCTTATGATGACAACGATGAGAAGATGATCATAGATTATCAGGAACAAATCTCAGAAATGTTTGAAAAAGCAGGTTTCACTGATATTTCCGTACGTGATGATCATCGTGTTCCAGGACTTGATATTCACGAAATGGGTGGAGTAAGAATGGGCAAGGACCCAAAAACATCTATGCTGAACGGAAACCACCAGCTTCATGCAGTGCCAAATGTCTATGTCACTGACGGCGCCTCGATGACTTCTACTTCTACACAGAATCCTACGCTTACTTACATGGCTTTTGCCGCCAGAGCAGCGCATCATGCCGTTAATGAAAGCAAGAAATAAATAGTAAAGTCTAAAAGCTAAAATCTGAAAAGTTAAAAAACCCTCTTAGAAGTAATTCTGGGAGGGTTTTTTAGGATTTGTACTTCAACTTATGGTTCAAAAAGGCAATTTTCCCAAATCGACATTTCCTCCAGAAAGGATAATACCGACTTTTTTTCCTCGGAATCTATCTTGATTTGCAAGCAGAGCTGCTAATGGAACAGCACAAGAAGGCTCAATAACTATTTTCATGCGCTCATAAATCAATCGCATTGCTTCTATGATTTGCGGATCTGTGGCTAAAAGAATATCCGAAACATAGGCTTCTATCAGTTCAAAATTCAAAACTCCCAACGAAGTCAATAATCCGTCTGCAATGGTGTTTGGACCAGATTGAGGAATGATTTTTCCAGCATGGAAAGACTGAAATGCATCGTCTGCCCCCTGAGGTTCAGCAGCGATTACTTCTATGTTTGAATTTAGGTAATGTGCCGTTAGCGCCGTTCCACCTAGCAAACCTCCACCGCCGACCGGAGCCATTATAATATCTAGATTGCTTTGGTCTTCGATTAGCTCAAGAGCGCAAGTTGCCTGCCCTTCGATCACGTCCATAAAATCATAAGGAGGAATAAAAGTAGCTCCGGTTCTTTCAACAACACTTTCCAAGGTAGTCTCTCGAGCTTTCAGGTTAGGCTCACATTCTATGATTTCACCACCATAGCCTTTAACGGCTTTCTTTTTGATTTCCGGAGCATTTGAAGGCATTACAATGTAAGCTGGAATCCCAGCGACAGAAGCCGCCCTAGCTAAAGCCGCCGCATGATTTCCGCTGCTGTGGGTTGCTACTCCTTTTGATTTTTGTGAATCCGTAAGTTTCATCACTGCATTTGCCGCTCCTCGAGCTTTGAATGCTCCAACTTTTTGGAAGTTCTCACACTTAAAAAAAATCTCACATCCTGCGATCTCATTGATTGCTGATGAAGTCAAAATAGGCGTGCGATGAATAAAAGGCTGAATGCGATCGTGTGCAGCTTGGATATCCTCAATTGTTGGAAAAGCAGTGTTCATGGGCTGAAATTAAAGAGAAAAAGATAAAAGAGATTTAGAGATTGAAGAAATAGTTAATCCAGATTGAGATGATTATCTATCTTCAGGACATGAATTGGAATGCGTTGGATTTTTTCCCGGTGATGGGAGAAAAGCTGAATTTAGGAAATAGTGTCAAATTGGACTTCAGTCCATCAAATCCAGATTTAGAAAGTTTGGACTTATCAAATACTGCTGCATTTGATGATTATGTGACTACCCAAATCAAGAACTCCGGCAGTACCTATGGAATTGGTGGGTATTTAGAGCATAGGGCTATTTACCGTAGAAGTGCTGTGTTTGCGACTTCAGAAGCTGATTTCCGTAATATTCATCTCGGTGTGGATATCTGGACTGAAGCTGGAGCACCAGTATATTCTCCTTTTGAAGGAAAAATTCACAGTTTTCAGGACAATGTCGGTTTCGGGAATTATGGAGCTACGATCATTTTAGAGCATGAGGTTTTTGAAAAAAAGCTCTATTCCCTTTATGGTCATCTTTTTCTGTCTGATCTAGAAGGATTAGAGATCGGCCAGGAAGTGAAAGTTGGAGACCTCATCGCTCATATTGGTCCTTTTCCGGAAAATGGCGATTGGCCCCCGCATTTACATTTCCAATTGATGTGGGATTTGATGGGGAATTTTGGTGATTTTCCAGGAGTTTGTTCCAAGCGAGACATGGACATTTATCAAGCGAATTGCCCAGACCCTAATCTCATTTTGCGAAGCGAAGTACTTTAGGAATTCGCTTCTGTAATCAATCGCAATCCCTCCAAGGTCAAGTTTCTGTCGATTTCCTCGAAAACTTCCGCTAATGGAGTTAAAACCGAGGATAGTCCTCCCGTGGCAATTACTTGGAATTTCTGCTTGGTTTCATTTTCAATTGCTTCCAGCATTCCTTTTACCAAGCCTGTGTATCCATATAAAATCCCTGCTTGAATCGCATGAATGGTGTTTTGGCCAAGTGCCGATTCCGGCATTTTCAAGGCTACTTCTGGGAGTTTTGAAGTATTCTGAAAAAGCGAATTGAGCGCAGTTTTCAGCCCTGGAACAATGTTTACCCCTATAATTTCACCTTTGTCATCTACTACAGTAAACGTGAGTGCGGTTCCAAAATCCACTACTATTAATGCCTTTCTGTACTTAGCATGGCCCGCCATCACATTGCACATCAGGTCAGTACCGATTTCATTTGGCCGAAGGCTTTTGATCGGAAGCTTTTTAAAACTTGCTGGTGAAATAAGGTAAGGCTGAGTACCGAAGTAATTCTCACAAAATTGAAGAACCTGCTCATTTATCTCTGGCACTACAGAGCTGAACCCGATCTGATTGATATCTGAGGGACTGATGCCATGCTCCAAAAAGTACATCGGGACTTTCTTGTGAAGCTGAGCAGCGAATTTTGCGGCATGCGTTTCGATACGGAAGTGATTTTTCCAGCTTTCATTCTTTTCATCGTACAGCGCAAAAACCACATTTGAATTCCCCGCATCTAT
>TARA_R110002020_G_scaffold31709_4_pt1 | contig 12562 bp, 22 predicted proteins | sample TARA_R110002020 | Tara Oceans TARA_R110002020 (sample SAMEA4396489) | marine metagenome | biome: Westerlies Biome; feature: [MES] marine water layer (ENVO:01000295) within the mesopelagic zone...; material: water (ENVO:00002006), including particulate matter (ENVO:01000060) such...
GTATGAAACCATCATCAGTATCAGCCAAATCATCTATTTCCTTTAAAATGCGGCTGGTAAGTTCGATTAAACTCGCAATTAAATCAGAACAAATTAGCAAGCTAGAGCGGATTTCCTCAATATCTAATTTGAGGTTAGAACGTAGTGCATACTTCAGTTTCATAATTATTCCCCTGCAACGATGTTGGAATTGGTTGCTATGACTGGTTGCGCCGCGCAGCTCACGGGCAGTTTGCTATTGGTACGCTTTGCACATGGTACGCAAATGCGCTTGTAATGTTTCGTCACGCTTTTGCACTCTGAACAGTACATTACAGATTGTTTGATAGGATCACTACGGTTTGGCATTGGGTTCACCTCTTAAAAAGATTAATGGCGCTAGCGGACAATTCCACCAGCGCCATCGATCCTACACGAAACTAGGAAACAAACAACCCCGACTAGTCCGATTGGTAGCGACGGAACCAGCGGATAGCCATTGCTTTGCTTTTGTACACCTTAGTCTCGACCAGTCGCATAGGTGGTTCATTGTACTTATCTAGATAAACCTCCCACAATTTGGTCGCCGTTTCGGGATCAAATTCATGATCCAGTTGCTTAAAATCGAAAGCCGTTGGCTCCCATACGTTCATGAACCAGCGTATCCGTGCTGGCTGACCCGGTGAGCCAATATGCCTCACGGGCATTTCATAGATTTTCTTTTTAACCATTCTTATCGTTCCTTAAAATATCAAAGTCATCACGGCAATTATCACAACGATAAATGCTATACGCCCTACAATTAATAGTGCTGTATCCATTAGGCCCCTACCAATTTTCGGGCTGCATCAATGGCGCGGGTTTTTCGATCATTCGAAGCACGACCATACAACGTCGCGGCAAGCATACTATCGGGAGAGCTTTCTTTGAGTTGTTGATGATCCTCGATGTGTGTCACAACATTAAAGGCACCCCAAAGTGTATTATTTGAGGATTCCATAACCCAGCCGGGATTTATCTCTTTCGATTGTATGCCAGCAATATCTTCATCCATGTAATCTACCCGTGCACCAGCTAACATCCTATCGATGTGATCCTGAGCCACGTTGCGTTGAGCGGTCTTTGCTTTTTCGACTTTTTGCCCAAACGAAAGCGCGATTGCTTTTTGAACTATTGGCGCATCCAGAAACCGACCGCCCTTCTTTTCGGAAATCGGTTTGGGTTCCTTCTCGAAAACATCACGGAAAAACAAAACTTGTTCATGACCAGTTAAAGTCTTAGCAGCCATACGTTTTGCCAGTTCCTCAAAATCGACTGATTGTTCCTCCACCAGTTTGATTGCTTTGCGCATCAAATCAGCGTCGAAAGGGACTTTATGTGTGTCTGTTATTTTCTTATCAGCGTTTTCCTCCGCATAGCGACACGTATTGGCGCAAACTACACGCACAGATGTATAGAACGCGCTGTTTGCTTCAATGCCGGAATGGTTCATGGTGAACAGGAAAAAATTGTTAACTTGATCATTACCGGGCAATTCAAAACCAGTCATAAGTTCCGCCAAAACCCAGACTTTGCGCCCACCGTATAGGCTTCCCGCTGTATGGAATTGAAATTTTCCTTCAGCAATCAGCGGGTCAAAAAGTTTGAACATTTGGCTATTCTGCCGCAGTTTGTAGCCATCTTTGGTAATAGGCTTTTGACTAATAACAGCATTATTATCAGAGCGGACTATTTGGTATTGGTTATCCACGATTTTTCCCGCAAAACCATCATTAGCTAAATGGTAGTTTCCCAAATCGTCGGGTAGTTCGTTACCCAATTTTATCTCGACTTTGGCCACATCCCAATTCAGACCAGCGGCAATCATAAAAGCCTTGCTATCTTTCAAGGTATCCAGATCAGTGATTTCACAACCCAAACCGTGCCATGGTGTGGCACCAAAATAGGCCATACTTTCTACTTCATGTGACATTTGTTATTCTTTCATATTGTTACGGGCAAAATCGCCCAATTCGATTTTAGCACAATTTTTTTATTTTATGCAAGCGCCGCAAACCTCTTTTCTAGCGCCGCGCCATCCGTAAGAATGAAACCGTTTGTGCTTTTTTTATCTTCATTCAATGTTTTTTTCCCCTTTCCACCCTTCACCTTCAACGTAACAATTTTTTTCATGCCATCCAAAAATCTTAAATCCGTCTCATCACCGCTCACGATTTCCCGGCCTAGCAAGCGAGTACCAATTTCAGGTACATTATGGAACGGAATAGCTATATTTGAATTAGAAGCTAACAAAATTCTCATACGCTTTGTTGTTGTGTTTTCTGATAACGAATAAGTGATATGCCAGTTATCGTGTTTTTCCGCCATCCTAATCCTAGATGGGCATTTTGTGTAATCGTAAAACTGTTTTGTTTTGTTATTGCTAACAAAATGTTGAGCTACACCTAAATCTGTCGTGCCATCTAAACGAAAACATGGTTTAAGATTATTTTTATCAGCCCAATTTAGAGCTGATTTAATATCCTTTTCCATGGATGATTTAAATGTATTAAAATCTTCGAAGTAAAGTTTTGTTTTTCGAATCCTAGCAGACTTTACTTGTGGAAATGCACCCCGTCCTGCGTAGTACAAACAAGTAGCTCGACAGCCCGCAGAACTACCAGCACATGCATTATATCCGCTTTCCTCATGCGGTGCGCCCATAAAAATAAAACTGGCCCACCCGTGCTTTTCACCTTTCGTTGTTTTTGCGTTATCATAAGATAAAATATTACCGCGCCAACGTGACATGCTGTTTTCCTATTGGTTGTTGTCATCGGCCTAGATTTTAGAGACTATCGCTATAGCTGTCAAGGAAATTATTTTTAATGATAGAGGTGGTGGGATATGAAGTTCAGTGCTAACAAAAGTTCAGTGCTAACAAAAGTTTAGTGCTAACAAAAGTTTAGTGCTAACAAAAGTTTGATGCTAACAAAAGTTTAGTGCTAACAAAAGTTGGGTGCTAACAAAAGTTGGGTGGTTGATAAAAAAGGGGTTGACCATACCTGATCCATGTGTATAATAGCTGATACAGCTTTTAAGGCTTAGTGGGCTTTTATCTAACAAAAATAATTGACCTTGTCTTATAATGGTGTATACTGTCAAAACCTACGGGAAATCTGGTGAGCGAACTCAATTGAACTGTACGTCAATTGGGAGGTATGTACAGTACCTAGTAAGAGGTTCGATTCCTCTTTTTCCTAATACCTCTTAAACTGAAAGTGAAGGTTAACTTTAAAATGACTAACAACAAAAAGCAATGGAAGTACAATCCAATTGCTAAAGACCTAGCGACTGTTAAATACAGACAGCGCATCAAGCGTCCTCGCTCACCTTACGATGATGAGCAATTCGATATAGATGATGAACTAACAGAATATTATGAAGATAAAGAAGGAAAAGAAGATGCTAGTGAGTGAATTTAAAAAGCACAAACCAGAAGATTTTAAATTCTTTCCAGACTTAGAAGACGGTGGGCTTGTGATTGAAATTCCTAATTTTGGGCCATGGTGGGTAGATCAAAGTTGGGAGTTTGAAGACATTCCACTAGATGAGCTACCAACGTATGAATCTTTCTGCGATGAGGCTTTCGCAAATCGATTAAACTTAGCACTTGATAAATATATTTTTCATACACTACGTCAGGTACATTAAGATGACTTTAACAGCTAGTGAACTCGTTGATCAACTGCGTAGCATTAATACTGAAGATTTGCTAGAAGCTATACGGGTTGAGCACAGAACCAACCAACAATTATTGGCTAACAAAATATTTGCCATAATAAAGAAATGGTCATTGGACTATGAGAATAAAGCCTACGATGCCCGCAATGAGGAGACATGCAAACGATCTAACAAGATGTTAAAATCAATTATTGATGATACAGCACTGCCATACATCTAAAAGTGGAAAATGTTATGACTATGTATTCTACCAAAAATACAGAAATAATTAGCGGTATTACAGGATACACGCTATACGGGAATGACCTATCTGAACTGAAAAGTCATAAAGATCACTTTCTGAAATCATACGAAATGGGGTATTGTGGAAGATGCTCTGATCCTATTATGGTCGAAGATTGTTCGTATTTTGATGAAGGGGAAAATGTGTATGCTATCTTCCTGCAACGCTGGACATCTTGCAACTAACAAGGAAAGTATAATGGCTAACAAAAATAAATCTAACTATTTTAACTTACCTGCTGTTCTTGAAACAGATGAGGTTGTGCGGCCATACGATGGTAAAACCGTCACATGGGAAAAACGCTTCATGCCAGAGTTAGTGGAGAACTATAAAAGAATAAGAAGGAAAGAGTATTGTGACCCGTACTTTTGGGTTATAACGGAGGTAAAGTGATGAATATTTTCATGTTAGCAGATACTCCTAGAGTAGCAGCACAAATGCACTGTGATAAACATGTGGTAAAGATGGTGCTTGAATCTGCCCAGATGCTATCTACAGCGCACCGTGTATTAGATGGAGGTGAGTATGCTGATTCTAATGGGTTGTATAAAGCAACGCACAAGAATCATCCAAGCAACGTATGGGTTAGGGCTAACAAAAGTAATTATCAATGGTTGTTTTCTCTTTTTTATGAGCTAACAAAAGAGTACACACATCGTTATGGTAAAATACACGCATGTAGTAGGTTTAATCATGCATTTTTAAACTCTCCTAAGAGCATACTAAGAGGCGTACAAACAGCCTTACCACAATGTATGCCTGACAAATACAAGATTGAGGGGGATTCAATAAAAGCGTACAGAGACTATTACAGGGGAGAAAAAGCGTACTTCGCTAAATGGGACAGAGGTACATCAGAACCAACATGGTGGAGGAATACTAATGGGTAAGATGAAGGCGTGGATGATGGACATGGAAGATCAAGTTGATGAAGCCATGAAACATTTTGGTGGTTCTTCTACTAAAGATAATGTTCTAAATTATGTTAAGGATAATATGGGCATCGTTGATGAAGAATATGTAATATCCTATACCAGAGATAAATTCTTGAAAGGAATATTTGGATGAAGAGAAAGTATGTTATACTATTGTGCGCTGTTTCTGCTGTATTACTAGTAGCAGGAGCGGGCGCTAACGCTATAATTATGTCAACATGTAATTATGATCCTAAAACGGGTTATTATACTTATGAAGGGCAGGAACATGCTCACGGTACTATGGATAGCGCATATCAGTGTGCTCTATCTGGCCTTCTTTTAAAAATTGTTTCTGATAATTTATCTAGGTACGGCGATGAGCCAACAAAAGAAAGGGCGCGTGAGATTATAAAAACTAACAAACTTAATAAGGAGAAAGCGAATGAGTAGTCTTGTTCATATAACGATACTAAAGAAGGAACTTGAATGGTTAGATGAAAACGCCTCACAGATTCAGCGTCTTAAAAGGGCTGTTGTACGGGAGTATCTTAACACTCGTGTAAGAACACTATCTCAAGAGTTGGAGGAAATACAATTAGCTAAAGACTTACTAAAAAAACAAAAAACTACTCGTGTCCTAATCAAGAAGAGTAAAGAGACTGAACTAGATATTTAGGATGAATATAAAATCCTTATATGAAAACATATCTGAAATAGAAAAAACCATAGAATCTTTTTCAGAAAAAGAGTTGACTTATGCAGATACCCATATTATTCTGATGGGCTACGGTTATAGCAATAGAGAAGCACAAGTAATCCTTGAAAACGTGATGGGAAAAATAAATGGCGCTGGTTCTTGATATTGAAACAGACTCTTTGGATGCTAAAAAGATATGGGTTGTTATAACAAAGGACACAAAAACAAATGAAATATGTACTTTTAGAGAACCTGTGGGATTTTCCGATCATGTTAGAGGTTACAACCAAATCATTGGACATAATCTTCTTTCGTTTGATGTTCCAATTTTAAATAGATTATGGAATGCACATATAAAATTGTCTCAAGTAGTAGACACCATGATCTTATCACAACTATTCAGTCCAAATCGTAAAGGAGGTCATTCACTAAAAAATTTAGCACAGTTGGCAGGATGTGAGAAATTGGACTTCTCTAACTTTTCTGGGTACTCTGAAGATATGTTAGAGTATTGCATAAATGATGTAGAAATAACACATTCTGTTTATAAATACCTGATGTCTTATGACAAGTACGGATTCTCAAAACAGAGCATTCTTCTAGAGCACAACATAAGACACGTTATAAACAAACAACAGAATCACGGTTTTCTTCTGGATATACAGAAAGCAACTGAACTGTTGTATGAAATAAAAACTAAGAATGAGGCAATTGAAAATGATATTCGCGGTTTCTTTAAGCCAAAAGTAAGGGCTATAAAAGATATAAAGGTTAAGCGTAAAAGGAACGGTGATATATCTAAGGTAGGTCTTAACCACATTGAAGACCTAAAGTATTTAGGAGGAAATCATACAACGATTCGTTATGAAGATTTTAATCTGGCTTCTCCAAAGCAGATAGTTGAGCGAATGGAAGAATACGGATGGAATCCTACTCAATTTACACCGAAAGGAGCACCAAAAGTATGCGAAGAGAACCTTAACACTTTACCAGCTTCCGCACCTGAATCAGTTAAGAAGCTGGCATTGTGGAAGTCACTTGAAACACGATGGAAAACAGTAGAGAGTTGGATAGACGCCTCTAGTGAGGACGGTAGAGTACATGGTAAAGTATTTACTATGGGCGCTGTCACGGGGCGAATGACCCACTCCGAGCCAAACATGGCTAATATTGTTTCATCATACAAATTGTACGGAAAGGAGTCGAGAGAGTGCTTTATAGCACCTAAAGGTTATGTTTTAGTTGACGTTGACGCATCTGGTTTAGAATTACGAATGTTAGCCCACTATATGAACAATGAGGATTTCACCAATGAAGTTGTTAATGGTGATCCTCATACAGCAAATATGAAAGCTGCCGGTTTATCAACAAGGTCAGAAGCAAAAACCTTTATATACGCTTTTCTATATGGTGCGGGAGCGGAAAAGATAGGTTCAATAGTTGGTGGGACCGCAAAGGCAGGAGCAAAGTTAAAGAAAACATTCCTATCTAATATGCCTTCTTTAAAAAAATTACAAGACTTAGTAAGTGAGAAGGCAGGTAGTCAAGGATACGTAAATGGTATTGATGGTAGGCGTATACATATCCGCTCACCTCATGCAGGATTGAATACATTACTACAAGGTGCTGGGGCTATTGTCTGTAAGCAGTGGGCAATAGAAATAGATAAATTGGTGCGCCGGGAAAGGTTGGACGCGCATCTGGTTTGTAGCGTTCATGATCAATATGTTTATGAGGTAGCCGAAAAATGCGTTGACAGGTTCAAAGAAGTGTGTTTAGATAGCATCGAACAGTCGGGTAAACATCTAAAGGTAAGATGTCCCCTATCATGTGATACTGGAGTCGGTAAGACTTGGTATGAAGCAGAACACTAACATTTTAGAAAAGGGTATATAATATGATTGTACGTGGAACATCAATGTGGGCAAGAGTACTAGATGGTAGCCCTAATGATCTATCTGGTAAGTATCAGGTAGATATATGCAACCTTGATGAAAATACTGTGACTGAGTTGACAGATCGCGGTATTACTATTAAAAACGATGAAGATCGCGGTGATTACGTTACCGCAAAAGCACCTCGACCTCCCCGTCTTATGGATGCGTCAAAACGGGATTGGAACGGTGCTAACATCGGCAACGGTTCTATCATTAAGATTTCCGCAAAGCCTTACCCATGGAATTTCAAGGGTAAGTCTGGAGTGGGTCTAGGTTTGAATCAGTTGATGGTTGTCAAGCACGTTGAGTACGCTGGTGCGGAGGAGCTTGAGGCTGAGGCTGAGGATGAAACTGACTTCGATGATGATGTAGAGGTTTAGTACAGAGTAGTATTTAATAGTAGGGGTTGGTTAAATAGGACCAACATTTGAAAAGGTGAGGGACGGGCCTTTTTACACTGAAATATTTTTAGGGAAATACTACTATGAAAAACATAGATAATCTCGTAGAAGATATATACGAAGTTATTGATTCTGGAACTGAAGTTCATGAAGAAGACATGCAGTTCTTTCTTGATTTTATTCGTGATGAGACTACTAAATTCTTTAGTAAAGAGGATAGAGAAAGGGATCACAAGCCTTCCATAAGAATGTCTAATATCGGTAAAGAAGCTCGAAAGATGTGGTACGATTTTTATGAGCCAGTTAATCGTGATTTAAAACCTAATGAGCGTATCAAATTCTTCTATGGTCATATGCTGGAGGCTTTTCTTCTGTTTCTGTGTAAGGTTGCTAATCATGATGTACGAGACATGCAACGTGAAGTGCAGTTAAATGGAATTAAAGGACACATTGACGCTGTTATTGACGGGGTTGTGACTGACGCAAAAAGCTCTTCAAGTTTTGGTTTTCGTAAGTTTGATCGTGGAGAGCTATTTAGTAATGATCCTTTTGGTTATGTATATCAAATATCTGGCTACATGCAAGCATTAGACATGGACAGAGGTGCATTCCTTGCTATAGATAAGCAGTACGGAGATTTGGCATTGTTACCTGTCGAAGACATAGATACACTGGATGCATCTAAACGAATTGATTACTTGAAAGATGTTTTAGCAGATAAAGGGCAACCACCTGAACGCTGTTACGATGAAGAAATTGAGGATAATGGTAATAGGTCTTTGTGTTCTCAATGTCGGTGGTGTCATCATAAGTATAACTGTTGGTCTGATTCTAATAAAGGGGAGGGTATTCGTACTTTCAATTATTCCAGAGGCTACAAATATTTAACCCATGTTCAAAAATTACCGCGAGTTGAAGAGGTACTATGACCAAATACAAAAAAACGCATCAACCATGTTCTGATTGTGGTAGCAGTGATGCCTTATCATACTACACAGATGGTAACACTTACTGCTTTTCCTGCGGTCAGAAGCATAGTAATGCTACGCTTATCAACGTGTCCACCTTAAAGAAAGGCACAAACATGGAAATAAAAAAAGGCATTGATTCAGATATGTCTGAGAGAGGTATTTCCAAAAATACGTGCAAGTTTTATAACGTCACTAAAGGTGCGACACGTTGGTATTTTCCTTATTATGATAATGATTATACACATATAGCAAATAAGACCCGTCACTTAAAAGATAAGGTGTACTTATCGGAAGGTGATCTTTCTTCATCTACGTTGTTTGGTCAGAATCTTTTTAATAAAGGAAAATACATCACATTAGTAGAAGGAGAGATTGATGCTCTTTCTGCTTTTCAGATGATGGGGAGTAAATGGCCTGTCGTGTCCATAAAGACAGGGGCTAAATCTGCTGTATCGGATGTGTCTAAAAATTATGATTATCTTAATCAGTTTGATAACATAAAGATATGTTTTGATAATGATGAGCCGGGACGCAAGGCGGCAAAGGAGGTTGCTGAACTACTTCTTCCTAAATCACAAATAGTTCATCTTAATCTAAAAGATGTTAGTGAGTATTTAGTAAACAATGAAGAAAAAGAGTTTCAGCGTCTTTGGTGGAACTCTGAGAAGTACACTCCAGAAGGTATCATTGCTGGTTCCAGCATGTGGGATACTATCATTACAGGACCAACGGAAAGTTCTGTACAGTACCCTTATGAGGGCTTAAATAAGTTGACCTTTGGTATACGTATGGGCGAGTTGATAACCATAGCGGCTGGGTCCGGTTTAGGTAAGTCTTCATTCATGCGTGAGATAGCTTATCATATATTAAATAATACAGACCATAATATAGGTTTGCTATTTTTAGAAGAGAGTGTCAGGCGCACTGCTCAAGCCATTGTTGGCCTAGATATGAATAAGCCTATTCATCTTCCTAACTTTGAGTACACAGAGGAGGAGGTTAAGACTTCTTTTAAGAATACACTAGAAAAGGATCGTCTGTTCTTCTTTGATCATTTTGGTAGCAACTCTATCAATAATATAATCTCTCGTGTTAGGTACATGGTTCGTGCGCTAAATTGTAAATACATCTTCCTTGACCATATTAGTATTCTGGTATCTGATCAGACTCAACTTGATGAGCGTAAGGCTCTTGATGAGATAATGACTCGACTACGTACATTGGTACAGGAGTTGGACATTTGTATGTTTGTGGCGTCTCATCTTAAACGTGTCGAATATGGTCATGAGGAGGGCGGTAGGACGAAACTTCACCAACTTAGGGGTTCCGGTGCCATAGGGCAGCTATCGGACATTGTACTGGGCCTTGAGCGCGATGGACAGGCTGTTGATATGCGTGACAGACATACAACTACTGTTCGTGTCATTAAGAACAGGTTTAGTGGTCTTACAGGCCCATCTAATAAGCTATTTTATGATCTTGATACGGGCAGACTATCTGAAATTGCGCTCAACCATGACGATGAATTAGAATCAGAAGATTTCTAAATGATTATATATCAAAGGAGAGTATACCCAGAAGATTTACAATCTAACCCACAAGTATACTATTTGTTCTCTGATAATGATAACAGAAGTGGTCATTGGGCCTTTAGAGATTATGACAATTTCTTAGGTATTCGTATTAAGAATGATGAACATTCTTTTGATAATTCTTATTGGTCTGATACTACCTATGAGGATAACATCAGCAAGATAAAAACGGATTTTAATAAAGTTCAAAACGCACTAAAGCAACTGATACCTATTATCTATAGTGAGCAAACTTTTAATTTCAATATTTCAGAGTACCAAATAAAAAGTCCTAAGACATATGAATACTTTCAGAAGAAGTTGGATTTTATGCAAAAGAATATTCATAATGATTATTACAAATGGGATACTAAAATATGAAAGAGTTTGAGATAGATAAGGATATAATCTGTGCTGCACGAGAAAAGGCAGAAGAATTAGGCGTTGTTAGGCGGTCCATAACTCATGGTGAAGGTAATGTCGCTGGGTTCATAGGGGAAGCATTAGCAAAGAATGTCTATGGTGGAGAAATGGTAAACACATTTAAATATGATTTGGTGTTACCAGACGGTAAACGTATTGACGTTAAGACGAAGCGTACAGGATTTGAACCTAAACCAGATTATGATTGTTCTGTCAGTGACTTTCAAATTGATTATGATTGTGATGGATACATATTTGTGCGCGTTTTACGTAGCTATGAGAAAGGTTGGGTATTAGGATATATAACCAAAGATGATTTTAAAAAGAAAAGCACATATCATAATAAAGGAGAACGAGATGGAGGTTTTATTTTTAGACAATCCTGTTTTAATATAAAAATATCAGAACTAGTATCACCATGAAATACAAATCAAACCTTGAAAGAAGTATCGCAGATACGCTTGATAAATATTCTGTAACTTTTGAATATGAACCAATTCGATTGTCGTATCAACCAAAACCAAAAACTTACATTCCTGATTTCTACATAGCTGATAAGAAATTTTACATAGAGGGAAAAGGATACTTTCATGACAGCTATGAGAGGACTAGACATTTACTAATACGCGATCAATTAGGCGTAGATATTAAGTTTGTATTTCAGAACCCAAAAAAGAGGATAAGCAAAGGATCACGTACTACCTACGCAGATTGGTGCGACAGATATAACTTTGAATATTCTGATTTATGTATACCTAAGAAATGGTTTAAATAAGTAAAAGGAATAAAAATATGGATGAGTCTGATGATACTTTTACAGATGAAGATTTTGAAATTATAAAGAGAATAGCGGGAGTATATGAATCTCTTCCACCCGAATCTGTAGCTCTTATATTAGCACAGAAAGAGGATTTCACATTAAATCCAGAATTTGATGGTTTTGATATGAATGATCAAGTTCTAGTTTCCGTTATTGATAACCTTCCAAAAGAATTTGAAAATAAACTTGTGTTTTATCTCACACATGGTCTACTAGAAATGATAGAAGATAATTTCGAAGACTTAATAGAAGCTGGTAAGAATAGGATAGAGTATCTAAAAAAACAAAAAAATAAATCCAGTGCCACTATAGTTCAGTTATCTGACTATAGAAATAAGTTTAAATAGAAGGATAAAATTATGGCTGAACAAGTACAATTTGAAAATGATATGTGGGAAGAGATTAATTCTCCTTCTCACTATAACAATAATACAATGGAGACTATTAATTTAATAAAAAATAGCATGAAAGTTCTCGAATATGAAGGTTACCTTAAAGGAAATATAATTAAGTATGTTAGTAGATATCGTCATAAGGAGAAAGAAAATCCTAAGAAAGATTTACTGAAGGCGCAATGGTATCTATGTAAGTTGATAGAGGAGATGAGTTAATATGGGTAAAAGTCAAACCTTAGAAGATAAACTTAATATCTTTCATCGTGCTTTCAAACATCCTTTGGGACTTAACTATCCTAAACCTCAACCCTATGCAGATGATGTAAAGAATTTACGAAGGAGTTTAATTCAGGAAGAGTATAAGGAATTAATGTATGCTATCAGCAATCAAGATGATGACGATGTTCTTAAAGAGCTTTGTGATCTGGTTTACGTGTGCGTTGGT
>TARA_R110002020_G_scaffold123484_1_pt1 | contig 12548 bp, 16 predicted proteins | sample TARA_R110002020 | Tara Oceans TARA_R110002020 (sample SAMEA4396489) | marine metagenome | biome: Westerlies Biome; feature: [MES] marine water layer (ENVO:01000295) within the mesopelagic zone...; material: water (ENVO:00002006), including particulate matter (ENVO:01000060) such...
AATTTGATCGCTTCCAGAAATGGCCTCCACCTTCGGGTGGGGGCTATTTCTTCGTTTAATCGTCTTTCAGAGGGGTCTAGGATCGATTCTGAGAGCTTTTTGGGCTTTCGTTGGTGTAAACCATTGCTGAAAAATTAAGGGCCCTCTAGCGCTTTCCACCGTCGTAAGGTGTTGCATGACCTAAAGAAACCATTTCATCATTCAGGCACGCTCCTTCATGGTTAAGAATGTTCCCAAGTATTCTTCCGAATTTGCCTTTCTTATCTAATTGAGTTTGCACGATCACAGCTTCGCAAGCACCTAACCAATTCTCAACAAATTGCTTCGCTTCTAACCCTTTCTGTTTCTCAACCAAGTCTCTAGTCCTTGATTCGGGTGCATTGATGCCAGCGAAACGAATTCGTGCTTTTAAGTGCAAGTCGAATCCAAGATCAAGAGTTACGTCTATCGTGTCTCCATCTACTACTCGTTCAACTGTAGCTCTGTAGTGGTAAAGTTTGCTATTGCTCATTTGTCTCCTTTGATGACGGCGCTGCATTCATTGAAAACGCTGCGTCGAGTTCTTCTAATGTGATCTTTCCGTCGTCTGCATAAGCTGCTGCTAGTTTACTAACAACATTAGCAACAGCGGTGAATCCAGCCAACAAGCAGGCTTTAAAAGGTTCAATCCCTCCAATTATGCTTGCGCCTCCTACTACAGCCATGCTTTGATAGATGAACGTAGCTAGGATTCTCATGCAAACACTTCTGATAGTCGCTACTGTATTATTCATTTCTTTGCTGCCAATCTTCTATAGCAACGCCGATTAAGTGCGCTACTAAAGCAATGATTGAAATATAGATGCCTTTTTTTAATGTGCTTCCGCTCAAAGTAATAAGGACCAATAAAGTTCCTCCTATAGTTAGCGAAAGAAATAGTATTTCCTTAGACAATCTTTTAATCATTTTTATTCCTTCCTCGGCTACTCTGTGATGGCGCTCCAGAAGAACTGCCTCCGCTTGATCCACTAGATACACCTCCACTCGGTCCGCTCGGTCTAGTTGGTGTTGGTGTCGTTACAGTTGGCGGTGCTGGTCTAACAGCTATCGCCGTTGCTGAAACTACGGCTGTTGCTGCCACGACAGTACGCCGTTCTTCTATAGTTATTGTTTGCCCATCAGCTTGGTAATCTTCAAAGCCACCACCAAAGACATTGACTTCTTCTTCCAGCTCGCTTTTCGTTTCTGAATCTGCCTCGTTGAATATCTCAGGGTTTTCCTCGAACAGTTCTTCTAGTTGTTCGTCTTCTGCTTCTTCAAAGAAGTCTTCGTTGTCTTCCAGTATTTCTTCGAGAACGTCATCGGCTTCAAGTTCCTCGATCAGTTCTTCTAGGGCTTCTTCATCTTCTAATAATTCCTCCACATCTATTTCTTCAAGGTCTAAGTCTGGGTCGTCTTCCCATTCTCCGGTTTCCTCGTCGAAATAAATGTCTTCCTCATTTGGTGGCCCTTCCTCAAATTCGTCTATAAATCCTTCGTCTAAATCTTCTGGGGTTTCTTGTTCAAAAGGTTCTATTTCTATTTCTTCCTCTATAGGTTCACCTGTATTTTCTTCTTCTTCAAGTAGTTCTTCTTCATCTATTTCTGGCAGTTCATCTAGTATAAATTCTTCTGGAAAGTCATCTTCTGCTTCAATCGGTTCTCCATCATTTGCATCTGCATCGAAATCCCAGTCAAAGTCGTCCCAGTCAATATCATCTAGTTCTTCCCAGTCTATATCGTCAATGATGATAGGCTCTGGTGATGGTATGGGTTCAGGTGTCGGTATTGGTAGTGGCAGTGGTGTTGGGGCTGGTGGTTGCGGTGTCGGACTTGGGGGAATAGGTGTTGGGGTCGGTTCAGGTTCGGGAGTTGGTGTAGGTGAAGGCTCTGGTGTCGGCTCAGGTATTGGCTCCGGTGTCGGGGAAGGTTGAGGCTCTGGTGTTGGTGTGGGATATGGAGTTGGACTTGGCTCAGGTGTTGGTTCAGGAGTCGGCGTTGGTTCGGGAGTCGGTTCAGGGGTCGGAGTCGGTTCCGGTTCAGGTGTCGGTGACGGAGTTGGTTCCGGTTCAGGGGTTGGCGTAGGTGTCGGTTCCGGCGTGGGTGTGGGCGTTGGCTCTGGTGTCGGTGTCGGTGAAGGTGTGGGCGTTGGTTCCGGCTCAGGTACTGTCCAAACTCCACCAGATATTTCCATCGTGTAAGTGCCGACATAATCAGTATCGAAAGCATCAGCCCTAAGCCGATATTCTCCACTGTCCAAAGTAAGATTCAACTGTGAATCCCAGCACATATTAGAACCGTCATTATGTGGGGCTGAATCATCATCATCAGCTATAAGAGTTAGCACTTCTTCACCATCTACTTCTTCTATTGAATAAAGCCAAATATGTGGATCAGCAGCATAAGCGTGCGGTGCATTATCCCAATCGTCGCAGGTCATGGAAGTAAAAGTAGTGGCGGTTACTGGAGTCTGATCTTCTGTCACTTCAAAATCAAATGTCGGGCCTTCTCCAAAGGTATTAACCCAAACAGTACAGTCCCAGCCGTCGTCACTTTGTTCGCATGTTGTTTCAGTTGCATAGACAGGAGGAGTAAACCAAGCTAGCAACAGAACAGCTACAAGGGATATGCGACTAATTATTCTAAAAGCGGTGGCAGAACGCATGTTACAAGAATAGAACTTTTACAGTAAAAAAACTTTTTTGAAAAATATCAGTTTGGTGGTTGCAAATCCCCCATGACAGGTTAGAGTGGAACTCATGGAAGCAACACACACAAATCAAACGGAAGGAAATTCCATGAAAGCAAAAGATATGGTAATCGGAGAAATCTATGTAATTCACGGCTCAAAAGGACGAGGCAGGCTCCTAATGGTACATGACATGAAAAAATGCTGGTATGACAAGAATGGGAATGCCAAAACCTACACTGTGGAAAACTCTGAAGGAGACTTCTCCGAAATCAATCTAATGAATGACACTACCGTTGAGGAAATCTAACCTCATAAAAAAATAAAGGTTTGAGGTAGAAACCCTCGTAAAAAGAAACCGGCTGTTTGGGGTCGTAAAGCCTTGACAGGAACACTGGGACCGCTCCGGCGGTCTTAAGACCTTTTTAGTGCTACATCATTGTTCTACGTTCACGTTCTCTGACCCCTCCCCAGACACCGAAATCTATCTGATTAGTTAAACTGTAATCCAAACACTCAGTCTGCACTGTGCAACTGTCACAGATTTCCTGAACATCTTTCTCAGGTGTTCGGAATTTATTGCTTGGGAAGAACCAAGTCGTTGGCAACCCTCGACAATTTGCTTTAGATTGCCAACGATAATCTACTTCTTTGAAGATGTTTTGGTTGTCGGTTTTTTCTTCGCAGGAGATTTTTTCTTGGTAGAGGGAGAGGTGGCCTCTTTTTTTGCTTCAGGGGATTTCTTTTTCGCTGGGGCTTTCTTCTTGGGCTGCTGTAATTTCTTCCAAGTATCTTCATCCACATAGCCGACGATATTTAAACCATTATCGGTTTGAAATCTAGCTACTGCCCTGTCTGTGCCAATAGCATAGCGTCCATCAACGTAGATGCTAGCACCGTTAGCATTTAAGAGTTCTTGCAAAACCCTTACAGCGTGCGTATTGGAGTTGTTTACCACCGATAGCGGTGGTGTTCCTATGTCTGTCATTTTTTTCCTATTCGTATAGTTGTTCGTCAGCATCTTCTGGAATGTCAGGCAGTTGCTTCACAATCGAAGCAGTAGCATCACCTATCGGAGCCATCGTGCAGAATGCTCCTTTAAGTACACTAATCGCTGCAGGTAATCCACCGATGGCCGCCATTTTAAGAGTACTGATTCCACCCATGTCCACTCCCATTCCTGAAGCTGTTAAAAGCCCAAGGAAAGACTGAACGTAAGTAAAGACAGCTCGCTCTAAAATGTCTTTAATTTGCTCTAGATTAAGTCTCATATTTGTCTCCTATTTCAATAGCATAGCCCAAGTGTTCTTGCCAACTATCCCATCAATGACCAATCCGTTAGCTCTTTGATATTGACGGACTGCTTTATCTGTTTTGCGCCCCCATATCCCATCTGGAAAACCGCACTTGTAACCTTTGGCCGCTAAACGTTCCTGCACTACTTTAACTGCTGAATTGCGACTGCCTCGTCTAAGAGGTCTGCGTGCAACCTGTTCCCCTAATTGAGCGAGTGCTGCTGCAACTCCTTTAAGGTCTACTTTAGCTTTTTTCACTGTTTTGGTTTCAGACTTCTCGCCTTTCATAGCTGGCGCTTGGAAAATTCCTTTACTGTTGCGCCACTGATAATGCCACGCTTCATACTGCGGTGAGAAAACTGTCTGACAGACTCCATATTCTTTCGCTATCGGAACAAACTTAGCCCAAGTCAGTCCACCGCTTAATCGAATGTCTACAGCGTGTCCGTAATTGTCGAACGGCTGCTGCATGTGCCATGAGCCTTGAAACAGTCCCCCTCCAAATTTCCTATGAGGGTTAGCTGCAAGATTAAAATGCGAATAGCCTGCTTTGCCTTTCAACTTGTTCTGATAACCATCCCAGAAGTATTTTTGATCTGCGAAACTGCGAACGCCTGAGACTATTTTGGCTCTCCCAGATATGTCAGGTTCAGTATTCAGTAAAGCTTCTAAACGTGCTTTGAAAGTTGGATGCAATAAATCCACTCGGACATTCTTGCTAGTTGTAGGCAAAGTCATAGAACCATAGTAGAGGTAATTGATGTCTAGATCAAGGTTCTAGTGACACTACAAACGATTCTAAGCCCCATTTAAGGTGTTCGTGGTGTAAACCATTGCTGAAAACATTGCTTTGCTTAGAAACGATGTAGCAGATTTTTTGAAATAATACAGAAAATATCAGTAGAATGGTTGCAAATCCCCCATGACAGGTTAGAGTGACAACTATGGAAGCAACTCAACTAAATCAAACGAAAGGAAATTCCATGAAGAAAGTAGCGATAGAAGCAAACCACATCCTCAGCGATGCCCAAGACGGCAAGATCGTAGTCTTCGCTTGGCAGAACGGTGGAGGCGAGACAGCCTTAGCAGGGGAGCCATCAGTAAGAGTTAAAATTACTCTAGACCTTGAAGACGCTCGGAACCTTCTGGCAGACCTACAAGAAAATATTGATTACATAGACACAGTAGCCTAATCAACAAACAAGCGACCCCTCACTTCGGTGGGGGGTTTCTTTACTTTTTAGAGTGCGACCAGATCACCAGAAGCTACAGCATCTTTCGCTTGCTGTGTCGTGGCTTCCAACTCATCGCCGAACTGAAACTGGGAATCTCCAAGGAGCAGACCCTTCTCATACGTTCCCAGAGTTTGATTAAAATAGAGCTGGTTGCAGTTAACTCTGTACTTGGGCATCTTGTACCACTTCAAACTTTGGTTCCTCATCCTCTGGGGTGGCTTCGTCTAACAGTTCGCCCATCTTTCTTATTTGTACTGCTTGAATACAAATCTGAGTTTCTTTCGGGAACTGTGTTTGCATTTCGTTAAGTATTTCACTTGGGTTAATTTGTATCTCCATTTTACTCTCCGTCTTCTTCTTCAACTTCAATAATTACTTCTCGTTCATATTCAACGACTAGCTCGCCATCTGTGTCTGTTATGTTGCTGTTAATAATGGCTTGGTCTTTACGTTCCCCTATTACCATCCAAGAACAAACTGCACTGTCTGGTCCGTTAATTGTTAGCGTCTTTCCGGAAAGCGACCAAGTGACCGCATTGCCTGATGAGCTAACCATTGACCAAAGATTCTTATTTAATGCCTCAAATGTTCCTGCCGTCATATTTGAAACTGTGTCTAGATCAACGGTAGCAGAACCTCCGCTAAGGGTTACCGTTCCTCGATAAATGTTGTCACATTTTGGTCCTTCAATAAAGCTATGACGCAAACGCCAATCGCCACCTTTAGTTGGGTGCGCTATATCAAACGATCCAGAGTCTTTAGTTAGGCTTCCATTCACATCTAAACCAGAGTTTGTCAGAACCATTCTTGATGAGGATGTGTCAGTAAACCAGATATGTTTGCTTGGATGACCTGAATCGCCGTCGCCGTATAAGTTGTAACCAGCACCATCTGTGAGCGTTGTTCCACCTGAACGCAACTCTAAAATTTCACGACCTGAACTTGGGCTATTTCTAATCATGCTCGTTCCGTTTCCTGTGAATAGCAAACGACCACTGCTGTCAATTACTATTGGATTGTTCGTGACTCCACCGCTGTAATCATTAGAAGTCCCAAAGTGAAGTTCAGAACCGCTACCAGTTATCTTTGCTGCTATTCTTGCGACTGGGTTGTCCGTGCCTGTGTACGAAAAATCAAGCGCTGTGAAATCATTAGCATCGTATTGACTGTTAGTAATACAAACTCCACCTTTGTTAGTTCCGGTAAATGAAGTTAAGTCGTCATCAGTAGCAAACTCAACAGACCAAGTAGGGGCAGTTTCGCCAAAAGATAAATGCCCTGCTGGTCCAACGATCAGAGCGTCTGTGCTTTCATCCCACCAAAAATAACCATTCGCAGTTGTCGCTCCGTAAAAGATGACATCGTGTCCTGTATCGTCTACGCCTACTGTGAACGTTCCTGTCTGCTGAGTATTCCCAACAAAAGTGCTTGTGCCTACAACTGAAAAAGTAGTGTCCGCATGGTTCGCATTCTCTGGAGTTGTTGAATCAGGGTCGGATATATAAACCCGATCATTTACTAAATCTATTCCGATAGGTAGAGGTGAGTTGTCTGTTGTTCCTGAGCCTGTAGTTTGGTCAATGAGCGCTCTGAAGTTTCCTGCAAAATCATTCCAGTCCGTATTCGTGACGATGTAACCGCCAGCCCGATTGTTAACTTGATACTGCCAATTAATTTGAGTCATAGTGTTAAGTCCTTATCCAAAGAATAGTCTAGTTGTATTTGAAAGTTCTGAGAAGGCTGCATAAGTTCCTGAACCGTCATCAAGTACCCAGTAGCCAGCAGTATCGGCTGGTGATAGTTCCATCTTGGTTCGCCATTGGTTGCCTTTGCCTGTGTGGGTAATTCGTTCGCAGATCACTGTTGAAGATATTGCGTTTCCTGCTGCTGGCGTTCGTTCAACGATATATGCGTTTCCTAATTCTGCTGGAAGCACTTTCGCCCAGAGAGCGGATTGTTCCTGCGGTCTTAAGGTTATTGATTGAACCCTGTTCGCTGGATTAGCTTGTCTACCTACGATGTATTGCGCCCAAGAAGTAGCATCACCAGATGCCGTTAGCATCAATCCTGTTTCTGATAATGCCCTAATGCCAAATTTGGTTTGAGAGTCAGTGTCGTTTTGAACTGTGCCTGATGCACCACCTGCCGTCGTTGTGGTTACCCGATTAACGATGTTGTGGTCATCCATTGAGAAATCTAAACCATTGTATTTAACTTTGCCACCGCTTGTATCTGTATCCGAGAAGGTTGCTGAAATGGTCGCAAACTCACTGATTCTATTTAGCCGGTTCTTAAATGTCATAACGCCAGCTCTTGAAACAAAGAAGCTACCGATCTCTGCATTCTCTATATCTTGGCTCTGTAGTAAAACATCTAAAGTTGTAGCGTATGTTTTTGCTGGCACTGTCTCATTGTTTGAGTCATTATCAATATCTCGGTAACCGGCAACAGATACAGCTCCTGCTGCACCGCCGTTAGGCCATGACGCTTGATCCAATAGATTAGCAATACGCAACCCTGAAAGTTCTTCTGATTCACTTGAACCATCACAGAATGCAAGCGACAGCATCTTGAAAGCATCTACGCATTCTATTCTGGTAATAGCATCTTTTTCTTGTGGGTATTCTTGCACCCAGCGTTCAACGAACCCACGAAAAATTACATACGTTGTGCTTGTGCTTGGGTCTGTTGCCTTAACCCTAATATGTCTTAAGGGTATGACATTTGTCCCACCATCATAGTACGGTGAGCCTGAAGCAGTATTTGATGGGTCTAGTTTGCCGTTGGTGTTGTTGCAAATAATAACCGCTCGCCCTGCTTGGGTAGTTGCGAGTTCTTGTTGTCTGCCTCTAACAATTTGAAATTCTCGTATCGTGTTAGCTGTCGATATTGTGGTGAAATCGTCGTCGTCTGCTGTTTCAGTAATTCCCTTAGTGAAAGCGACTTCTACGGTTACGGTAGCGAGAGCCATTAGCCGAACTCCAGAGAGGCGTTCCTACCTTTAATCCTTATCAACTGGTTCTGTATTGTCTCAGCGAGGTCATATTCTGTTAATACTGACCCTGATACGTTTACAGTGACGTTGGTTCCACCGCCCATATCTCCCATGCGATCTAGAGGTATAACAGCTTCTGGTCCAGCCTCACCAATCAATCCAAGAGTTGGAGCAGTAACGATTCCTCCAGAAGCCATTGGTGTCGCTCCTAAGAAACCTGATACGGAAGCCCCAAAGCTAGCTACATCATCGTATTGATTAACCATATCTAAGAAATTGAGCATGGATTCGTCATAATCAACAGTTATACCTAGCCCTATAGCTATTTCAGTTCCGTGTAGATTCTGAGCGTCAGTATGTATTTCACCTAGCAATTCCTCTAGTCTTTCATATTCGGATAGTGGCATCGTGTCTTTAATTGATTCTAAGAACGCTGCCTGATTCTCAAATTCTGTATTAATCTCATCAAGGCTCATCCCTGCCATAGCTTCGGCAACGTTACCAAGAGAACCTGCGTAATTTTTAGACGCCGTAATTAATGCTTCTTCCCTTTCAAGCGCAGTTAAAGACTCATCGTTCTGTTTCTCTAACGCATCAAGAACTCCAAGCATGGCATTTTCAACGTTGTTCTGAGCTTCATCTAACTCGAATGCCTCATCAATAGAGTCACGCATACTGCTAACAATGGCATCGAATGAATCCTTAACTCGCTGTAACTGTTCTTCGGTCTTTTCCATTGCTGCATCAAGTTCTTCTTGCTGCTTGATTAATTCTTCTTCAGTTACTATGAGTTCTTCTTCAGCTTCTACAGCTTCGTAAGTCATGTTGGTAAACCTGCGGACGTCCTCCGCTACTTCATCAGTAATTTTCTTCTTATCTTCTAGCGCTGTATTGATTTTCTCCATCGCAGCGGTGTACGTCATCGTGTCGCCAGCAGCGTCAATAAGTTCAGCTCCGTATTGTCCCAACGCTCCAGTGACTTCGGCTATGCCTGCATCTGATTTGAGGTACTCTTCATTCATCTTGTCTAAAGATTTCCTATTATCATCAAAAGCGTCAGCAGTTTCATCCATTGAATAAAGAAGTTTCTCTGCTTCTTTCCGAGTGATTTGTTCGTTATCAATTAACTCAGCAAGGTGGCTGGTAACTGCTCTGACTTCTGGGTCTGCGTTGCGTAAGGAATCAGCAAACTCATCATTGGTTATGTGCGCCCTGCGTGCTTCTTTTTTAAGTCGTTCAAACTCGTCGCTACCTGTTGACATGGCTGTTGTGAGTTCTTCCATGTTGAAGCCAGCATCACCGAAAGCTTCTGAAACATCTTGCTTAATAAGTTCAGCCATCAATGTCTGCTCGCCTACAAATTTGCTTGTTGCTTCTTCAGCGCCCTCAGTTGCCTGTTCAACTATTTTTAATTCTTTAGCTAGTTCACTTACACGATCTTTGAGTGTTGAAGCAGGATCGCCAGCGTCAATGAATTCTTGGCTCAATGTTGCCATTCTATCTCTGGCTTCTTTCGCACGTTTGCGCATGCCACCAAAGACTTTAGTAAGTACGATGCCACCTGCTACGGCTGCTCCGAAAGCTAATGGGTGTGCTTTAGCTACTCCAAGCAAACCACTCATTCTTCCTAGCAGTCCTTTGCCTTGTTTGGCTCCTATCTTTGCAGATAATTTACCAAAGGCTGGTATTGCACCTCCTAGAACAGTTGCACCGCCACCAATTATCCTCATAGCTGGTCCTGCTGCTGCTGCAAGCCCAACAAAAGCTATGGTTGCTTTCTTCAATGGGTCCGGCATCTTTGCAAAACCACTAGCGACAGTTCCAATAACATCAGCTAATTTTGTAAGGATAGGAACCACTACTGGGATAAGGACTTCACCAACTCTGACAAGCGCTAATTTCAGATCAGCCATAGCTTGCTGAAGTTTGAACGCAGTTGTTTCTGATGTGACAGCGAACGCATCATCAAGCGCTCCAGTGGTATCGGTCATACTCGCAAATATCGCTTCAGTTCCAGCCGAGTTCTTTCCCAGCAAGTCCATGACACCTGAAAGTGCCCTGATGTTTCCAAAGACGGCTGCTGCTTTTTCAGACTGACCATCGAATTCAACTGCAAGTGTTTTCAGGACAGATAGCAAACCTTTTTCGGAAAGTTGGTTACGCAACTCGGCAGAGGAAAGCCCCATGCTTGTAAGAGCTTCTTCAGATTGTTTGGTCGGGCGTAGAAGTGAAGCTAGGATTCCACGAACTTGCGTGCTTGCTTCGGCTGCATTAGTTCCGGTTCTTGATAATGCTGCGAACGCTGCGCCGACTTCATTAAACTTTACTCCCATTGCTGAGGCTAAAGGCAAGACTCGACCCATTGACCCAGCGAGTTCAGATGCTTCTAATTTACCTTCACGAACAGCTGCGACCATAATGTCAGTGGCTTGAGTTGCTGAAAGGTTTTCAGCGCCGTAAGCATTTAAAGCTGACGTAGCAAGATCAGCAATCGTAGCTGTTTCGCCTAGTCCAACGGCTGCTGCTTTCGCTGCAGCTTCAAGCGTTTCAGTTGCATCAGCACCTCTGATACCTGCGGAGGTGATAAAGAACATCGCATCAGCTAAGTCTTTTGGTGCTTGCGCTGTTTTGCCTGATAATGACTTAACATCTTCCTCAAAGTCTTTAACTGTTTCAGCGGACAATCCAACCAACGACTGTATTTTGGTCATTGATGCTTCAAAGTCTGAAGCCATCTTGATTCCAGCACCACCAACAAGACCTATTGGTAGTGTGACTTTTTTCGTTAGCGTCTTGCCTGTAGCAGAAGCCTTTTTACCAAATGACTTTAATGAACCTTCCGCAGCTGCAAGCTGAGTTTTCATTTGAGTAGCGTCAGCGGTAATGATCGCCTTCAGGACAGTTGTCATCGCTGCCATTAGCGTTTCCTCTGCTTAGCTTTTTGTTTTGCCATTTCGTTTGCTCGTTTTTTCTCGTCTGCTTCTATTTGATAAAGCGCTCGCCATTCTGTCAGCTCAGCACTTGACATTCTGTTAAGCATCTCACCAACTGGCATACCTAGATCACGAGCAAGGTGGAAATAAAATCTTAGCTCAGGGTTTCCTCCGCTGAGTCCGAGAAATCTTTTCCCACTTCATCAACCGAATCCCCAGCCAAGCCTGAAATTCTTAAACATGCTTGAGCTACATCGTCTACGGTTTGCGCTGACTTTTCAGCAAGTAGCCACTCTAAATCTTCTTCAGCGAATACTTGCTCCCCTGTATCAGGGTCGAAACAACAGTTAAGTAGAACCATCGAGAAAAGTTTGGTAGCGGTATTTTCATTTTCCGCTGCCCATTCTTCCTGCATGTGTGAACGCTGTAGGGCTGTCATTGACCTTACGCCAATTTTTACGCCCCAAGCGTCCACGTCGATGATTTCTACTTCCCTGTCATCAGCTTGTCTGATCTTGTCTGCTAATCGTGCCACGTTAATCTCCTAACAGATTGATTGATTAGTAAGTTCCTCTAGTTACCGCTCCGGTTACTTGAAGATCTACTGAAAAGGTTACCACATCTCCAACTGGGTTTGAGACACTGTAGTTAGTCATTATGGCTTCGCCAGTATATTTGACGTTGCCTCCGGTTGAACCTGCTGGGCCGTAAATGAATGATCGAGAAGCAGGCTCAGTCCCACTCAGGTACCCGTCAATCGTCGCATCCCAGAGTCCGCTTACGCTGATTGTGGTGTCTTTTAGACCTACGATGTAGGACTTGTTAGTTGAACCGAACGCTGTGGTTTCGGCTGTGTCTATTGTTTGAGGAAAGCTAACGTCAGTGAGCGTATTGGCGAGGCTACGGCTAGTACCGCCAGTATCGTCAAGCGCAAAGTCTGTAGACTTTCCATGTGCAAAAGTTGGCATTTGATTCCTCCTAGAATCTTGCTGCAGCTACCATAAAGGTTATGGAGCCACTTGAACCGGCAGTAGAAGCCGTCACTCGAAGGTAGCGGTTCACTGTTCCGGTTACTGCTTTGATTTCACTAGTGACAGCCGATGAGCCGACAACGGTGAATGATATAAGGTCAGCCCAAGTCGAATCATTCGCTGAGTGCTGGACCTTGATTGTGGTGTTCCCATTAACGGTATTCGTGGGAACGTGTAGAGTAGCTGCGCCACCATTAGCTGATGATGCTGCGTTATCTACAGAACTTAATGCGCCCAATGAACCGTGGGCGATGCTTGCGCCTGCTGTGAGTTGAACTCCATGAGCTAGAGCGAAAGTTAGATTTGTGATGTCGCTGTTGGTGCATTCAAAGTCTGCTGCGACTGTCACGAC
>TARA_R110002020_G_scaffold103317_3_pt1 | contig 12547 bp, 12 predicted proteins | sample TARA_R110002020 | Tara Oceans TARA_R110002020 (sample SAMEA4396489) | marine metagenome | biome: Westerlies Biome; feature: [MES] marine water layer (ENVO:01000295) within the mesopelagic zone...; material: water (ENVO:00002006), including particulate matter (ENVO:01000060) such...
TTCTGAAGCTAGATATTTTATAATAACTGGCGGTAGGGGATCAGGTAAATCTTTTGCGGTTACTGTATTCTTAACGCTTTTAACAATGACACAAGGCATTAGAATATTGTTCACAAGGTTTACTATGGTATCAGCACATCTATCAATAATACCAGAGTTCTTAGAAAAAATAGGTCTTTTAGGATATGACAATATATTTGATGTAAACAAAGCTGAGGTTGTTAATCTTAAAAACAAAAGTGACATACTATTCAGAGGAATCAAAACGTCAGCTGGAAATCAGACTGCAAGTTTAAAATCATTACAAGGCATAAGTACGTGGGTATTAGACGAAGCTGAAGAATTAGTAGACGAAGATATATTTGACACTATTGATTTAAGCATAAGGGAAAAGAATGTCCAGAATAGAATTATACTTATACTGAATCCAGTTACTAAAGAACATTGGATATACAACAGGTTTTTTCAAGACAAAGGCGTAGAGGGTGGTTTTAATGGCGTTAAAGACAATGTATGCTATATACATAGTACATACCTAGACAATAAAGATAATCTATCTAAGAGCTTCTTAGAGCGTATTAAAAGCATAAAGCATATCAATATAAAAAAGTACACACACAAAATATTAGGCGGTTGGTTAGACAAAGCTGAAGGTGTTGTATTTGATAATTGGAGAATAGGAGAATTTAATCCAGATAACTTACAAGTATCTTGTGGACTTGATTTTGGATTTTCTATTGATCCTGATTCCTTAACGTCTATTGCAATAGATAAGAAACATAAGAAGATTTATCTTAAAGAAGAAATATACCGTAATGGCTTAAAGTCACACGAATTAGCACAAATAGTTTTAGATAAAGTAGGACAAACTCTGATAATAGCTGATAGTGCTGAACCTAGACTTATTGCAGACCTTAAACATTTAGGGGTAAACATAAAGCCAGTAAAAAAAGGTACTATAGAAAGTGGCATAACCAGGATGCAAGATTATGAGTTAATTGTTTCATCTGAATCTACCAATATAGCTAAAGAGCTAAATAACTATGTATATGCAGACAAAGGTTCAAAATTATATGTAGATAATTACAACCACGCTATAGACGGTGTTAGATATAATATTATATATCATTTAGATAATCCTAATGCAGGTAAATATTTTGTGCATTAAAAATGGGACTGCTAACCATAACAGCCCCATTTCCCAAGAAAGAATATGAATGAACTGTGCAAATATAAACCTTTAAACTAAATAATAACTATTTCTTTTATATATTATGGATGTCAAAATAAAAAAAGACGGAAAACAAAAAACTTACAAGCTAATAGATTCTTGGTCAGATGTGACTTTAGATAAATGGATTAAATTAATTGACCTAAGAACAAAAAGCAAAACAAAAGAAGCTGAAGGAACAATAGCTTTGTTATCGGACATACCAAAACAATTAATTAAAAAATTACCCTTAAGAGATGTCGCAGTTTTAATGGGTAAAGCGGCAGAAACACAAAGTAAGCAAGATAATGTACTTTTAAAAGTATTTAAAATAGATGGTATAGAATATGGTATGCATCCAGATTTATCGTCACTTACTTTAGGAGAATATGCTGATATGGAAAACTTTATAAAATCAGGAATAGAAAAAAATATGCCAGAATGTATGGCTATATTATTTAGACCTATTATAGAAAAAAAGAATAATGCTTATACAATAGAAGCGTATGATGGTAATATTAATGTCAGGGCGGAAATAATGAAAAAGATGAAAGCTGAACAAGTGCAAAATGCACTGGTTTTTTTTTATCATTTAGGCAAGACGTTATCAGAAATTTTGCCGTTGTGTTTCAAGGATCAAGCAGACAAGATAATGAAAAAATACCAGATACAGGATTTGCTGAAAAATGGGGTTGGTTCGGAGTGATGCACAGGTTATGTAATCAAGATATAAGTAAACTAGAAAGTATAACTAAAATAAATTTATTTGAATGTTTAACTTGGTTAACTTATGAAACAGATTTAGATTCACAAAATAAAGTAAAATATGATAAATAATAAGACATATAATAATGCTATTGATACCTTAAAACAATTAGGAATTGAGCATAAGCAAATAGAAACTACAACAACTGGTGATATATATGATATTGATTTATCTTTAAATACATTGTTCCCTTTATTTCATATTAATCCAGTAAACGTAACAACAGGTCCCTCTACTTTGACCTATAACTTCCAGCTATTTGTAATGGATTTAGTAAGTCAAAAGAAAGACTGGACAGAAGCTAATATACAATCAGCTGATAATTTAAGTAATGAACAAGAAGTGCTTTCTAGCTGTTTACAAATTTGTGTTGATATAATAGGAATGTTACGTCATAGTAAATGGCAAGGTGCTGGAGAATTAGATATAAATGATCCTGTCTACTTTACAGAAGGGGAATATACTATTGAACCATTTACAGAACGTTTTGATAACTTATTAACTGGTTGGGTATTTACAATAGGAATAGTAGTACAAAATGATTTTCAAACTTGTGTTATTCCAGTAGATAATAATTCAATAGGTAAATGACATTTAAAATAGGTAAATATAAAATAAAAATAGGATTTTTTAAAATAAGTATTACTTTATGAAGTACGAAGAAATATTAGAACAATTAGAATTGATAAGTATAAGTTTAGAAAGTTATACTGACTATCCTGAAAGTGCTACAAATAATGCTAAAAGAGCTAGAGATTGGAAAGAAAAAAATGGTTCTGATTGTGGTACTAAAGTGGGTTGGACAAGAAGTTCACAATTAGCAAAAAGAAAACCAATATCAAGAGATACAATAGCTAGAATGGCTTCTTTTAAAAGACACCAACAACATAAAGACGTACCTTATTCAGAAGGCTGCGGTGGTCTTATGTGGGATGCGTGGGGTGGTACTTCAGGAGTAGAATGGGCAATTAATAAATTAAAACAAATAGACAAAAAATAAAATTATGGCAGATTTAACAACAACAATTACCGAAGCGGTTACCTTAAATGGAGCTACAAGAGGTACTACAAATACTTTAACAACTACTGGAATAGTTGATGTGTTTGAAAGAATACTAACTTGTTCACATTCTAATACTACTACTATAGCAACTCTTGCTTCCACACCACACGCTTCAGCAGGAGCTTTAGACGTAGAGAACCTTAAATATTTAAGAATTTCAAACTTGAGTACAGATCAAGATATGAAGTTAGCTTTAGTGACTACAAACACAAATTATCAAGTAACAGTTAGAGCAGGTGGCTCACATATATTGTTTCAAGCTGAGGAAGGTGCTATAGGTGAAACTGACACTACCCCAGCATTTGGTACTTTAGAAGACATAACAAGTGTTCAAGTAAGACCTTCAGCAACAACTGATGTTCAAGTAGAAATATTTGCAGGATTAGTCTAGTGGACACTAAAAACATAGAAAGGTATTTAGAATCTTTTGGTAAACAAGTAGTCAATAGGTCTAAGGCTAATTTAGGTAAGAAAAAAGGAGGATCAACTCAATTAGCAAAGACAATTAGATTTGAAGTTCAAAATATATCTGGTGGTTTTACTGTAAAATTCTTTATGGCTGATTATGGAGCTTATTTAGACAAAGGAGTTTCAGGAACACAAGAATCTATAAGTTATAAAGATTATCAAAATAAAACAATTAAAAGTCCATATAAATATACGAACAAACAACCACCATCAGGAATATTGCAAAAATGGATAAAGAAGAAAGGATTAAAAGGTAGAGATAAAAAGACAGGTAGATTTATTACTAACAAATCATTTGCTTTTTTAATAGCTAGATCAATTAAAAAGAATGGAATTAAAAGTCTTAGTTTTTTTCAGAAACCTTTAGGATTAGGAATTAAACAATTTGGGGGAGAATTATTGAGTGCTTTGTCAGAAGATATAGCATCAACTTTAGTAAAATTTAAAAAAATTAAATAGAATGGCACTTATTATAATACAAGAACCGTTATACGCCGAATTACCAGTAGGGCAGCAATTAATATTTACAGTTAAAGATGGCTATGTTGTTGGTACAGAATTTAAAGTTAAATATGTTGCAGTAGTGGAAGCTGGTCAAAGTCCTAATGCATTAAATACAATAGGAACCTTTAAAACGACACCAAATAATAATGGTTCAGGTATATTTGATTTTAGACCAGTTATTGAAAACGAAGTTAATCCTGACAATGAACCAGAAAGAAGTTCACTTACTTTAAGTAAACCAAGTTATAAGTCCAAAGTATTTCTACCACTAGGAGCAGATCCTTTTATTTTTCCTTTACATATAATAGACAAAGCATCATTAAGTTCTGATAGTGTTAGGTTTTTTAGAATACAATTTTATACTGAATCTTCGCCTACAGCAACAGGGAGTGTAACAAGAACAGTAAATGCTACAACTTCAGCTTTATTTACTGTAATAAATGGAGTTATACAGTATGATGACACACTTACACTAAGTTCAGGAAATTATGGTTATGATATGAGTAGCTTTACACCTAATGCAACAGGAGTTGTTGGAGTTACCAGTGCATTAACAAACGCACCAACCACACAATATGCAAGATTAACTGACTATGGTACACTACCATTTTTAAATGCCTGGAAAAGTACATCTTCAGCCAGTCAAATAGATGAGGTTAGAATGGAATTAAAAAATTCTAGTGGAGTTATTTTAGCTATTGATAGTTATGCTTTAGAAGGTCCAACAGCTTTAGTAAATGGTGGTTTTGATAATCTTATGTCAATAGGTACATCACCAACTCGATTAATATACATTGGTTGTTTTCCAGCTAATTTACAAAATTGGAGTACCAACTTTGCTACACATAAAGCTGATATAGCATCAATAGATATTTATACCTTAAATAATAGTGTTCAATCTAGCTCAAGATATACTATTGAAATTATATGTGATAATGAAAAAGGATATGAAGGTATCAGACTTTGTTGGCTAAACCAATGGGGTACGTGGGATTATTATACATTTAATAAAAAATCTGTCAAGTCACTTCAAGCAAAAAGAGAAACATATACACAATTAGGTGGTACTTGGAATCAATCTACTTTTCAAATGGCAGGATATAAAGGTGGAAAAAAGAATTTTAGAGTAAATGCAACAGAAAGAGTAACAATGAATACTAGCTTTTTATCTGAAGCTGAAGGTGTATGGATGGAAGAATTAATAAATAGTACCGAAGTCTATATTATAAACGATTATGACGGTACTGAAAGTTCACCATATAGTGCAATCACAAATAAATATGTAGAACCAGTACGAGTGACTACTTCTAATTTTATAAGAAAAACAGTCGCAAATGATAAGCTAATACAGTACACTATTGAAGTTGAAAAAAGTAAAACTAAAAGAACACAATCTGTATAATGAGTACACAATTAATTTTATATCCTCAAAGTTTCAAAGGTTCATTTGGTTCAACCATAACCCCTACACCAGCTAATAGTCAATTTCTTGTTAATGGTAGTAGTTTCTTAAATTTATCTACAACTACCTTACATAACACTAATGCTGGAATACCATCACAAGACGCTATAAATAATTCACCACCGACTATTCTTGGTAAATGGTATAGATTTACAACAACTGGAAGTCCTTGGGGTGCGGTAACAGCACCTACAAACACAAACAACAACCTTGTTTTATCATATAACGCAACGGCTGGTCATACTGGTGTATATCAGCAACTATCACAAATGTCAACTACTGGTCAATATGACATAGTAATTACAATAGCAACACCAGTAGTGGGTACTATAACAATAAAAATATTTGATGGCACTATACAAACTGTATCAGCACCTATTACTTCAAATCTAAATACTATAACTTTTACATTTACGTCACCATCTACAAATCCTACTTTTTTAATTGATTATACAAGTACAGTAGGAAATTTAACTTTAGAAGATATTTCTATACAACCTAATCAAGTTAGCCCACCTCAAACATTTACTAACTTACAAAGTGGTGAAGTTATTTGTGATTTATACGAAGAAGAAGCAATACCATTAACATTAAGTGTTGATGATTTTAAAAACGCAGCTGAACAAGTAAAATCATATTCAAAAGACTTTGATTTACCAGCTACAAAAAGAAATAATAAAATATTTGATAATATATTTGAAGTAACAAGAGCTGATGATGGTTTGGTTTTTAATCCTTTAAAACAAACAAGAGCAGCTTTAAAACAAGATGGTTTTCTATTGTTTGAAGGGTATTTAAGGTTAATTAATATAAAAGACCAAGAAGGTGAAATAAGTTACAATGTTAATTTGTTTTCACAAGTAATAGCTTTAGCAGACAGGCTACAAGATTTGACTTTTGATAATATAGATTTTACAGAACTAAACCACGCTTATAACAGAACAAATATAATAAGTAGTGCTGATACTGATGGATTAGCTTTAACAAATCCTTTACCAGTAGGCACTTTTGCAGGAACAGCTGGAGCATCTGTTACTGATGTTTTAAAATATCCTTTTATAGATTGGGACCATCAATTTTTAGTAGGTGGTACAGGTTCAGGAACTAGTGCTACATCAGGAAATCCAGAATTGATAAAACTTGAAACAGCATTTAGACCTTGCATAAAAATAAAATACTTAATAGATAAGATATTTGCTAATTCTGGCTTTAACTATACTTCTGACTTTTTTAATACTACTGAATTTAGCAAACTATTTATGGACTTTAATTGGGGTGCTGGAGGATCACCATCTGGAGTGGTAGATAATACAGGTGTTGGTGCAATAGACTATCCTGCTCACTTAACATTATCAACGGCAGCTTTTGCATTGATACCATTTAATGCCAATTCTTATCCAGCTGGTCTAGGATATTTAGCAAGTGGTTCTACAGATTTTAGAGCATCAACTGATAATCAACTATACGATATAACATATGGTTTTCAATATGATGTTGCTTCTAGTTCTGGTGCTTGGTCTTTTGATTTAGAGTGGCGACATTTTGATACTTCAGCTGGAACAACAACTGTAATAAACCATCAAACAATAACAGGAAGTGGTAATGTATTTTCAGCTTTAGTAGCAGAAGTATCGTTTAATATTTTTTTAGATACAAATGATACTATAGGTGTTTATGCTAAAAATACAACTGCTACTAGCCCACCTACAATACGATTTTTAGGTACTAGTACGATAATAGCAGGAGCAAACACTATTGTTAGCACTTGGAGTAATATATTTGTTTCTAGTGAAATTTTAAAAACTAAAAGAGGTTTAATAAAACAATTTGATTTTCTAAAAGGGATATTAAAAATGTTTAATTTAGTCACTTTAGCAGATGACAACAATCCTGATAATATATTGATTGAACCATATTCTGATGTATTTATAGATAACGGTTCTGGTTCAAGTTTAGCATCAAGAAGTATTCAACACGATTGGACTGGTAAAATTGATGTATCACAAATAGAGTTAAAACCTTTAGATTTAAAAAGAACAACAATTTTTAAGTTTGTAGAGGACGAAGATGACTATCCTACTATGGTTTATAAAAACGCAACATCTGGTAGATTGTATGGAAGTTTGACTTGGAGTGCTTCAAATTTTGACATTTTAGATGGTGAGGAAGAAATAATAGCAGATCCTTTTGGAGCAACATTAGTAAAGCCATTAGCGGATATATATCCAGATTTAATTATACCTTGTATATATTCTATGAATGATGCAGGAGAAACAGAAAGTTTTGAAAATAGTCCAAGAATATTATACAACAATGGAAAAGTCACATTATCAAATCCTAGCACTTATTTTCTTCCTGCACAAAACGGTGTAGCAGAAAGTAATGTTAATTTATATTTGAGGTTTTCACACCTATCAGACGTACCAACAGCTTTAGGTACAAATGATTATTATTTCACAAGTCAGCAAATACCTAGTGCTTTAGGATTTTCTCCTGCTAATAATCTTTTTAGTATCTACTGGCAGCCTTACTATAGTGAATTATACCATCCAGATACTAGAACAATGACTTTAAAAGTTAATCTAAATGCAAGTGATATAAACACTTTTAAATTTACAGATAAAGTATTTATAAAAAATAGGGTTTTTAGAATTAATAAAATAGAGTACAAGCCAAACACTTTATCAATAGTAGAATTTATATTAATAGGATAATGGAATTTATAAACGGATATACAGTAAAACCAGTAGGAATTAGACCAGATGGTATAGTGCTTTTTACTGATGGCACTAATAATGATTTAATGGTTAATCAAGCTACTTGTGAAGCATACGGATACACTTTTGATATTGATTCTGGTTCTTGCAGGGCTTTTGATTATAATTCTAATATAGGTAAAACAATAGAAAACATTAACAATAAAAATAATGGTGTCGGTAATACCTTTGAAGTAGGATCTATAAATGTACAAGTTAATGGAATAAAAAATACTACTAAAGGTTACAATACTAATTGTTTTATAAATGGAGCTAATAACAAAATACAAAGCGGAGTAGATAATGCTACAGTATTAGGAATTGGTGGTACAGCTGAAAGCAATGGAGAACTTGTTATAGGTGGAGGTTTAAATACTATTGGTTCAGGTAGCGATATATCTAATGCAGATAGAAAAATGTCGATTGTTGCTTTGTCAGGTAGAACAACAGATAGCACGACTACTAATTTAACAGTAAATGGAGATGGTTCAACTTTTATAGGTGTTAAGAATAATTCTATTTTAGGATTTGAAATGTATATCACTAGATTAGAAACTGGTGGATCAGCTGGTACGGCTGGTAAATATTCATACGCTAACATTAAAGGAGTTGTACAAATAGATAATGCTTACTCTATGGCTTTTATTGTGGGCTTTACTAGAAACATAGGTAAGATTGGAGTTAATGGAACTAAGGCTATGGTAGACACATCTACGACTGATGTAAAATCAATATCTATAGCAGTATCAGACAGAAATAATGTGACTAATATTTGGAGTGCTACAGTATATATTCACGAATTAATATCAACAAATATAACTTTTTAAAATGGCAAAAGAAATATTAGAATTTGAATTAAAAGGCGATGTAAAACCAGCTTTAAAAGATACAGAAAAATTAGCTGACAATTTAGAAGATGTCGGAACAGGAGCTAAGAAAGCGTCAGGTGGGTTCAAAAGTATGGGTACGGCTATTAAAGGCTTAGGAACAGCATTAAAAGCGGCTGGTATTGCTCTTATTGTAGCTGCATTTGCGTCACTGAAAGTAGCTATGGAATCTAATCAGAAAGTAATGAATACTGTAAGTGGGATTATGACTACTATAAGTACGACTATGAATAAAGTAGTTAATGTCCTTACAGATGTAGTTGTATGGGTAACGGCTAGTTCTGAAAGGTTTAATGGTTTGGCTAAGGTTTTAGATGGAATGATTACATTAGTTTTAACGCCCTTAAAATTATCTTTTTTAGGTATAAAAGCGGCTGTTCAAACTGCAATGTTAGCGTGGGAAGACAGTTTCTTAGGTGGGGGCGATGAAGGAAAAATAGCAGAACTACAAGCTGATTTAAAGCAAACGGGAAAAGATATAAAACAAACAGGAAAAGATGCTGTTAATGCTGGTATAGATATATTTAATAATTTTTCTGATGCCGTGACTGAAATTGGTGATATATATGACGAAACTGCAAAAGGTATTAAAGAAATAAACGTACAAGCAATACACGAACAATCTAAGGCAGTTGTCGCTAGTAAAAATGCAGCTGATTTAGCTATGTCACAAATAGCTGGCGTGATAGCTGAAAAAGAAAGGGAAGCTGAACTTGAAAGACAAATACGTGATGATGTATCAAAAACATTTGAAGATAGAATTGCAGCTAACGATAGATTAAAAACTATATTAGAAGAATCACAGGCAGAACAGCTTAAATTGGCAGCATTAGAAGTATCGGCAGCTAGAAAGCAATTAGCTACTAATGAAACATTAATTGAATTTAAAGTAGCATTACAAGAAGCATTAAATAAAGAAGTAGAAATACAGGCTGCAATTACTGGACAATTATCTGAACAAAAAACAAATGCAGAAGCCTTAAAGATAGAACAATTACAAGCAAGAAAAGATGTAACTGAAGCAACCTTACGAGGTGTAGACTTAGAATTAGCAGCATTAAAAAATGAATATGATGAAAAAATAAAACTAGCAAAATTAGCTGGTGAAGATACAGTTGCATTAGAAGAAGAATATTCAAGAAAACGAACACAAATAACAAAAGACGCAACACTAGAACAGGCAGCAGCTTATAGTCAATTAGCAGGTGCTTTAAGCTCTCTAGCTGGTGACAATAAGGAACTAGCAGCAGCAGGAGCAATTATTGACACATTTGCTGGAGCAAATAAAGCGTTTAGAGAAGGTGGTACGGTAGGTTTTATTACAGGTGCAGCAATTATAGCAGCAGGTTTAGATAATGTTCGTAGAATTTATGCAACAGATATTCCTGGTGTAGGTGCTGGAGCAGTTCCAGCTGAAGTAGCAACACCAGCACCACAAATGATGTCAGGTGCGTTTGAATTAACTGGTGGTCAAGCTGATCAACCAATACAAGCCTATGTCGTTAGTGACGATATTACTAACAGTCAGAATGGTCTTGCACAAATAAGAAGACGTGCTACAATTTAAAATCAAATATATTAACTAAAAATCTTTTATATAATATGCCGTGTAAACAATGTAAAGACAAAAACTATAAGTATGGTAATACTGGAGAATGTAAGTATGCCACCAAAGAAGCCTGTGAAAAAGCTAATCCTAAAAAATATAATAAAATGCAACCAACACCACTAGGTAAAAAGTCGTATGAAGAATACGAAAAAGAATTAAAAGAATATAATTTAAGTAAAGTAGAAAGAGTAGAGTTGGCTTTAGTTGATGACTTAGTTAAAGATTATAATAATATAAAATCTAAGTCAGATGCTTTAACTTTAAAAGCAAGAAAAGCAGCACAAGATTTAGATGAAGTATCAACAAAATCAAAATCAATGTTAAAAGAAATAGCGGATGCACAAAAAACAGCAGATGAAATAGTCAAGGCAGCAAAAGGATTAGGAGTTGAATTGCCACAAGAAGCTAAAGTAGCTGCTAATCAAATAGACGCTTATAGAAGTGATATGTCGGAAGTATCTTCAACAACAGCTAAGGCAAGTGATTTAATTTTCGGTTTACTATAAAACAATAATATGAAAGAAACTAAAATAGTAGAATTAGTAATTGCAGACGATAGTCAAGAATTGGCTATTGATGCTATTAGCTTAGTGAATTCTCCAGCAATAGAACAAGACTTTGTATTCTTTGGAAAAGAGAAAAACAACTTGACATTTGCAAAGGTAGATGAGGAAAAAAGAATGTTGGTTAGTCCAGCACTTATTCCTAATAAGCAAATATTCAGATATGATCCTAATACTGATAGTGACTATTATGTTTACTTTAGTCCAGAAACGGTACGTAGAGCTTCTGAATTGTATTTAAAACATAACAACCACCACAAGGCTACTCACGAACATTCAGAAAGGGTGTCAGGCGTTTTAACTGTTGAATCTTGGATAAAAGAAGGTGATAGTGATAAGTCTAAATTATACGGATTTGATTTACCTAATGGTACGTGGTTTGTTAAAATGAAAATAGAAAACGATGACCTTTGGCAAAAAATAAAATCTGGTGAACTTAAAGGGCTTTCTATTGAGGGCTACTTTACTAATAAATTTGAAGCTATGCAAAAACAAGAACCAACAAACGAAGAAATATTATCAGCACTTAATGAGATAATACAAGAAAACAAAACTGAACTTAATTCTGAAAAGGTTTTTTTAGGAAGTGTAGCAGAATTAAAAGATAGAGCTAAAAATCTTTTAAAAGCATTAAGTGATGCGGATAAGTCTTGGCGTCAATATCAGGATTATTTAACTGGTGCAGATAAACCTTATGTAAAAATGATAAATGCTTATTCAGAATTAGATCCAGCTGTATCTTTTGCAGAAGGTACATTAAAAAGATTTGAAAAAGCTGCGAAAGCATTAGGAGTTAATGCTTCAGATAATAAAGATTTTAATAATTTAGAAGCTGACATAAAAGAATCAAAAAAAATGTTTAACATTATAAATAGTTTTAAAGATCCATCTAATTTTCAATAAAACCTAAAAATCAAATAAATAAATAACTATTCTTTTATATAACACGAACTCACACTTAAAAAAAAATTAACAATGGATTTAAAAAATCAAATTTTAGTAGCTCTAGGTCTTAATAAAGATGAAGAAGTTACTTTGGCTTGGCAGGCAAAGTCAGAAGACGGAACAATTTTTGTATCTACAGCTGAAGAATTAGAAGCTGGAGTTGATATTTCTGTATTAACTGAAGACGGAACTACAATATTATTACCTATTGGAACTTACAAAACTGATACTGGTGTATCTTTTAGAGTAGAGGAAGAAGGCGTTGTTGCTGAGGTTATGGAATCAGAAACTGAAGAAGAAGTAACGGTGGAAGA
>TARA_R110002020_G_scaffold161123_1_pt1 | contig 12547 bp, 12 predicted proteins | sample TARA_R110002020 | Tara Oceans TARA_R110002020 (sample SAMEA4396489) | marine metagenome | biome: Westerlies Biome; feature: [MES] marine water layer (ENVO:01000295) within the mesopelagic zone...; material: water (ENVO:00002006), including particulate matter (ENVO:01000060) such...
CCTGAGACTGTAGATAGAATGTTGAGGTTCGGCAGACAGTATTGTGGTTAATTTTAAGTACAAACCAGACGGAGATGTGCTCAAGGCGTTTATGAAAGATGATACTTTCTTTCGTGGCATTCGCGGTCCTGTAGGTTCTGGCAAGTCTGTTGGCTGCTGCGTTGAGGTATTTCGCCGCGCTATTCAACAGGAAAAAGGTCCAGATGGTATTCGCAAAAGCCGCTGGGCTATCATTCGTAATACCAATCCACAGCTTAGAACAACCACTATTAAGACTTGGCTCGACTGGTTTCCTGAAAGCGACTGGGGCAGATTCACTTGGTCTGTTCCATATACTCATAGAATACAAAAGGGTGACATAGACCTTGAGGTTTTATTCTTAGCTCTTGATAGGCCAGAAGATGTTAAGAAACTTCTTTCTTTAGAACTAACAGGCATATGGATTAATGAAGCTAGAGAAATTGCAAAGAGTATTATTGACGCCTGTACTATGCGCGTGGGTCGTTTTCCTTCTATGCGCGATGGCGGTCCTTCTTGGACTGGTGTCATTGCTGACACAAATGCTCCCGAAGAAGATCACTGGTGGCCGATTATGTCTGGTGAAGTTCCAGTGCCGGATCATATACCGCGTGAGCAAGCTAAAATGCTGGTTAAACCAGACAACTGGCGTTTCTTTACGCAACCCTCTGGTATGGTTGAAGATAAGAATGACGCTGGGGAAATAGAAAACTACAAGCCTAATGAAAAAGCTGAGAACACAAAGAACATGATGAAGTCTTACTATCCCAATCTTATTCAAGGTAAGACCAAAAGCTGGATTGATGTGTATGTAATGAACAGACTGGGCCATATTCAAGATGGCAAGCCTGTCTATCCTATGTTCGCACCAGAGGTTCACATTGCTTTAGAGGAAATACCTGTTGCTGCAGGTCATCCTGTATATGTTGGTGTGGACTTTGGGCTTACTCCCGCTGCTGTATTCGGACAGAAAGTAAGGGGTAGATGGTTCTTACAGTCCGAAGTTGTTGCAATTGATATGGGCATTGTGAGGTTTGCAGAAGTTCTTAGGAATGAACTGTCAACTCGCTTTGCCGCAGCCAGTGATGTCATTATTTACGGTGATCCTGCTGGTGATTTTAGAGCGCAGACTGATGAATCGACTCCGTTCCACATTCTGCGCGGCGCTGGCTTGAGGGCTTTCCCCACGCACTCCAACTCTGTTGACCTTCGGCTTGAGGCTGTTTCCTCCCAACTCACCAAAATGGTTGAAGGTAAGCCAGTGCTATTAATAGATCGTCGCTGCCCTACTCTTATTAAAGGATTTGAAGGAGGCTATGCGTACAAGCGCATGGAGGTAAGCGGTGAAAGATACGCAGACAAACCAGATAAGAATATGTTTTCTCACGTTCATGATGCTGCTCAGTATTTGTTTCTAGGCGCTGGGGAGGGCAGAGCATTGATGGCATCTCAGAAACCTGCAAAGGCAGTAATAGCAAAACGTGGCTTTGATGTCTTTAATCGGGGTTCAAAAAAGAAAAACAAGCCAAGTCTTTGGGCAAGAATGTAGTTTGTGCATTGAGATTTAATTCCTTTTGTGCTTACGAAAGGGAAACAAAGGAGAGTTTCCATGTGTCTTCCAAAGCCAAAGTTGGCAGGACCAAGCAAAGAAGAGATCGAACAGTCAGAAGAGGCAAGGGAAGCTGCTGAAATGGCTCAAAGAGAAGAGATCGATAGACGCGCAATGCAAAAGAAAGAAGATATTTCTGATGTTTTAGGCAAGCGCGGTGGTCGTGGTGCAGGTCGCAGGTCTTTGTTTAGAGCTTCTGGCACAGGATTTATGGGCAGGTTTGGCTAATGGATGCAATTGCAAAGCAATATATCCAGAGCTATCAGAAGGCTAAAGCCCTTCGTGAAAACTGGGTTCCCTTGTTTGAGGAATGCTATGAGTATGCCTTGCCTCAACGTGAATCTTTTTATTACGAAGAAGCAGGACAGCGCCGAGACGAAAAGATATTTGATGAGACTGCTGTCGTTGGCGTTCAAGAGTTTGCAAGCAGACTACAAGCTGGCTTAGTTCCTAACTTTGCTCGTTGGGCTGACCTTGTTTCTGGTAGCGAAGTACCTGCTGCTGAACGAGAAGCCATTGATAATGAGCTAGATGAAGTTACTGAATATGTATTCGAGGTTCTTCAGAACTCTAATTTCAGTCAGGAAGTTCATGAGTCATTTATGGATTTGGCTGTAGGCACTGGCGTTCTTTGCGTTGAAGAGGGCGATGCAATTAACCCTGTAAACTTTACAGCAATACCATTGCCGCACGTTGTTTTAAGCACTGGCCCTGACGATAAGATCGATCACGTTTACAGAGAGAGAAAGAAGATTCTATTCGATCACCTTTCTGTTATCTATCCTAACGCTACCTTTGATCCAAAAGTTATGAATATGATGGGCAAGGGCAGAGAGACAACGGTACTTGAGATTGTCTGCAGGGATTATTCAAAAAAGAATCAAGAATCTTATCTGCACTATGCAATCTGTATGACTACTAACACACTGCTATATTCAAAAGACATGTCTGGAATAGGGTCAAATCCTTTTGTTTGCTTTCGCTGGACTAAATGCGCTGGGGAAATCTATGGTCGTGGTCCGTTAATTAATGCGCTATCCGCAGTTAAGACCACCAATCTTACCATTGAATTAATCCTTGAGAACGCTCAGATGGCTATCTCTGGCATTTACCAGATGGAAGATGACGGTGTAATTAACCCTGATACCATCCAATTAGTTCCGGGCTCTATCATACCAAAAGCTATGGGCAGTCAGGGGCTTCAGCCAATTCAAGCGGCAGGACGATTTGATGTAGCGCAACTTGTTCTTAGTGATATGCGTCTTAATATTAAGCGAGCCTTGTATAATGATATGCTTGGAAACCCTGATAAAACCCCTGCTACTGCAACGGAAGTAGCCGAGCGTATGGCTGACCTATCCAGAAGAATAGGCTCTGCATTCGGAAGGCTGCAAGCTGAATTGGTCCAGCCTGTACTGCAACGGGTAATTTACATCCTAAAGAAACAAGGAAGAATTGAAGTTCCGAGCGTTAATGGACGTGAGGTTAAAGTTCGTTCTGTTTCACCACTAGCTCAAGCACAATCTAATCAAGACATTTCTAGCGTTGCTCGCTTTCTTGAACTGGTCGGTGGAGCGTTTGGACCTGAGATGTTGCAGCTATTAGTGGATGGTGAGCAAACAGCAATTCACCTTGCTAAAAAGTTTGGTGTGCCAGAGAGCTTGATTCGTGATGAAGAACAGCGTAGACAAATAGCTGCATTAGCGCAGCAAATGGCGCAGCAACAACAAGGACAGATGATTGGCGAACCAGAAGGTTAATATCGGAATAGACGGAATACAACGATCTGCTGATCTTGATCGACAGGTAAGCTACAACATCGCTCAAATATTCGAAGGGCCAACAGGCAAAGAAGTTCTGCGTTACTTGCGTTCCGTTACCATTGAAATGGTTAATGGACCTAATGTGTCTACTGAAGAACTGCGACATATAGAAGGGCAGCGTTATATCGTTGGCCTCATTGAGCAGAGAATAGCGCATTCACACAGGAGTAAGAACAAATGAGCGTAATGGAATCAGAAAGCACTGAGTCTGCTACAGCAGAGCCTCGTGACTTTGTAGTTGCTGAAGATACTCAACCCGAAAGACCAGAGTGGCTACCTGAGAAATACAATACTGGCGAAGATTTAGCTAAAGCATATAAAGAGCTTGAGTCAAAGTTAGGCGGTAAAGAAGAAGATATTCGAGAAAAGCTACTAGAAGAAATTCAAGCCGAAGCCTTTGGTGATCGCCCTGAAACTGCTGGTGATTATCAACTGCCTGACATTATTGACGAAGAATCTGCTGTTGATAGTGAGTTATTACAGTGGTGGTCTGAACATGCGTTTGAAAACGGATACGGTCAAGAAGAGTTTCAAAAGGGCATAGAAATGTACGCTCAAGCCATTTCTGGAAGTGAGCCAGATATAGAAGCTGAGTCAGCAAAGCTAGGTGATAATGCTAATGATCGCATTCAAGCTGCTTCACTGTTTGCAAATAAGTTCTTTCCTGAAGATGCGCTCCCAGCAATTGAACGCATGTGCGAAAGCCATGAAGGTATCATTGCACTAGAGTCAATAATGGAGGCAATGAAGGACGGTTCTTTTGCCAACAATACTCAAGCTACTGCTGGTGCAAGCGAGCAACAACTTCGGGAGATGATGAATGACCCTAGATACTGGAAAGAGCGCGACCCGCATTTTATCAATGAAGTCACAAAAGGCTACCAGCAAATCTACAAATGAAGTTAAGATCATTCAAAGGGGCCAGTATTATCTGACCCCTTTTACCTTAGACCATATAGATGAAGTAGTAGATAAGCTTAGCCGAGAAAATAGAAGAGAGTTAAAGCTTCTAGGATATTTATCTGTTCGCAAGGCAATTGAAGAAATGCAAAAGTCTTCTGAATGCTACATAGCTAGAAAGGGAAACGGTGGCTTCCTAGCTGTTGGTGGACTTTGGCACTCTGATGATCAGGACTTTCCTCAAATGTTTGCTATGTTCTCTGATGAGATTAAGGAAAACTTTATCGCAATGGCGCGTGGATCGCGTATGATGGTAGACTTTTTTGACAAGACTCAAACGCATATGAGCATGACAATCCTAGCGGATTATGCGTTTATGCTGGACTGGTCAAGCTGGTTAGGGTTCGAGGCTATTGGTGTTACTGAGAGTGGTGGTAACAAATATGTTGAATTTGTGCGTTGCAATCCAAAACAAAACAATGTTTACGATGATTCATTACGGCCCGTAATGCACTGAAAGGCCCGAAAGGATACCCTTGCAGACGTGAGAGAGCGGACACCCGTTGCTAACTTTAACCTCAATAGGGACTGTATAAATGGCCAATACAATTGACCAAGCCTTTATCAAACAGTTTGAGACTGAAGTTCACATGGCATATCAGCGCATGGGTTCTAAGCTTCGCAATACTGTTCGTACTACCAATGTTGCTGGGTCTGTTGCTCGCTTCCAAGTAATTGGAAAAGGCGTTGCAACAACTAAATCGCGCAATGGTAATGTCACTCCAATGGAACTGGCGCACACTAATGTAGAAGCTACAATGGCTGACTTCTATGCACCAGAGTACATTGATAAGCTAGATGAACTGAAGATCAACATCAACGAGCGTCAAGCTGTAGCGCAATCTGCTGCTGCTGCACTTGGTCGTAAGACTGATGAAATCTTGGTTACTGCAATGGATGCAGGTGCTAGTGGCACTCAAATCCATGATACAGGTTCTGCTCTTGAAAAAGCTGACTTGCTCTCATTGTTTGAAACAATGGGTACTGCAGATGTTCCAGAGGACGGACAGCGTTATCTAGCTATGTCTCCAAAGGGATTTGCAGATCTGTATGCAATCAATGAGTTTGCATCTTCTGACTTTGTTGGGCCACAAAACCTGCCGTTTGCAGGTGGCATGACAATGAAAGAGTTCTTAGGCTTTAAAGTATTCTCGACCTCTGCTGTAGCTGGTGGCAAAAACTTTGCTTACCACACTTCAGCTATCGGTCTTGGCATCAATGCTGATGTTCAGACTGAGGTCAATTACGTTGCTGAAAAAGTCTCACACCTTGCAACTTCTATGATGTCTATGGGCGCGATTGTTATCGACGCCACTGGTGTCTACGAAGTTCTTGATAACAACTAAGGAGACTGATCAATGGCTTATGCAGCAAGTGGACTGGCTCGAATTGGTGGTGACTCAAACGGGAGTTTGTGGATGTACACAACCGCAGACGCAATTGCGACTGTAAACACAGAAGGTTATTTTAATAGCGCAGCAAATATGCTGGCTGTTCGTGACCTTGTTATTGTTTGTGATACGAACGTACCAACAACCAATTTTGTCAGTGTTCTGTCAAACACTGGCACTGTAGTCGATGTTTCAGACGGCACTGCTGTCGCTGAAACAGACGGCGACTAAGAAGGATTGGGGGCTTCGGCCCCCATACCAACATGCCAGATATAGCAAACACACCGATCAAAGTATGCTCTCGCGCATCTCTCTTAATTGGAGGTGACGCGATTCAATCTTTTGAGGATGGCACTGCTGAAGCAACAGTAAGCTCTGCTATGTATGAAGATATGGCTAGGTCTGCTTTAACCAATTCACGTTGGAGATTTGCAATCGATCAAGCTGTTCTTAATCGTTTAACTGAAGCGCCAACAGGAAGATGGGATGCTGCTTATCAATTACCAGCAGATTACATTATGCTTAGTGCTATTACAGTCAATGAGCAGAATATAAAATATGACCTCTATGGAACTAAAGCTTTCTGCAATGCAACGGCTACCGATACTGTTATAGCTGACTTCGTATTTCGTGCTGATGAATCTACTTGGCCTCCATACTTTCTCACGGCTGTTCAATATATGATGGCTGCTGTTCTTGCTGTATCTGTAGCAAGAGATTCACAACTTGCTTCGTTAATGGAGCAAAAGGCTAACTTTCAAATGGTACAAGCTCGGCGGCTGCACTCTCAGCAGCAGACAACTCGCAAGCTAGATACATCGAGGTTTATTGCTGAAAGGCGCAGCTAATGCAAAGAGTACGAGTTCCCATTAGCAGCTTTCAGTTTGGTGAAATTAGTGACTCCCTTGGAATGAGAACTGATACGCCGATCTACGCAGCTTCGGCTGAACGTTTAGAAAACATGGTTGTTATGACTGAAGGCTCCGTTAAGAAAAGAACGGGGTTAAAGTTCATTTATGACTACGGTATTACTTACAGCTCTTCAAACCCAGAGCAGTCTCATTTGTTTCCTTTTGTGTTTGATGAGAATGAAGAATATATAATTTCTATTGAGCACCAAAAAGTTCGTTGCTTCAGAGTGGAAGATGGCACCACCAGTTTAGTTGCTACACTAACAGCAGATACAAGCAGTGCCGCCCTTCCTTTTGATCAGGAATATTTGCAAGAATATACAACGGCTCAGTATGGTGACGTTAAGTTTATATGCCACCCACTTTTTGCTCCACGGATGTTAACTAGAACTAGCCTTACTGCGTTTGAAATAAGCACTTTTGCTTTTGATAAGCGAGCAGATAATAGCTCTACCTTTCAGCCATACGCACAGTTTCAATCTCATGGCACTACTCTTGATCCCTCAAAAACAAGCGGTACTGGCGCAACTCTAACAACAAGCGCTGATTATTGGGATCTTACTGGTGGCATATCAGGCGGGAACTATCCTAGTTCTCTTCATATTGGGACTATTGTTAGATACGATCAGAACGAAATATTAATTACAAGCGTTCAGTCTGCTACTCAAGCCACTGGTGATATTGTTGATGAGCTTTCTATTAGGCTTGCAGTTTTAAATCCGTTTAGGACTATAGATGGCAGTACGACTGTTGAAGTAACCCAAATCAATCACGGTTATTCTGGCAGTGAAGCAATTGTAATAGCTGGGGCTAGTGCTACTGGTGGCATTAATACTGGCAATTTAAATGGTGCGAGAACTGTATCTGGTATAATCGATGAGAATACTTATACTTTTACTGCTGGCGGCTCTGCATCCAGCGCAGTAGATGGTGGAGGTCAGGTTACAATTACAACCCACGCCCCAACTAGCCAGTGGGATGAGCAAGCTCTTTCAGCGAAAAGAGGTTATCCTGCTGCGGTTGAGTTCCATCAGAATCGGTTAGTCTTTGGTGGATCAATAGCACAGCCCGATAATGTCTGGATGAGCAAAATAGGTAGGTTCTTTAATTTTGATGTAGGTGATGCTGCTGATGATGATGCTATTTCTTTAGTTGCAGCTACAGGAGATGTGAACGAAATAAGGTATCTAGTCTCTAACCGAGACCTTCAAATCTTTACTGCATCTAGTGAACTGTATGTTCCTACTTACCTCAATCAAGCCATTACGCCAACAAACGTACAGATCAGAAAGCAAACACCATACGGGTGTGAGCATATTGAACCTATGCCTATTGATGGCGCAACAATCTTTGCCCAGCGCAATGGTAAGATTATCAGAGAGTTTCTTTTTACAGACAGTGAGGAAGCTTATACGTCCACTGCCGTTTCTACGATTTCTTCGCACTTAATAAATACCCCTAAGTATTTGTCTGTTGTTCATAGTGGATTTGGCTTTCCTGATTCCTATGCTGCATTAACAAGTGGCGATGGAGAGATGACTTTGTTTTCATCTAATAGGGCTGAGAAGAAAGCTTCATGGACTAGAGTAACTACGAATGGAGACTTTGGTTCTACTGTAGCTATCGAAGATAGATTGTTTGCCAATGTTTATAACTCTGCTGGCAAGTTGCAGTTATGTGAGTTCTCTGGTGAAATTGGTTTAGACTTCTATGTGTATGGAGCGATTACTGCAAATAAAGTTGATGTAAGCTCAGTGTACTCAAGCGGTGATACTGTTGATGTTGTAGTTACTGACGGTACTGGTCAGTCCCATCTTGGCTCTTTTACTGTAGATTCTGGTGATGACGTAGACTTAACTCTTTACTCTGGGCTGGGCTTTACTCACGCTTATGTTGGTAAGAAGTTTACTGCTAAGATTATTACAAACCCAATTGATGCTAACATGGGTAGTGGCCCTGCTACTGGTGAAGTTCGCGGAATTGCCAATGTAGTTCTCGACTTAAAGCAAACACGATCTCTGAAGATAAACGGGCATAATCTTGTTACTGAAACTGAGTTTACTGGCAAAAAAGAGTTTAGAGTTCTTGGTTATAGCCGCGACCCTAAAGTAACAATTGAACAAAATGATCCATTAGCAATGCAGGTTAATGGCTTAATAGTGGAGTTAGTAGTCTAATGTCGGCAGAAGCAGGACTTATTCTAGCACTGGTTGGGGCTCCTTATCAAAGGTCCGCTGGTAAAGCGCAGCAAAAATCTGCTTACTTAAATGCTTACAACATTGAGACGCAGAAAAAGATTAGTGACACAGAAGCAAAGCAGCGTAGCAATGACAGAATGGAGCAATACAGGTCTAACCTGTCTGCTAACATTGCTTCTTTTGCCGCAATGGGTCGTGACATTGGTGGCGCTGATAGAAGTGTTGGGGCATTTCTTGATAGGCAAAAGCAAATTGCTACTGATGATGTGGCTCGCTCTGACTTTATAGGCATGGCCCAAGGAATGAAGCTACAGCAACAAGCGACTGCAACTCGCATAGAAGGCCGAGCTAGAAAGGTTGCTGCAGATATTGGTGCATTTACCACGGTAGTAAATGGAATAAGTTCCTACAATAAAACTAAGGGCTCTAAGTCTGAAGAGTAAATGAAAAGGTGTTAAAATGGCTGTAATCAGAGAGCAAAGACAATTTAAGATTGGCCCTGTTGGGGTTGCTCGCGCATCTGAGGGCGGTCGAATTATTGGTGAGGCAATATCCAATAGCGCCAATCAGCTTGCAGGTGATTTTTTTAAGATGGCTGCTGTAGAGGCTGAGAAGACAGGGACAGAAGCGGGAGCGGCTGTTACTCGCGAGCAGGTAATTACAATTGATCCTAGCACTGGGAAGCCAGAAGCATTTGTAGCGCCAGAGGGCTTTGGCAGAACTGCGACTGAAGCGTATCAACGTGTTGTTATGCGTAGGTTTCAACAATCGTATGATGATGAAATACAAAACAAAGCTAAAGAACTTTCTGTAAAGTATGAGAATAACCCTAATGGCGTTTCTTTGTATGAAACAGAAATGTCAGATTATATGGCAGCAATGTCAAATGAGGCTGAAGGTTCTTTTAAAACTTACATTCAGGATGTTGGAACAACTTACCTTAACGCTACAAAAACAAATCTTGCGGCTGCACAAATCCGTAGAGAAAGAACAGCGGCGGCTACATCACAAGCACTAGCCGTAGAGAATGGCTATGAAAACATTGAGGGTTTAATAGCGCAAATAGGTCCGTCTGCGCTTGAAGGGCCAACACAAACTAATGCGCTTATTCAGCAAGTTGGAAACACTATTGATGATGGTGTTAACTCTGGATTATTTGATAGCAGTGCTTTGTCTAGTATGAGTGAAGGCAAACAGCTTGCAGTTACTCGTGGCCTTATTCGATACGCCACAAACAAAACCAATGATCCTGAAACCTTACAACTCTTGCAACAAGCAATCGGCACTCAGAACGCTGCATCAGTGCCAAAAGAGTTTTCTTATGTAGCAGACGCTATGAGAGAAATGGGTTCTAACTATAGTGCTCTTTCTCAACTAGAAAAGTTTTCTGATGGATTGCTTTCTGACGCAGTGCAAAGAGCTAATGTAATACAGGCTCAAGAAGTTCGACAGCTAGAAGCTGCCGAAGCAATGAACGTATTTGATATGCAGCAAAATATAATTGCCTCTACTTCTTATGCAGTGGATATAGCGAGAGATGCTAAAATACCACCAGCAACCATCGCAGCTTATTCTGTAGAAAGGTACAATCAGTACACCGACACTGCGCGGAATGCGCTACGAGATGGCAAGTCAGATTTATCTAAGGCAACGCTTCAAAGGCGTGATGATGTTTTGGCTGGCACAGTTGAAGGCTTAATGCTTCGCGCCGTTAGTGGGTTGTCAAAGAAAGAAACGAATCAGCTTGAGAAAGCTATCTTTGATAGAAATCCTTTGCTTGCTCCACAAAGTTCACAGCAGTCACTACAAGCATTAATCAGTCTTGATTCTAAAGTTGATCCTAAAATCCTAGATAATTTTCTGCCTTTCATTGGCTCTTACAGAGATTCTACTGCAAAGTATATTGATAGCAACAATCAAGCTGGTGCTGTATCTCAAGCTAAAACTTTTGAATTTCAAATTAGCAATCTTAATGGAGAGCGTGGTGAGTCCGTAGGAAAGCAAGTCCAATCTATAACTGCAGGAATTTCTAAGATAAAAAATCTTGATCCAGCTTTAGCAGATTCATACTCTAAAGAAATACAATTTGCTGCAGCGCAAGCAAAAGTAAGCGAATACTTTGAGAAGAACCCATCAGAAGAAAGCGCAACAGATGCAGCTACATATCTTTCTGGTGGAAAAGCTACTGATAATTTAAGGCCAGATCAAATTGCTTTACTTAATGATGCTCGACAATATGCAGCAAAATCTGGGCGTGAAGGCGAGGTTAGAACTCACTTTAATACGAATGCCACTCGTGCAACAAAGCGCAGGAATCTAGCAACAAAACGTGCTGAGGAAGATAGAAACCTCAAACGCATTGAGCTAGGTCAAGGTAATCCAGAAAGCGCGACTGATCGTAAGCTTGTAGAAAAAGCTTTGCAATCTCAGTTACCGCAGGGTGTTTTGCTTTCTTCACTTTGGTCTGATCCAGAGCTAATGCAAACAGAGCAAGGCCAAGCAATACTAAATGCTACTGGCAGTTTATCTGTAATGCCTCAATCTTTGCATGAGTCACTGTCTTCTTTTGCTAATGGTAATTTCTTAGGTGGAAGTCCTAACGCTCTTTTATCTCACTATACAAACTTTAGAGACTATGAGTACGGCGGAACAAGTATGCGATCCGTCATGATGCAATCATTAGGTGAAGATCAAGTTGCAATGCTTGATTATCTAGCCGCTTCCGCTAGGGGTGGTATGGGTTCTGATCCAGAGTTTCTTGCAAGGGCATTTAAAGCTAAGTCTGAGTTTGAAAGTAACCCTGCATATAAAGAGCGTGTAGAGGCTTTCCTTGGCTCTTCGCTGTCAGATTACGTTTCTCAGCTAGATGGCATTCAGGACGCGCCTCTGCAAGCCGTAGACGCAATGAAGGCTGCTACTCTAGACCTCATGGGGATTTCCCAGCTTGGTGGACTTAATAAATCAGCATTAACAGATACTTTAGAGCGACAGATAGAATCTAAATACCCTAGTGGTGGTGGCATTGTAATTGGGCCTAATGGCGCTCTTAGAACATCAGCACCTTTATCTTATGCTGCCCCAAGAAATGAAGACTTGCTTCAGGAATACATTATTGGAATGGTAACAGAAGCCGAGCCTAATGCAGAAAGACCAGAGTTTGGTGGTGATGTTGGAGCGTTTGAGTTTACGGTTACTGCTATTGGCGCAGGTAGAGTTCCATTATCAGGTAATATCTTCCTAAAACCTGTTGGGGTTCCAACGCAAGGATTGGTTCAGTACGCAGTATTTAGAAGAACTACCCCTGAGCAGGGCGGTTACAGGCAGATTAACACTATGGTTGATGTTGCTGGCATTGACGGAAAAGTTGAAAGTGTTCCAGCGCCTTTGATTATTAGCAACCAAGACGAGAAGTTCCTGCAGATGGTAAGCACCCGTAAAGCTAGGGAAGAATCTCAAACAATAATTTCTGGGCAGTTAAAGTTTAATGCACCTACACAATACCCTAGTTCATCTCTTGGAGGTGCGTCTGTAATATCTGGTGGCGGCGGTTTGTTTGGTCTTAGCGTTGATCCTCTTAGACAAGATGGCCCTATAATGGAGCTTAACTAATGGCTAATAAATACAGTCCAGTATATTT
>TARA_R110002020_G_scaffold1611_9_pt1 | contig 12543 bp, 7 predicted proteins | sample TARA_R110002020 | Tara Oceans TARA_R110002020 (sample SAMEA4396489) | marine metagenome | biome: Westerlies Biome; feature: [MES] marine water layer (ENVO:01000295) within the mesopelagic zone...; material: water (ENVO:00002006), including particulate matter (ENVO:01000060) such...
ATCGCTTAGCACCTCTTTTCCGTCAGGTCCTCGTTCCGTATCCGGGAGCGTATCTAGGGCTGTGTACCTATTTACTGGCGGTTTTTTGGAGGACGAATCTTTCGGGGACCATTCAAGATGGACCAGCGTATATCCGCAGTTGATTACCGAAAGTCCTTCCGCCCCTGCCCAGACTTCATTCGTGACGGTGTTGAACAGGTCACCAATACTGGCATTTAACGTCGTAGCCTGGATGTTTGTCTGGACCAATTTCAGGAAAGGTGTGGAGAGGTCGTCGTGCCCCAGTGAGTCCACGCCCATCCCAGCGTCGGCGGCAAACATCGTCGGGTTGAACTCAACAACATTGTTGCTCGTGGCCTTTGCCACGGCAGATTTTTTCGCTGCCATTACTTGCTCCTCTTGATTTTTGCGCGTTGTGAAATGTATCCCCCGAAAATTTGGAGTGGGACGGGGTCGCCCACCTCTATGCGTTCCTTGAACCAGGCCTTGAGTGTCATAGGCTCGACCTTCGTGGCCTGAGCCGGGGTCAACCGGTTCTCCTCGCATTGCGATACAAACTGTTCCGCCGCCTGATCCTCCCCGGCTCCAAACGAAACGGTAACCTGATTCTTGATCAGGTCGCCGTACCCGTGGTCCCTGAGGTACGTGAACGCTGCTTCCCGATTTGCCGCCGAAATGCTCGCCGCGTAGAAAGGTTTGACTTCAATTTTGGCACCGTCTAGTAGGGTAAATTCTTTGAGGCCTACCGCCTCCAAGGCGTCGGGCAGCTTTTGCTCAATAATTTCTAAGTGCTGTTTCTTGTATTCCTTGAGCGCCTTTTCTGTCGCTTCTATTTCCCGCTCAATGTTAGAGGCTTCATTTGCAAGCCGGGAGATTGGGTCCAGACTGCCCTCGGGCAGTGCGTCCAATCCATCTTTTTCCTTCAGGTTGTCCGCTGAGTCCGCGGACATCGTAGAGAGTAGATCCATAATCCCTGTCTCCTCGTTTGAATTGACTGCTCCCGCGAATCAGAATACTATAAGAGTTTCTCGGGATATGCAAGAACCTTTCCATATGATGAGCTACTCTTTCAAAACGACGCCCTACTCACACCAGCTCGAATGCTTCGAACAGAGTCGAGACCTGAAGTCGTATGCCCTGCTGTTGGATATGGGCACGGGTAAAACCAAAATCTCCACAGACACAGCGGGGTGGCTCTTCGAGCGGGGCGACATCGACTTTGTTTTAGTTGTCACGCCGAAGGGTGTGACGGAAAATTGGAGGCCGGAAATCACAAAGCATCTCCCTGAGAGGATTGCCCGAGAGGTCTGTGTTTGGAAGCCCTCGTTGACTAAATCAAAGCGGGAGGAGCTGCATGCTCTTGCGACGCCCTCCGAAGGGGTGCTCAAATTTTTGCTGATGAACGTAGAGGCTTTCTCCACGAGTAAGGGTTGTACTGTTGCCGAGTATTTTCTAAAAAGCTTTCGGACGCTCATGGTCGTGGACGAAAGCACAACAATAAAGAATCGACAAAGCAAGCGGTCGAAAGCTTTGTGTAAGTTGGGCGGCAACGCCGCTTTCAAACGAATTTTAACAGGGTCTCCAGTGACTCGCTCTCCGTTGGACCTGTACGCGCAGATGTATTTTTTGGACCCTAATATTTTGGGCTTTTCAAGTTTCTACTCTTTTCAGGCACGCTACGCTGTGGTTAGACGGCGCAGTGTAGGCTCTCACTCCTTTACGGAGGTGATGGGTTATCAACGCTTGGATGAATTAACAGATAAATTGGCTAGAAACTCTTTTCGAATCCGTAAGATGGACTGCTTAGATCTACCTGATAAGGTCTACACGCGTAGGGAGGTAGAATTAACATCTGTTCAAAAACAGGCCTACCTCCAAATGACAGAACTTGCCTTGACCCTGTTAGCGGGAGGGAAGTTGTCCTCAACCAAGAATGCTTTAACGCAAATTATGCGGTTACAGCAAATCTGTCTTGGCCATCTTACAGATGATGAAGGAGTTGTGCACGAACTGAAGTCTAATCGCCTGAAGGAACTTCTCGAAGTTATCGAGGAGCTACAGGGAAAAGCGGTTATTTGGGCAACCTGGACGCGGGATATTCGCTCAATCGCTTCGGCCCTGCAAGACCGCTACGGAGTCGACGCGGTCGCCCGTCTCCACGGGGAAACGCCAGATAACGAACGTCAAGGTATCGTGGAATCCTTTCAAGATACTAGTTCTAAATTGCGTTTCCTCGTGGGACACCCTAAGACCGGGGGGCATGGGCTTACTTTAACAGCGGCTTCCTGTTGCATTTATTACTCCAATAGCTATGACTTAGAGCTAAGAGTTCAAAGCGAGGATAGGGTGCATCGTATTGGGCAACTCAATAAGGTGACGTATGTCGACCTTATAAGTCCGGGGACCGTCGATGAAAAAATTGTTAAGGCCCTCCGCGACAAAATTAATGTTGCCGATACAATTCTTGGAGAGGAGCTGCGTAAATGGCTCCTGTGAATAGAGCGCAAGTGTATGCGCCTAAAATACCTCCCAAGTAAAGTCTTTCCAAGTAACGCCATCAAAAACGAGCGCCTGGTTTCTATTCTTTTTGGGGGAGACAAAAGAAACGTGCACCCACCCGGAGGAAGGAATTTCTATTTTGTGGAACTCTAAAATCAATTGGTCAAAAGCTAAGTTCTGTTTTATCCAAAAGGCTGTCTCAAAATTGGGAATCCCAGGCAGCTCAAAATCTACGGCCTGTCCTTTTACATGTTGAGAGGTGGCTTTGGAGCCTAACGCTTTATTTAAATTAGGCGAACGATATCCGCTAGCGGGGGAGAACGGAATTTTGTAGTTAGCGCGAATGGGTTCTAAAATACGGGCACAAACTACCTTCAGATTCTCCACCGCAAGCTCCCCAGGTTTATTGACTATTCTGAGTCTAAGCGCCGTGGAAGATTTTGTTAGTTCTTGCAGCGTAAAGTTTTCGGACAACTTCATCCTACACGTTGCCTTGCTTTCTTCCTGTCAAGGGTAACGATGCCGCCGTCTTTTGCAGCCAGTGCGGGGTCTCCTAAAAACCGGTCCTCCGGAAATACTTGCTGGTAGCGCTGAAGCATTTGTGGGGAAATTGCGTTTTGCGGGGAGATTGGGTTCACTTGACTAAGCAAAGAGGCGCTGTTTGCTCGTGGCAAAGAGGTCTGGTTGGCGAAGGGGTGATACCTGCCGAACCCTTCTTTGTCTATCTGGGGAGCTACGGGCTCCTCTAAGAGATCGTCGTCTGTAGCTTGACGAAGAATTTCTAAAAAAGAGCCGGGGGCGTCCTCTGTCATATGTTGTGCACGTCTAACGTTCAACCAGACTTGCCTGTGTAATATATCCTTGACCTTTTCAAGAAAGGTTCCCCTATCGGAGGGAGTGAATTTTTCATACTTTTTCATTAGGACCATTGCAAATTGGGGGTCCATAAGACCTTCGTAGATAAGCCTTTCAACGCTTGCCTGCGATAGATTTTTTGCCACCGAAACTGCGGCTCTCCTACCAATACCGGCGGCAACAAGCGCATTAACAAGGTGTGTTTTCCTTGCGACAGCCGTGCCAAACATACGCCCGAGATTGCCTATAAGCTCCTCTGGAATTTCACCCCCTACTGCGACCCCTGATTGGGTTGATGCGGGAAAAGGTAGCTGTGCCTGTTCGATGGCTGTAGCGACCTTAGCTAAATACTGGGAAGGAGTTTCCTCATTCGGCATCCGGCTAGCCCACTCGGGACCCCCGAAGGCTTCATCCACAAGGATTCTAAATTGAACTCCTTCTGCTTCGTTCGGGTCTAGTAACTTTTTTAGCTTTGCATTGTCTAATAGGTAGATAGGGTCGTCCTGACCAAGGTACTCAGACAGTCTTTCAGCACTTTTCCCCACGGCTGTATTAGTGTCTCTCCCGGAACTTTGTATTCTTTTCTGAATGGCCTCAGCGAGTAAAGTTTTATAGCCTTCTAGTGCAGGATTAGTTCCGTCTGCAAGCTCCCCTTGTTTCAAAACGTGAAGAATCTCGTTTATCCTTTGCTTTGGGTTTTTAGAGGACAGTATGGCATCTAAAACCGTTTCCCCTTGCAGAGCAAGATCCGTACCATCGAACAAAACCTTCAGAGAAGCCAGATTTTGTTGGTTTTCTGCGGCGTTTTCTAGAACTGTACGTAGGCTGCTCTCAGTTACATTAAGATCTTTGAAAACATTTAATTCCAGCATCTGCCTAATAATCAGATCTATGTTATCAGGCCTTAATGTTGCTAACTTGCGGACGGCCTCTTCCGCCGCGGTGATGTCCCTAAAGGCAGATTGGTATCTACGAATCCCGGCTCCTTGGCCGAAGAGGCTGTTTTTGGCGTTTTCCAACCACGTTATCGCAGCATCGTTGTTCGTTACAAAGTCCCGCGCTCCCGATGTATTTAAACCTGTGTCAACGTTGTATAGAGCACTAAATCTGTCCCATAAAATACCCTCGACAATCTGTATGTTTTCGGGGGTCACGGGAGTACCCTTCGCCACACGGTAACCTGTCCTACGAGGGGGACCACTACCAAGTGGCTCAAACGGAGGGGGTACGTCCCGCCATGTATCAAGGATTCTCTGCGCTGCAGCCGGGTCACCGCCGGGCAGGAGGACGGGATTAAGTTGCAGTCCCTCAGGATTCTCACGGGTTTTTGTACCGCCGGGGACAAGGGGAGAGTCCTCCCCCCTCTGTACTCTAGTAAGGGCTAATTGTAGTTCCCTCAGGTCAGGACGTTGATCCTCTCCCTTGCGCAGCACCTTTGTAGAGGTGTCTTCAAGGGTTACTTTCGGGCCACGGTCCCTTCCTTGTTGTAGAAGATCTGCTACACCGCGTGCTGCAAAAGCCGCGTTTTTTACCTGTGATACGGCCCTTGCCATCTTCATCCAAGCTGGGGGCAAATTAAAATTGGTTTCTAAAGCTTCTTCTAGCTTCCCCTGTATATTTTCTAACTCAGTTATTTTTAAATTGTTTGGAATAGGACTGGATCTATGCTGAGCAACTTCTCTTTTTATATCAGACAGCACGGCGTTAAGGTCCTCCGCTGACCACCCTTCTATCGTACCATCGTCGTTTGTCCTAGCGTCTAACAGCCCCTCTTTTGTTGGCGCTACGGCACCTACAGTTGTGCTTCCGTCTGAGGTGTCTACGGCCCTGTCTAAGTAAATTCTTTCTAAGTTGGTTTGTTGTTGCCGGATCTTATTGTCCTGCTTTGCGATGCTATCCTCTATCTTAGCTATCTTGTTTTTAACGCTTCGTCGCTGTGCTTCTGCCCTTACCAGATCCTTTTTATTTTTAGTACCTCTTGGATTTACTCTTCTATTAATATTATTCACAGCCCTATTTGCGCGGCCAAGCTCCTCCTTGGCCCTCGCAAGATCGCCGTTTATAACAACCTGCCGGTCTGCCTTCAGATTTTCTATACGGGCTCTAAGTCTAATTACAGCATCGTTGTCTTCCACATCGACTAACTTCTGCTCTGTTATCCGTCCTCTCCCCGAAAGTTTATACGCTATGGCAGGCGTAACAAGGGATTGTGCTGGAGTCCTATTTGCTAGGTAGTTTGAAGCCCATTCTCCAATAGGCACCTCATCAATTAAAATTTCCGAGGTTAACTTTTTGTCAAACCCTGGGATATGCCGGTAGAGGAGGCTCTCGTACGCGGACATTTCACTTGCCGCAGCTCGGAGTTCGTCACGAATCATTCGGTTAAAAAAGATGCGGTCTTCTTCAGTTTCAAACCGCGCAGGTCGCCCCTCGTTAAGGGCTTTTATCCTTTCTTGTGCGGCGGCTATGGACTTATCCACGGCGGTCTGAAAAGCGTTCTCTATAAGATCAATTTGCTCTGCAGACATAGGTACCTGAGATACGCCGTCCCCCACAGGAAGTACCTTTTCCAGAGCCGTGGATAATTTATTTCTTCTCTCAAGCAGCCTTTGGGCGTGGTCTGCGTATACTTCAGTAACAATTTTGGAGTTACCATAAATTGTTTTTAATCGGCGCTCCTGATAAGCCGCATATTTACGCAGATCAGGAACTAACGCGGTTAGTCTAGCTCTTTCTCCTTCTGAAAGAAGAGTCTGGGGGTTTGCCAAGCGAGCCTCTAGAATGTTTGCTTGCCATCTTGCTAACTGAGGGGTTGTATACGTAATAAAAGATGTCATATCCATCGTACTGCCCTGCGATATGGCAAGCTCCAGATGCTGCTGAACATCAAGTATAGAACTCTCGGTAGCCTCGGCTACCCCATGCTCTCTAAGCTCTTTCCATGCGGCTCTTTGTATACCTGACTGATGTATTGGCCCTATACCCTTCTGTATCCACTCTATTGGCGTTTGGACTATCGGAGTTATCGAAAGCAACTCCCCGGAGGTTCGCAATGAGGTAGACACCGCGGGAGGGAGTATAAAAGCGCCCCCTAGAGCTACTATCTGTTGCGCCCATTCGGGGGCATCTTCGGGAAGCGTTTCTATCGTCACGCCCATGCCACCTGCGCCAAGGGCACCGTGCCACATTTCAGATCGAGGGCTTGCCCATGAGCGCCAGTTAAAGAAACCTTCTCCCCCCAGGGAATACTCCCAGGAACTCATTTCATCAAGAAGCTTTTCCTCGGTCGCCGGTCCCGGCGTCTTAGATAGCTTGTGGAGTAATTTCCCAACTAAAGCTCCTTCAACAGGAGCCGCCCCTAAAATGTTCCCGAGTAGTCCTAAATACTTTTGTGTTTTATCCCTGTTCTGTGGAGAAGTATCAAACTCAAGCATACTTAAAAAGTTGCCGAAACCAATTTCTTGCTTAATCATGGGTATGGTTACGGTCCCAATAGATTCATTTATAAATCTACGCGCCGTACCGGCATGGTCTCCTAGATTTTGAGCCAGCCGTGCAAATTGTTCCGGAGACCCAGCGTAGGTCCCTTCGGGTTGGGAAAGAATGTGCGTAAACTTACCTTTAGCTATAGGATGGTCTTCCGGAAACCCTTTGCTAGCCCAGTCCCCCAGAGTGGCAAATATATCCGGCACAGCGAGGGCACTGTTTGCTATCCAAGCGGGCGTTCCCGGTAGGGACATAAGACCCTCCTGCATCCCACTACTTAGTGTCTGAACCCAAGATTCTCTTTTTTCTCTTTGAACAAGCCCTCCATGGTCCCCTATTGCTTTACGAATACGATTAACCATATCCTCGGACTGTAAGGCTTCCGTAAAGTTGTCTGGTGTAAGAAACCAGCCCTCTCCAGAAAGATTTAGATAGGTATCCCCGTTCACAACAGCCTCATACGCATATAGGTTATTCTCTAGGGGAGTAACTCTTATCTGCACATTATCTGCGCCAGGGAGATCTATAATTTTACTGGGGGCTAGTCCCGACTCAATGGCTCCTTGCTCATTTATCCTACCCACTTCAGCCAAAGCGTCTAAGGCTTCGATTTGTTTTTCCGCACCTATTACTTCGGCATCAGCTGTGTCAATACCTCCCTGTATTGCCGAAAGGTCCGCGACAAACGGGTCCACCCCTTTTTTCCATAAAGAATAATTTTCCGTATAGTCAAAAGGAGGACCTTTTTGTAGGTCTTTCCTCTTCAGTAAGGGTACTGCGAGCCTTTCAAGATCTCGTGGAGCCGAACCCCCATCACCTGCCTCGGGAAAAACCTCCGGGGAAGAATTTTCAATGTTTATATCCGCCATCTAGTCGTCCCCGTACTGGGTGCCTTAAAATCACTTAAGCCACGCAAGGTAGTTGTTTATAAGTTCACTGTACTTATAGCGACCTTTAAGGTCGCCCGTTTTGTGTTTCTCGAATAAGCTTTGTTGGGGAATACTTTCAGTGTTTTTCCAAGCGCCATCTCCGCGCCCTTTTGGAAGAATGTAGTTTTTGTCCTTTAACGCCCCCCTAAGTGCCCCTTGCGTTTCCCATCGAAAGTGATCCTCTTCGGAGTATCCAGGCATCGGGTTTTGGGTCAGCGGGTACCTTTCTTTAACGAAGGGGGACCAGGCTCCGTTGGCAGAGGGGTATACTCCTTCTAGAGATGCTCCCAACTGTAAGGCTTTAATGACTGTTGAATCTTTCAAGCCTATAGCACCTAATTCAGTAAGATTTGCGTTCAGGCCCCCTAGAAGATACCCCCTTAATTCCTTTAAAGTCGCAAGGTTCATCTCTTGGGTTTCACTCAGCTTAACCAGCACGTTTTGTATTCCTAGCATATCTCTATCAGAGTATCGGTTGTCTCCGGTTTCTCTAAGTATATCCCGCCCCCCAAGTTGAGTTAGGATGTTCTGCTGCGCTAAGAATTTAAAGTATAGCTGGCTAGTCTCCTTGGCTTTTTCTTCACTGGAACTTCCGTCAAAAAAATCGTTTATGTATGATTTTATATTTCTATCCAAAAGCCCCCTTTTCGCTAACTCTGCAGAGACTGACCCCCTAATAAAACCGGTGGGGTCCAGTTCAAGTAGTGCGATTTCTATATCATCTATCAGTTCAAGCATGTTTACTGTTTTGTTTACATGATCTTTTAGCGTATTATCCCCCGTGTTATTGTCTTTAATACGTTTCTTTAATTCGTCTTTTTTCTCCTGCTGTGCTGCCCAGAGGGCGGTTCCCCTGGTTTTTAAATCCTGCTGTGCTGCCATTATTCCAGGGTCAGTTGCTACTTGTTCAGCCAGAAGTCTGTTTGTAATAGCTTCTTTGGTGGGGGGATTGTTTTCAAAAGTACTACCTTTAACTGTGCGGGGGTTCCTCCACGTCCCTGGAGCTAAATCATTCATAAGGACTAATCTTCCCCATGGGTTCTTAGAGAGACCTGGGTTAAAGGGCAGCGGGGCAACAGAACTGTAGGTCCCTCCGTCGAGTACCTCCGCGGCAGAAATCGGATTCTCAGAGTAGGCATTAGTTGTAAGGTCTTCTGCCAGGTTACTATAGTCGCTTAGTGCGACATTTTTGTCCCTACTACCGGGGTTGAAAACTCTCCCCTTGGTTATATTTGAAGGTACCGTGCGGGGCAGACCACTTTCATCGTCATCGTCACCAATTGCTGCTATTTGGTCGGCGGTAAGTATGTGCTGGACGGGGGTTCCAACCACCCTCTCCACAAAATTTTGAGTTAGGTTAAGTTGCCCGGTGGACATTTGACCTGTTTTTACCGTTGCCAGGATGTTGTCGAATACGTTTCTAAAATAAGTCTTTGCGGCGGCTTGAGCTTCTTTTGGCAGGGCGACCCCGCGCAAAGTAAAGCCGCCCAAAGTTGGGCTATATCTGAGAGTGTTTTCGGCTGGACGCAGGCTGGATTCCGCCAAGTTGTTTATGGCGTTAAGGGCCCCTTCATATGCACGGTCGTCTTGTTCCTCTGTGTAAGTTGGTTTGCCCGCTCCTGTGTCCGCCTCTTTTACAAGAGCGGCGTTTTTGAAATCTCCTGTAAAGTGTATTCTTTGGTTATCGTCCAGCTTACGAATTTCGTACTCCCCTGTCTCGGGGTTACGTACATAGTTGGTCGGGAATATAGGGCCTGTTGGATCCCCATTTTCGTCAAGATACCTCGCGAAATTGACTCTGCCTTGTGTTGGCTTGCCAGCGTCATCCGCTAAAGATTTAACATTTGCTGGAACCGTAACCTCGTCCCCTGTATCGGGGTCTGTGTAACTTTGTGAGGTAAATCGGGCCTCCGTCCCATCACCAAACTTATAGGAGATGCTGTCAGTTTTCCCTTCAGAGTCGAAAGACACCACTGAGAATACCGGCACATTGGGGACCCAAGACCCGCCATCGGGATCGTTGGGGTCGGCTATCCAACGCGCGTTGCCCTCAAGTAATGTTACGCTATCTTTTTCATTCTTTTTAGTTTGAGAATTTCTTATGGGGGTATCTATTATATTACCGTTAACCTTGTATACCGGGATATTCTTAAAGGGTCCCGTCATCTCGCGTGATACGTTGCCTATTGGTTGCCACGTGTCATTAATAAACGTTTCTTGGTTGTATAGGACCTCTACGTTACCCGTTAGCGAAGTAATGGCGGCCTGTCGGGCTTGTGCTTGTTGCGCAAAGCGGGCCTGTTTCCTTGACGTTACGTCTTGGAAGGCTTGAAGTTTAATTTGTCGTTCTTCTGCTCGTTGCGCTGTTCTTCTTGCCGCGTCACGCTCTGCAAAAGTGCTGGCAATAGAGGACATGCTTGTAGCTAGAGGGGCACCAAACGCTCTTCCCAGAGTAGCCAGTCCGGTTTCCCCTACTCTGGGAGTCTCTCCTGCAAACCTAAAACCTGCTTCGGCTAAGGCTAGTAACGCCTGAAGCTTGGCGGATTTTCTATCCTCGGCTTTTTCGGCATCGTAACCGGAATCTCCAAGATACGAGGCATAAACTTGTTGGGCAGCCTCAAGCTCCGCTAGAGTGGGTGGCTCTGGATCCTCTGGAGTCATCAAAGCCATTTGCCTTTGAATCTGTTCCTCCGGGGTAAGCGATGTTACCTCCCCTCCTTCTTGTTTGTGCAAAGGGTAAAGTCCGGACGTATGTAAAGCCTGCCTAACAGAATTAAGGTTAGGCCCTGATACGCCAACTATGCCGTGTCTTGGGTAAGATCTTCTAGCCATTGCGCTTCCTAAACAGGATAGGGCCCCATGGGGCCGGGGGCCGCGAGGGCTTCATCTTCCATAGCTGCCATTAGCATCGGGTCCATGGGCATGGCACCATTAGACATCCCTCCTACGGCATCAACCAAAGCGCCCGTTTGGGTCGCCATACTATCCGCTACGGGGGCCTCGCTTGCTAAAGTGGCTATGCCTTCTCCGGTTACGCCAGGAGAAACCTCGGAAAGTTCTTCCTGCATCAAGGCCCCAATGCCTTGGTCTAGTTGTGCCATAAGCAAGGTGGGTTGTACAAGAGCCAGTACCGAATCGGGTGTTTGGGCCGCGTCCCCCGGCCCAACGACATCGGCTAAGCGCTGTCTGTATACTTCAACAGGAGCGTTTTCCTCCCAAACAGCCCCCATTAGCTCTCGGTAATCTCCTGCCATGTTGATGTCTTCGAGACCTTCATCGGTAGCCTGTTGGATATCGGCCATTAGTTCTTCCTCGACCATATTCTCTCCTGCCTGGGCAGAAAGGTCTTCTGTGGCCATCATTAACTCTGGAGGAAGTTGTCCGGGCATCCCACCTGGCATAGGAGGCATCCCACCTGGCATAGGAGGAGGCATCATTGCAGGCCCCATGGCCATTGCCGGGTCTGGGGGCATCATGCCTCCATTTGCCATACGAAACATGCGTCTATCATAAATACTCATTAGGCCACCTATTTGTAACTAAAAAATTCCGGCTTGTTTCCCTGCCGCTACGGAACTCAAAAGACCTGTTCCAATGCCTGCAATCTGTTGAAATGGACTGGGAGAGGGCGGCGGGGCCACAGATTGTTGAGCGAGCGTCATCTGCGTGGAAGGAGCGCCTTTATAGATATCTGACAAGAATGCTAGCCTACCTGCCTCTTCCTGCTGCTGCCGCGCAATATTTTGCTGTGTCGCATCCAACATCGCTTGTTGCAATAGCTGCTGCTGTCCGCCCAACTGCTGATAAGTACCCAGGTCCTGGGTGGCCATCTGTTGCCCTATACCAGCGGCTCGCATTTGGTCTGCGGCTAGCTGGGCTTCGGCTTGGCCTACCGCCATTTGCTGTCCCGTAATACCAGACAGCAGCGAGGCTAGTCCGGCTTCTCTAGCTTTACCCGACTCAAAAGCACTCTGTGAAGCCGCCAGCGCCTGCCCGTAGTTTTGTGAGAGTAACTGGGCTAAGGCCTGCGCTTGTGCGGTTTGCTGGTTTCTCCCCAGTTCAGCTTCTTGAACTCCAAACCTTGAGCCGCCAAAAGCGCCTGCCTTTTGCGCTTGGCTAGCGAGAGTTTGCTGCTGAATAGCCGCCTGACGATTTAATTCAGACATTGTTTCATCAATAACCTGCTGCTGAAACGGGTCCATAAAGGCGCTAAGGTCGTCGGGTCGATACTGTCCCGCAGATTGAAAGGCTTGCTGTTTGGCTAAATCAAGTCCGGGGGCCGCCGCCCTTAACGTTTCCAGCCCTGTGCCAATGCCTTGTTGCCCTGTAGTCAATAAATCCAGGTAGGAGCCAATGCCTTGGCCGGAAGCAAGCGCAGCATTAGCCTGGTCAAACGTGGCTTGCTGGAGGCCTGAAAAATCAGCTACCTTAGATTCCGGTAATTTAAGCGGTTTCCCCGCAAATTTGGCGGCATCTTTAAGAAGCTGAAGCTTTATGGCCTCTAGTTGAGGAGCTTCGCGTAAAATAGTTTGTTCAGTTTGAGTGGGCATATTGTGTTCTCTAAAACCTTAAACAAAACCCTGGGCGGGTTGCTGTTGGCCTTTCATTTCAAACTTTCTCATCATGTCATATAGCGCAGAAGCCCCGGCGTATCGGTTATTGTTTCCGGTAGGATCTGCGCCTCTAACTGCGGCTGAATTCCAAACAAATTCCCCATCAGACAGCATCGCTGGGATATCGTCTGACTTTTCCGTTCCAGGACCTTCTACTAACA
>TARA_R110002020_G_scaffold352987_2_pt1 | contig 12536 bp, 20 predicted proteins | sample TARA_R110002020 | Tara Oceans TARA_R110002020 (sample SAMEA4396489) | marine metagenome | biome: Westerlies Biome; feature: [MES] marine water layer (ENVO:01000295) within the mesopelagic zone...; material: water (ENVO:00002006), including particulate matter (ENVO:01000060) such...
GATACACATACCCCATGTAATACCCAAGCTATTACTAGAAACAACTTTCTTAGACTTACTTAGTACCTCTAAGGGATGATTTCCCCCAGACATAGGTGTAACCGACCATCCTGCATAAGTACCTTTCTCGCCATTTATTTCCTTAAGCATTACTTGTACTGTTGTGCCAGAACTGTTACCTACTAGCTTTTTATACAATGCACCACTAAACTCAAAATCAGTCTGTTTACCAATTTTAAGTTCTATCCATTCACCTTTGTCATTTTGAAACCACTTTACTCCAGAACCATCTGTAATATCGTGTCCAATCATCTCAACAGGTAGCGTGTATCTTTCATTATCAAAGTTATCCTTTTCTACTTTCGCACTTGTTGGATCACTTAACAACTTCAGATAGATACCTGTGTTTAAATGAAGGTCTTTCTTTATTTGAAATGCCATTTTACTCTCCTACTTTTGTTAATTAAAGTCTTATTAGTTCAGCTAATATAAAGCCTAACCAAAAACATATAAAATATGGTGCTATTCTCTCAACCCAATACATCATATATTCATATAAATCTAATATAAAATCAATCATGCTATTCCCCTTTTTTTAAGATTGTTCGTACTTTGTATGTAATATTAATTTTTTCACCATTAGGCTCATATAAAGCCTCTGATAAATGTGGCTGTCTATCCTTATACTTATCAAACCTTTTATTAATGTCATCAATAAACTCATCTAAGGTGTTGCCCATTGCATCAGTAAAGCCAAAGCTGTTTTCTGTTTCATATATAATCTCAGCATGATATTTATAATCATGTGGTACATTTAATAATTTATCCATCTAAAGACCTTACTAATTTTTCTAAATCAGTTAGTTCTATGTCTTGGTCAATCACAGACTTGGTTTCTATCATTTTAATATACTTCTTCAAAATCGTCAAAATCATTTGATACTCTTGTTGTGTGCATCCGATAGCTTTCTTGTGCTTTTGTCCGAATGATTTTAGGCTTGTTAATGTGGTTATTGACATCATCTTCTATTTTCTCCACTTGATTATCTATTTCGTTAAATAATTCTATGAGTTGAGTTTTATCTAAATCACCCATCTCACCTGTTGCTAAAAATCTTATTACTCCTAGTCTGGATTTAACCAAATTAGAAAGAGAGTTGAGAGCAATAAAAACAGACTCTACTTCTGCGAAGTCCGTAGAGCCTAAAAACAAACCCTCAACCCTCTCATTACATACCTTTTGATAGTTATTAGTTTTATCGAATGTTAAGTCTCTGCTAAAACACTCGATGACTGTATTTCGGTCATCACTATCTGCTAACCTATTACTAGAAAATAGATTCAGTATGTATTTAATCATTTATAATTCCTTAATGTGATTCATTACCATGTATTGCCATGTGGCAATTAAAACATATTATAATGCATTTATTAATTTCAGCTAATATCTTTTTCCAACTATAATTCATCATATTAGATATATTAGCTACTTTATTATCATCCTTATGATGAAATGTTAATGCTCTAGTGTGAAAGTTATTTCCATCTCTTTTATAAGAGTAGCCACAACTACAGCTAGAATCATGCTTATAATTATTAAGCCTTTTTCTGTTTTCCAATCTACCACTAGGCAATCTTTTCTTTCTTTCCCAATGGCAAGGCTTACATTGATGCCTACGATATGGATTACCATTAGTATCAATACCACCTCTACCACCACCCCCACCAGATTTAGGAAAATCAATTATAGGTAATACAGATAAACATTCAGTACAACTTCTTTTATACATCATATTCACCTATAAATGTTGAAAGCCAACTTGTTGGCATTTCTCACCCATGTTATCAGCACACTCTACGCAGGTATGACTACCATAAACAACACCAATATCTTTAGTGTGTTTCTTTTCACCACAAACATTGCAATATATCTTAATATCCATCCTACTTACCCCCTTATATTTTATTATTTAAGTAATCTGTTAAATCACCAAAGCAAAAATCATCATCTTCACCTAAGTCTGGTAATCCAAATCCAGAAATAATAGAATAGCTAGGAATTGAAATAGAATGCCCATATTCTAAAGCTAGGTTTGATTGTTCTATGATCCACTTTTTAACTATGGTTCTGACCTTTGGTTTCCCCATACCTTTTAAGATAAGTTTTTTATAATTCATCCTACTTACCCCCTTGATATAAATTGTAAGCATAGTATGATTGTGCTTTCCATTCTCTACAATCCCAAGTATCAAGAACCACCCCATCCTTTAAACAAGTCCAATGCCTACTGCATCTAATAAGATAATTACCAATTAATGGAAAATTGCCAATCTTGTATTTTTTATTGCCACTACTCTTTAATGGACTCTGTCTTTTTATACCTATATCATCTAAGTATTTTTCAATAACTACATCATCATTAGGCATTCTCCACATCTTAGATGCGAGATTAAATAAATCATTTCTAATATGTTTATAATCCTCATCTAAAAAATGTGCTATTGCTCTTAATGCACAATCAATAGTCCTGTCTTTTTTATATTTTATAGTGATATAATTTTCTCTACCACCATGTGATTGTTTGAATTTGTTTTTCATCCTACTTACTCCCTTTAATCTGCATAAATTTTTCTGCATCTGTTAAACTATCAAAAAAATACTTTTTTGAGATCATATCTACACAGTATTCTATATCAGATTCAAAAAGTGTTATTATTTTTCGTATTTTTACTAAAATAATTAAGTTATCATCTTTATCTCTTGTATTGGATAACATTTTAGTACACCACCTTTGATATTTTTTATGTGTCTTTGCTTTTTCTCTAACATTAATATCCATCCTACTTACCCCCTCACTTCTATGTTTTTAAGTTTATAATTATCAAAATCTAAATAGTCTAACTTTACAGACACCCAAGACATCATATGTTTATTATCTAAACTTTTTTCTTGCCCACTTACCACTATGATGTTTTTCTTTTCTAATGATGACATTAAACCTCTACAAGTTTTCATATCATAATCATGTTGAGATACATAATCTCCAACCGAATGTAGTTCATTAACCCACTCTGAAAACTCACTATTAACTACTTGATTTAAAAAATCATATTCTTTTGTGGTTACTGTTATTGTGTTATTCATGTTATCATCCTTTGTATGAGACACCGAGGGAGATGATAACATTATCTCAGGAATGAGTTTGTTGCCCTCGGTGGTCTCTAAATTATTATATTTAAATGTTATCATCACCTAGAAGGTCGTTATAATATTTCAAAGGTGCAAGTAAATAAATAAAAAAAATAACCCACAATGTAGCGATAGACAGGAATCGTTACATCATGGGTTATCGGTAGCGTTATAATTTAACTGAGTTGTTCTCTTAATTTTAAAGAGGCACTAAATCGTTGAAAAGCTACTTCTGTAAATTTTATAGGTGAGTCTAAGCGTACATAATGATAAGTAGAATCATCATAGTACACGAATTTTTTAAAGTTTGTTACATCCTGCTCAAAGCTGACCAGATTGTTTTTAAATGTTTGTGATATATTACTAAAGTTTAATTGAAATGTGGTTTTTGGTTCGTGTCTCTTATTAGCGTATTCTACCCCACCAAGCGATGTATTAAGGTCTGTGCCAAAGATTTCCTGTGTAGCTATACCTATGTCTGGCTGATTCTCAAAAGACAGCACAGCACCTAATATTAACTCAGTTATATTATCTACTGTTCCATCACTACATCTAATAAACCAATATCGCTTAGATTGTGATGAGAATGTTTCAATATTCCAATTAGGACTTAAATTACCTTCGGATACTGATGCTACCTCAGTAAGTCCAGATGTAGCTGATGTTGAATAATAAAACTTTAGAGGCTGTGAATCACTTCCAGACATAAACCATGTAATAAAATCAACTGCGTTACTAGATAATAAATCTATTCTAATAGTATCTTCATCATCAAAACTTGTAACAGCTTGAGATAATGATTGATCTGTTAGATAGTGTTCATTTGTAACAGCACTTGCTGAAACACTAAAATTTCCACCACTATATGTACCTGCTGTAATTGTAGCATCTAATAAATTTACTGAATCATAATAAAACTTTTTAGCCATTATCCTACCTCTCTTGCAACAATATTTACTTTATTTGGCAATCTATTTAATTGTGTTATCATATAATAATTAGTCCAATCCCCACCAAATGGGTTTATTGGCATCTCTCCTGTACTATTTGAAAATTGTATAATATCACCTGTTTCTAAATTATATGCTTTATTAGGATTAACAATCTCACAAGATACCTGTTTATATATATCTCCCAATATGTTATCATAATAAGAATAAAAATCATTATTAGGATCAGATTGTGGTGTAGTACTTGGAGTTCCTACATTCATATCTAAATCTATTTTTTTTATATTTTCTTTTGTTTGAATATTATAATTTGTTCTAGCTGTGCTATTAGCACCTGTAACTGTTTCTAAATACTTACCATCAGCAGGATGTCTTTCATAATTAATATCCATTTTAGTCATAATATTCTTAAAAGATGTATTTGTAATATTTAAATTTTTTATATCATTTTTATTTAATGTTTGAACTGCTGATAATTCAGATGTTTGTTTTATATGTACATAGCTACCTGTTCCATCTGGTCTAAACTTAAATATAAAAGCAAATTCATAAGATAATTTATCAAGTATCTTAATTAAATCAGTTGGTTCATCTAACCAATATCTTATTTTCCAATTAGATGTCGCTCTGTCTGTGTTTAATGAACTCCAATTTTCTGGCTCAGTTGTAGTATATCCTGTATATCTTACTAATAAATCACGATGAGCCTCATGCCCATAGCTTACCGAGTTATTAGAGCCACTATATGACTCTGTTAATCCATTTGCTCCTACATATAAATAATCTATATCATTCGCTGTTTTTTTACTAGCATCCCTATTTCCTGCAACATCTAAAGCACTTTTAACATAAATATGAATATCATAAACATAAAAATTAACTGTAACACTACCAAAACCTTGCTCATATACTAATTGAGCATTTAGTTTTATAGGATTTAATAGTTTATTATCATTTCCACTTAAAAGGCTATCCATACTTAATAAACTAGATATAACATTACCTGTATCTTGAGTTGCAGTTGTATCAGTAATTTGCTTAATCATTTGATTAGAACCACTATATAGTGTAGGAGTTTCATTAGTAAATGATACAGTATATTCTACACTTGCACCTGTTTGAACATCTACATCTATTCTATACCTAACTTTTAATTTCATTGAACTAATTTCACCTTCAATCTCTGGCACATCAAAAAATATAGGTGAGTCAAAAGTACCTGTACTTGTTCTAACAAGTGTTTCTCTAGCACCTGTGGTATAAGATGAATCATCACCAATAACATCAAAAGCATTTCCTAAATCATTCCAAGCACTAGAATCATTTTCATCACTTAAGCCTGTTGGTTTGCAAATAAAACCACGATAAAGATCATTATCTATTCTTATAGCATTTCCATTAGGATCATGTGTCAATATAGAAACATTGTTATATGCGTTATTTGTTAAGGTTAATGGAACAAAAGCATCAGCATTTTTTTCATAATAATGTAACCTACCCTCATTGCCAGAGTTACCATCTAATGCTCTTTCTTGTATTGCTATTAAATGAGTAGCACTCAGTCTGTCTACTTTTACAGGATATAATTTCTTTTCATGGCAGAAGGCTTGAGAGTCTCTTGTTGAACTATTAGGTGTATAGTCACCATAAGCTAAAGTGTAATAGTTTCTAGTTCTATCTGTTCTTGTTTGTGGAATACTAATAAAATCATAAGGTCTTTGCTCTGTAATATTTAAATTAATAATCTTATCATCGTGTGATATATCTATCAACCTTCCTTGATATATTTGTAAGCAATTAGATAAGGTAGATTCATCATTTAACTGCGAATATACTTTAACAGTTCTATTAATATATTTTCTTGTACCTAAAAACAATTCAGCAGAAAAGTCTGCATCATTATATTTAAAATTTGCAATAGTTAAAGATATATTAGAGGTTTTTGATTTTGAATTTTCTAATGATATAGATGTTCTTACAGATGGTTTATTAGTTACTACACCTTGATAAAAAACACTACCTACAGTTGTATCTGATAAAGCTATAGGTGTAAAACTAGAACCACCATCATAATATAGCTGAATGATCCAATTTTCTTTTATAACTGTTTTTTCTAAAGCAGTAGAATATGCCGATGGTAAAGTTAAACTCATGCTAGATTTTGATTCCTTGCGTTAGACATTTCTGGTATTAATATATCTCTTACAAATTCTTCATTACCAATCATATTGCCTTGTATATTAATATTAATTCCTGCACTAGATTCACCACCTAAAGGTGTTACAGATACCTGCTCTGGTTTATTGTTTTCACCTGTTATAAACATTGTAGGCTTAGTTACAACTCCCTCAAATCCCGTTTCTGCAAACTTAACAGAATTAAGTTGCCCCATAGCCTTATCCATTAACCCACTAACCATGCCCCCTACACCTGCTCCTGCAATTAAATTAAAAGGGTAAGGAACAGTTTTTAATATACTTGATAATAATCCTGCTACTTGTTCCATCATCTCAGCTTTTACTATATTCATTGAAACCTGTTTTGCATTTTGTCCAGATATAATCGTATTACTTAATTCTTTTTGTAAATTTTCATCTTTTATCTTTGCTTTTTCTTTTTCTAGTGCAATTTGTGCTTTTTTAAAATCACTATCATCTTCTGCCTTTTGTAATAAATCAACTTCTTTTCTTAAAGCTATAACAGTATCAATTTCTTCTTTTATTGCATCTGAAACCCCAGAACCACTCCCTGCTTTTCTCATTTCTATATCTAATTGACTTTTACCTTGCAAAACCATTTTAAGCTCTTGTAATTGTGCTATTTCTGATTGATAACCTGCTACAGTTTTTTCTGAAAATTGATTTCGTAATTCTTCCTCTGTTAATTGGTCTTTAATAGCAACATTTGCTCTTTCTGTTTCTTCTGCTAGTTTTTTCTGTGCCCCTGCAAATTCATTAGTAGTATCAATAGCTGTTTCTTCACCACCTATTAATTGACCTATAAATTTTGCACCATCAACTAATTTATCAGATAAGAAAGCTACTGCGTTAGCTGTATGTATTACTGTAGGTGCTAATAACTCACCTAATGATTCACCTGCATCACTTACAGCGTTTTTTGTTTGTTCTAATTTACCTGCGAGTGTTTCAGTATTTTCCTGTGCAGAACCACCCATTAATTCAGATATAACTTCTAATGCTCCCCCTGCTTTTAATTCTTCTTGAGTAAGGTCTTTAAGTTGAGGAATTAACTCACCTAACTCACCTTGTAAACCAGAAAATGTTTTAGATACATTTCTAACTGCCGAATCTAATGCCATGCCTGTAGCACTTGATAAGTCTAAGGCTAAAGGAATTATTTCTTTTATTCTTTCTTCTGAAAAGTTTAGAGATGCTAAAAATGCCTGTTGGCTTATAATAGCCTCATCTCCAAATGTTGTAACCTTCTGAAGTGCTGATGCTTGTGCTAATAAAGACTGTGATGTTCTACCTAGTGCTGTAGATAGTTTCTTTTCAGCTAGTTCTTGCTCTGCTGATAGTTGGACAACTGTACTTAGACCAGATATTAAACCTCTAGCACCAAAATAAGCACCTGTAGCAATACCTACAGCCTTTCCCATTTTACCAATAGCACCCTCAACACCCTTTAATTCATTCTGTGCTTTCTTTGCACCCTGTGCTGTTACTTTTATATTAACTTTTTGATCTGCCATCTTTTTCCTGTTTGTGTCTTATTACTGATGCAAGTTCATTCTTAATGATAGTAAAATAATCCAATTTTGTTGCATCAGTTTTATTAAGTGTTTTTCCAAGTGGAATATTATATTCTTTGACATAGTGATATTCATTGATAATAGAAAAAAGATGTTCATCCAATACATATTTAGGATTAGCAAATAATGGCACAAGATAATATAACTCCTGCCCAAGAGTTCGCTTTGGATCATGTGCATCAACGACATCTTTAACTGTTTCCCAAATATCATCTATAGTATTATAATCCCTTGTTTCTCGATTGATGGGGTTCAAGCATGAGTAGGGGAGGATTAAGTTCTCGTGTGAGTCTGGCTGTAAAAACCAGAACCACACAGCATAACTCAAACCCCATCGGATTTTTTTTGGTTATCACTCAGACCTAAATACTCACTCATTATATTAGTAAGTATCTTTAACTGCACATCATAAGGATATTCTTTTAGTGCAGTATCTGGGTTGTTAAAGGCAATCTCTGCTGTATGTCCTAATAATAGATTAAATGCCTTTTGTGAGACATTATCCGTTCCATTAGCATATACATCTGCAAACTCACCCTGTAATCCTAACCTATCAACATAATTAACAGGTTTTATCTGAATGATATGACCATCTACTTCTATTTTCATTTCCTTCCCCTTTTACTAAGTTGCTATAATAGTTACTAAAGCACCTGCACCATCTGCTGTAGCTTGAAATGGTAAGTTAATAAAAACACCACTTTCATTGCCTGTATCTAACTCATGTCCTGTGAATTTTGCAGTAGGTATATCAAAATCAATATTTTCACCTGCACTTCCACCACCATCATTTCCGATTGATACATTTGTGCTAGTACCACCTAGAAAGTTGCTTACCATAGTAACTGAATTATCATCCATCTTTACAGATACATTGCCTGTTACATTGATTTGACCACCTCTATTATATGACTCTGGCTCTCCTGCTATACTATTTACTGTTTTAAAACCCACTCTAGTAGCAGGATTAGATATAGTAAGATCAAAAGAATTAGCTAATACAGCCACAGCACTTCCTCCAGATGTTTGTAATGTCTGAGTAGTGCAATCAAAAAACCCTTTAGTATAATCTACTGCTGTAGCATTTGTTGCTGTTGCCTCTGTTCCTATTACAGGCTGATAACCAGAGAAAAATGTACCACTAGCAGTAAGCCTTCCACCATTAGCTGTAGGATTCATTGATAAAGTCAATTCCTGCAATATAGCTGAGTGCATTAATCTATCTTTATCTGTATCTGGACTACTTATTACTACACAAGCATATTCGCCTGTACTAGCACTCTCTGTATATGCTACTGTTCCTTGATTACCTAAAATTGAAACTACATCAGTAGGTGCATCATCTTCTGTTACTAATTGTAATAAAAGCTGTAATAAAGCCTCATTCTCTACAATATAGTCACTAAATGACCATGAGTATGTTCCACCACCTCTAACAGCGATGTGGTCTGTTGGTCTTAATACTCTTTGACCTGTTCTTTCTACAGGGGTTAATTGTACACCTGCACTAAAATCAATATCATTAACCTGTGCTAATCTCATTTTATACAATGTTCCACTTACATCATTAGTGCCTAAAGCATCAGTCTGTAATGATATATAAGCCTCAAATTGTTTTCCAGAATATGTTGCCATTATTTTTCACCTTTCATTTTTTCGATATATTTTCCACTAATTAATTGTTTAGGAGCATCAGCTAGTTCAACTTCCTCACCTCTTTCAAAGGCTTGAAAATTGTCCTGTCCTAACCCTTGATAGTTGTTCATTGTGTTTAATTCGTGAAACTTATCTGTTTTAATATATTTCATTTATAAAGCCTCTAAGTTTGTACAGTTAAATGTTAATAATGCTCTTACCTTGCTTTCATCTTCTTCATCTCTCTCATATTCGATTGACTCAATCTCGCCACCATGCCAAGTAGTGTTATTATTAGCATTGTTATCTGGTGCAAATAAGCGTTTAATATGTTCTGCTACATTTGACACCTGTTTAAAAGTATTTTCGGTGTAGTTACCACCTGTATTTAATTCGTATGATATAAGGATTGTATAGGTTCTAGTCTGACCTTTGCTTAATACCTCTAATAAATTATCACTTATAGGCTGTATCAGAACGCTGTGATTCCCTTGATGTGAGTCCATATAGATAGGCAAAGCCATCTCTTTTGCCACAATGTGATGAATTTGGTCTACTACTTCAAATATTCTATTAGAATAATCTATCATATTCGTTCTATATAAGCTGTTTTAATTGGTGTATCACTTTGCCCTATCTCTCCAGAGATTTCCATCTCCCAAGTGTCATTTAAGGTAAGTACCCCTGCTGAAAAGCGTACATACATACCTCTACCGACATGATCCCATCCACCTGTTACTATTTCATCTTCTACCATCTCATCTACTTGTAAGCCTTCTGAACTGCTTCCAAAAGTAGAGTATTTAATTGTGGATTCTGTTCCTCTGGTTAGTGTACCTGCTGTTGTGATTTTTATCTTAATTAAATCCCACCTAGCTGTAGGTCTACCACGCACATCAACAATATCTGAGGTTGTAGAGCCATTTACTGATACCCTTCTTACAATCCCCTTGTTCTTTTGTAAGGATTCTTGTTGGCTTATGCTTATCTCACCCCTGCGAATTAAGTCTAACCAACCTGTTCCCTCTGGGTTAGATACTTTACTAGCTAATCTTTCAGATAGTTCATCATCATAAGGTGCAGTAATAAAGGATGCAACCATGTGTGCTGTACTCATTACAATTATTTCTGGGTAATCATTCCCTGTTGCTGATGCACTTCCTACTCCCTTGCGTGGGTAGATAGGCATCCCTGCCATACTTCTAACAAAATCACTTGCCCTTGAGATGTTTTTAGTAAGGTTAGCATCTTGATCCTCACCGAACTCCCAGACACTTCCATTAAGTGTGTTTGCACTCCCACCACCTATATAATACTCTAGCCTACCATCAGCCTCTACATATCTCCATTGATTATCTGATGAAGGTTGTGAGCCATGTTCTGCACCTAAGTCCTGCCCATCTTTAAATAGTACAGAATACCCAGAACCTGCTGAGTAGTGATAAAATAAGTGTGATGTGCCACTAGCCACCCAATTAGGTGATAATATAGATCGTTGCGAATATTTTGCCATTTCTGGTAAAACTTGAGCAACATCAGACTGTGAACAATATGATGCTTCGTATGTACTCATTTAAGCCTCGTTATGGTTAAAGTCTAAAACTTCAAACTCTGCTAAGTTCTGCAACCTATAAATAAGTTCAGCAACCTCGCCTGTAGTCCTAGAACTTGGTGATATTAAATCTGTTAATGATAATTTTCTAGCGAGTCCGATACACTTGTTTAAACTTTCAAATGTACCTAACAACTCTAATTCTTCGTTTACTACCTGCATATATTTAGAATTTTTATCCATTTATTGTCTCTCCCCATACTGTTGCTTGTCCTTTTACTATTTCAATCGTTTCTACTTGAAAGTTGCCTCTAGGTTTGTCAAACCATGTAACAATACCGAAAGCATGATTCCAATTATGTAAACGACCTCTGAGCCATTTGTTTTTTTCTGCACTCATATCTTTTAAACAACCCATTGACCACGCTCCTATTGTACCAGAGTCCAATTTAGTAAGCGAATGACGCTGTATATCGTGGGTATGTCCATATATAATGTTACTTCCATAAGCCTCAAGATGTTTTTTTGCATGGTATGTTGTAGCGTATGCTCCATGTATAAAGTTTACTTTCCCAATCTTTAAAGGTTTGTTATAAGGTAGGTATTTATATCCTCTCTCATCCCACTTACAGGATTTTCTAAATGTGTAGTCCTTCATATAAGGATATCTTCCTACAAAATTATCAAGCCATTCATCATGGTTTCCTGCACATATATATCTTTCATTACAATCAATTTTATCCAATACTCTATCAAACTGATCTATGCCTTTATTGGCTTGTTTTATCTCCTCATCAATAAAAGGTAATTGATATTCTAATGGTGGGCATTTTTTGCCCTTCCATTGCCACGCAGAAACACTTTCGCCCTCAAGAACATCACCTAAGTTTATAAAAATGTCTGGTTTTATAAGTTCTAAGGCTTGTAAAACAACATTTACAGCACTCTGGTCGTGTATTGGAAAGTGTTGGTCTGGAATTACTACTGCTCTTTTCAAAAAACTATCTCCTACCCCATCGTTTTTTAGGTTTTTTAGGACACTTACTTAAAAGTTCTATCCTGTTTTCATTTGTGGCTAACCCACAATAACTAAAATCTTGTTCTTTTGTTGCAAAGGCACACATTCGGTCTATCTTAATGCAGTTATTAAACAATTAATCTTTCAACTCTATGTGTACTAAATCATCAAAACTATTTGTTTTGGTAGTTCGTTGTCCTTCGTATAAACTATCATATCTCCAACATCCACCCCACCTAACTCTTAATCCCATTTGATTAGCTACACCTAAAATAAATCCACCAAGCATGTGAAAATCATCTCTAGCGTTCCAATCTATTTTGCCACTACCATCCCAGATAGCTATATCGACAGCCTTTCCATCAACATGCTTACCAAACTTGGTTTTTGACTTACCTTGTTTAACAAGTAAATCCTGC
>TARA_R110002020_G_scaffold265840_3_pt1 | contig 12532 bp, 4 predicted proteins | sample TARA_R110002020 | Tara Oceans TARA_R110002020 (sample SAMEA4396489) | marine metagenome | biome: Westerlies Biome; feature: [MES] marine water layer (ENVO:01000295) within the mesopelagic zone...; material: water (ENVO:00002006), including particulate matter (ENVO:01000060) such...
AGGTCTGGCAGACCGCAGGGGTTGTGGCCGTGCTTTTGAATGTGAGCTAGCTGAAATGGTTGGAGCGCGGTGGGTTCCGGCGGTGGCGGGACACTGGCAGCGACCTACATCAGCCCAGCCCTAGCGGCTGCCTGCTTGTACCTCTTCTGAATCCGCATCAGGGATTCCACCTGATCAGGGCGGCGGCTCCTTAACCACTTTAGGAACGCCGCTCTGGCTTCTTTATTCTCAACACCACCCACCTTCAACGGTTGCCTGTTGCGTACACTTGTGCGTAAAGCTAGCAGCTTCTTCTTCCGGTCAGCAGGCTTCTTCTCTGCCTTCACCAAGGCAAGCCTTAACTTTCTGGCCTCATCAAAATCACCTATCATCAGCGCGTCATGCATGCGGTCGTACCCATAAGTGTTGGGCGTCTTGGCATCGAAGACGAAGTTCATCTTGCGCCCCTCATCCAACCCTGTCTCCTTGGAGAAACGCCTAGCAGCATTGCGTAGCGAGGACACGTCACGCCATGCCTGTTGTCGTTGCACGAAATCCATCTCACTACCTGTCCAGTCAAGCAGCCTTGTCGGCACAGCCTTGGCCACCCTTAGCATGGGTATGCTGTACAGCAGGTCAGGAATGTCATCGGTAAGGAATCCCTCGGTCAGGCTTCCCCTTTGGAGTCTCTTTGTCAGCAGGCTCACCGCCTGCTTGCCTATCTGGATGGAAGGTGGCTCCAAGGGATTCTTGTACCTCCACCCACGGCTGGCCGTGTCGTATGCTAGCTGGCTGTAATCCCCAAGGATTCCCATGCCACCATCCAACACATAGTTGTTGGCTATCCTCTCGGTTGCCAGCCAGATGGCCCGTGCCTTGTCGTCATCATAGGTTTCCCTTATCTCTGCCACGGGTGCCTCTTTCCTTTCACGGTCAGTAAGCAAGCCGCGAAGGAGTGCGTACAATTCGCCCGCACCCACAGATAGCAGCATCATCCTTGCAAGGGGTGCGAAGTCACGTTCAACCATGAGTTCTTTGCCCTTGTACTTGACCGTGGCAGGTTTGCCCAAGGCGGGTGCTATCACGTTGCGGCCAAGGTCGCGTAACCTCTGGAATCCCCAGCGTTGGAACTGGAGGAACAGGCGACCACCTGCATGTGAGAAAACCAATGGGCTTTGAGAGACGTCATAGCTGTACTGCTTCTCCCGCACGGCAGAGCGGATGAACCTTTCAACCATGTTAGCCTCACCATTAACCAGTGCCTGCAAGTCGGCATCACTCCTGAACCCAAGCCGCTTCATCGTGGCCAATCGTTTCTTCCAGCTACCCTGCTCGCTGTTGATTAACTCTGTGCTGGAGCGAAGCCATTGCATGGCGGCAACGTGTGAGATGCTGCGGCCCATGCGTTCAGTGGCACCATGCATCCATAGGGCGAGTTGATTGCCCTTCATCAGGGCAGCCTTGGCACTCTTGGGATTGTACCAAGGTGATTCATCATGCAAATCCAGTAGCTGTGCTGTCTGGAAATCCATACGCAAGGCACCCAGCGCGTGCGTCTCGGCAACCATGTCAGCCGTGGCTGTCTTGGCTCCCTCTTCCCAGAACTTCCATGTCCAGTCACCACTGCCTACCTTTCTGGCAGTCTTGAGCGTGGCACCAGCGGATTGGGCGAGGCTTTGGCCAAACCCCTTGGTGGTATTCCATATCCCAAACGTCTCCAGATTCATACGCAATGCGGAGGTCAGGTTACGCAGGCTGGTCAGGACGCTGGACAGGTACAGGATACTAGCTACGCCAGTGGCGTAGGTTGTAATGTCTTGGCCTATGTTCTTGGGTTGGGTGCGGTAGACTGCCTTCTGTAAACTGTCTATCATCTTCTCCAACTTAGCGTCTCCAGCATCATCCTTGGCTATGTCCCAAGCGTCCTTGGCCTGTCCGCCCACCTTTTGACCGAAGGCATGTATCTGTGACACACGCTCGGCGTACCTGCGTAGGAAATGCAGGTAGGCTTCAACCCGTGTCTCATAATACTTGTCGGGTAGCTTCACGCCTCTTGCCCGTTCAATGTTTGCTAGGTAGTCACCCCCTGTGGTGTCGTTGTAGACTGGCTTCAAAATCCTGTCGGCCTCGGCCATGTCCTCGGCGTTGCCGTTTTCCACCAAGTCACGCAGCATCTGCTGGTAACGGTCGCGGTAGTCGGGGTGGTTGCGATTGGAAATCACATCGAAAGTTTCCTGCTTAAACATGCGTGGGAAATGCCACTCACCAAGGTTGCCAATCAGACGCCATCCGCCTGTACCCTTCTTGGCTGCCGGGTCATACACTTGGATGTTGAGCTGCTGGGCTGTGGCTCCTGTCTCAACTGCAATCTGTTTCTGCCATGCCACCAGTTCCTTGGTTCCCTCACTCATCTTAGCTAGCATGGCTTCAGCACCAGCCCGGAGCTTGGCTTGGTGTTCCGGGTCAGTTGCCTGTTGCTCGCGGGCCATCATGTACTCCGAGAACTCATTCTTCGCAGTCTCCCACTGGTCGTAATCGTACTTCTCCTGCAACGCCCCGTATCCATTGAACAACTTGCCTAGCAGCACACTCTCGGCATCAAAGTATTCCCGCAACTGATCGGCCAAGTCATTCAACCCAGCCCTACGCAGCACGTCCTCGCCCCCAATCGCCCAGCGATGCGGACTTAGCATGTGCCTGATGTGTGCTATCACACCCTTACCCGGTGGTATAGGCATGACCGGAGCCTCACCGTTGTTGGCCGCCCTCTCTGCCTGCTGCTCTATCACCTCATCAGCCAGCTCACCCAAGGTATCATCCGGTTTAGGTTTACCTGCCAGCAGCCTGCGCGTTTGCAGCTCCATGATGTTTGGCAGGACTTCACCTTCCTCGTACTCCTCGACCACCTCATCAGCCCTTGGCCGTAGCAGTGCCACCTCTCTCTCGTGGCCCACATCTCCAGTCTGGTGTTGTTGCCATACAACCTTGTTGCCTTCGTGTGTGTAGGAGGAATTGAAATAACTGATGGCCTCGTATCCACCTGTCGAGTCACCCCGCTTGGCCACCTTGCCCTGCGGGTTTATCTTCATCAGGACAGACGGGATAAAGTCGGAACTAATATCGTTTACCTCACCGTCCCACTTGCCTTCATCTATTTGAGGCATGGCAGTGTCATTGTGGGCGCGGTATCTGGCACGCAACTGGTCTAGTGCAGCCCATACAGGTGTGTCTACCTCAAGGCTTTCATAAAAATCCTCGGCGTACTCATCGGCTCTCTCCCATCCGACAGCCTTCTTGCTGAAATCCATGACCACCCTCTCCATGTCAGGTCGAGGAACCCTCTGGTAATAGTCCGCCTCGGTGCCAAAGAAATAAGAGTCACCATTAAGCACACGCTGGAAGCTGGACTGAACCTTTATTACAGCGGGCCTGCCACCTACCCTTGAGACAGCATTCTTGGAGAACCACGCGGGTTGGCTCTCTTCGTCGGTCGGTGTCAACTTCTCGTTAGGTGTGAAGTACACCGCCTCACCCGCCTTACCTAGCATGGTTTTACCGGGCTGGAACTTGGCTTCCATTATTGCTTCAGCATGGTTGCTGGCTGTGCCGTGGTACAGAACAACCCCGTTCACTACCAGTGCCATCTCCTCCATGCTAAGGTTGGGCAATGGCTGGTGTAACCCCTCGCCTATTGCGTCGATGGTGGCTTCAGTACCCAGCACGTCAGCAGCCATGTCAAACCTGTCAACCCTGCCTGCCCTAAGCCCCCACATCAGGCCGCTGTGGCCCTCGGCGCGGGTGGGCTTGTCCCGAACAACCTGCTTGAAACCTTTCCGTGAGACTACACGAGTGGACTCGTCCTTCTTGCGTAGTTCAAACGCAGCTTCGGAACTCGTGCCACTGAAGATAACCTCTTCCCTGCTGTTGGTGGCCCAGCCCTTATCAATTAAATACTTGGCAAAGTTTCTTCTGGCATCCTCACGCATGAACCAGTACCGACGCATGCCAACCTCCAAGTCCTTGGCCACCTGCTCAGTCGGTGTGCCGGATAGCATGCCAGCCAGTATGATGCGGTCAGTTCCCTCCATTGCATCCACTGCCAGTGTCACCCTAGTACGCACAGCCTCCTGCTTCGCGGACTTGTCAAGGTTATTGAAGCTACCATCCCCAGCCACCAAGTCTTCAAACGTAACGACCTGTCCACTGGGTAGCTTGGTCTTGGTGGTGAGGGCCACCATCTTGTACTGTTTCTCAGTGTACTCCTTGCCCTTCTTGCTTAACTTCGTCTCGGATGGAACCATCAACACGTCTGCTAGGTAGCCGCTGAACTGCTTGTCAACCTCGCGAGTTGTCTGGAAAGTCTCCATCGACCCATGCTTGGCATAGTGCTGGCGGGCCACGTTAAGGGTGCGGCTCACTACGTAGGCAAAGGCATCCTCACGGTCAGAGGCGGACATGTCTGTATGCATCGCCCGCTCCAGCTCCTTGGCCAAGTCACCACCGACACCCGCGTCATCCTCGGTCAGCGAAAGTTCCTCAACCTTGGAGGCGGTGGCCTTGTAAATTAAATCCTCGAACTGGACATCACGCTGTCCCTCCATGTCCACCATAGGCAGGGAGGCAAAGGCGTTCTCGTTTACCAACACCTGATCCTGCCAGATTTTCGTGCTTCTCTCCTGCGTGGGTGTGGGCTTGGTCTTGGCCTTGCGTTGGCGGCTCTTGATTATCCTGCGCCAGCTCTTGGAAGGGGGCAGGGGCTTGGCCTGTTGCCTCGCCTCATCCGCCTTCTGCATCTTCTCCATGCTAGCCACCAGATCATCAACCAGTTCCTGTCCGCGAACCTTGCCAGCTCCAAGCCTTGGCCCTGCGGTGCCACCCTTCTTCTTACCCTTGACAACCTTAGCCCCCAGCTTGGCCATTGCCTCGGCCTCCTTGACACGGTTCCATGACTTGGTAGACATGGTTGACTTGTGCCAGTCACCTGTGAGGTGGGTGTAAAAGTTATGCAACCACTGCATGACCTTGCCGAACATTGGCTGCACCTTACCCTCGGTTACTCCCTTGCCGGAACGCTGCTGTAGACGGATGCGGATGTACTCCGCTGCTATAGCCATCTTTGCTTTAGAAAGCTCAATCTCTGCCCCGGCTTGATTATCCTCGACCGCCCTCTCCAGCACTGCGAAGTGATCTTCAGTGTAGAGGTCGGCATCCTCTTTGCTGGTGAAATCAATGTAGGTTTTACGGGAAAACTCCCGCTCGGCAGGGGACATCTCATCAAAGAGTGCCTCCTGTGACTCAACATAAAACTCTTCCCATGCTTTGGCTGGGCGGCCATTGACAGTTGGGATTTCTCCTTCCTCCACCTGTCTCTGGTACTCCAACCACAAGGCTTGAGCGTCATAGAGGTGCCATAACTCTTCCGCCTGTGTCTCCCTGTGCTTGTAGTTGGAATGCTTGGAGTATTCGTTTATCTTTGCGACATTAGCATAAACTATAGTGAGGCTGGTGGGCGCGGCTTCGTAGTGGAAGTCCTTTGCTGCGTCATCGACCAAGGAAATCACCAGATTTTCAAAGCTGTAATTAACATCCTTGGCAGCACCCCGAAGGTACTTCATAATGTTAGCTATACCCTCCTTGACACTCTCACTCTCGGCGTCCACCTCACCCACATAAAACTTAACACCATCAACCGTGACAAAATCCTCTGCTTCTTCCGCTTCTTCCGCTTCTTCTGCTACCCTCTTGGCCTCTGCCTCCTCCTCTGCTGCCAGTGCTGCCTGCTTGTCAGCCTTGGCTTCTAACGCACCCTCTTCAGCATCTGTAAGCTCGCGCTCTTCTTCTGTTGGTGCAGCCTCCTGCCTGATCTCCGCTTGTCTGGTAAGCAACTCCTCCCCAGTAATAGTCCCGTCGAGGTATTGCCGGTCGGCAGCTCTGAGGTCTGCCTTCTGCTTGTCACTAAGTTCAGCCTCCTCTGGTGCAGCCTCATCCTTCGTTAGCTCCTCAAGCTCAAGTTTCTTGGCTGCTAGCCCAGTCTTGAGCTTCTCCCGCTCGGCCTCGAACGCATCCTCATCTTCAAGATAAGCGGGGCCAAGAAGGGATTGGAGGAAGGCTCTCTCATACGCCTCAATAGATTCCTCATCCTTCTTAATCTCCTCCTCCAGCTCGGCTACCCGATCCTCCGGCTGTGCCTCCTCTAGCAGGGCGGCCTCATCTGCCTCTGCTACCTCTGCTGCTACCTCCCCAAGCCCAAGCTCTTCTAGCTCTTCTACTGTTTGAGTATCCTCAAGAAGGGGTAGCCCCTCTTCTTCCAGTTCAATCGGCGGGACAAGCTCCTCTTCCAAAGCCTCCACTGCTGGCTCGGCTGCCAGCTCTGTGACTGTGGGTTCTGCTTCTGCGGCTGGGTCTTCTGCTACCTCCTCTGCCGCTGCTGGCTTGGCTGCCTTCGCCGCTTTCTTGGCCTCCTTCGTCGCTTTCTTGGCTGCCAACCTAGCCTTCTTGACCGCCCTGTTAAGGTGGGTGGCAGTGACCTTGCCCTTGTTCTTACCCTTGGACGTGGAAACCTCCACGGTAGTAGCCTGATTAGGCCCACTAAGGATGACCTGACCGTCCTCATTGATAAGGCCCAGCTTCTTGGCATCCGCTATAAGTTTCTTGTTCTTCTTGCTCTTCTTGGCCACCTCGGTCAACTCACCAACCACTACCTCTGCTGCTGCTGTCTCTGCTGCTGCTTCAGGGTCTTCCGCGACGGCAAGGTCGGAGTCGGCTTCCTCAGTGGCAGGAATCTCCTGCTGGAACTGGCCACGAGTTCCTAGCATGGAGCCTGCTACAGCCGGAGTAGCCACACCTGCTTCGCCAACTGTGCCATCAGGATCAACAGTGGTGGCGACGGCGGCATCGGTACCAGTAGTCCTAGTTGGGACTCCAGCCTCCTTGTCGAACTGCTCCAGCATCGTCTCTATCTGCTGTGCCTTTGCATCTTCGGAGGCAGCAAGCTGCATCATGGCCTGCGCCTGTGCTGGGGAGCCACTGGCACTGAGGGCTTGAGCCTTGGCCCGATAGTCCTCTCCCTTCTTACGGTGGTTGACTGCCCGCTTGTTGAAATTAACCCGCCTGCCAACGATCATGCTAAGGGTCGTCATAAACGCACCCGCTACACCGCCTGCACCACCTGCCCTTAACGAACCCTCGAACAGGCTGCGTCCCTCATCGTAACCAACCGAGTGAGCCGCGATATAGTTGGAGGCCATTGTCTGGGTGAACTCCTGACCCGCCTCGTATGAGCCGCTTACAAAAACATCCTTCAGTTTTTTGACTGTGCCTGCGGGAGTTACCTTATCAAGGAACTTCAGGTACCTAGCCATCGGGACAAGCTCCAGCAGGCCCACCCAAGAACCCTGCTTGTACGCTGACCACGCCATCTCCCTTTCTTCCTCGGTCAAGCTGCGGCCCTCGGCTGCGGCCTTGGCCTCCAAGTGGGCCATCGCATCCTTGAACTGGGAAACCATCTCAAGCGGGGCGGCTATAGGGGCAACCGATCCAAGCCGCACACCGTATTCATACTTCTTAATAGCAGCAGCCGCGTCCTTCTTGGCTGCGTTCCTAGCAGCAGCGTTGATTACCGTGGGGCTTAGGGGTATCCCGCGCTTGGCACCCAGCTCTGCCGCCTTACCCTTAACACGGGTTAAAGCCTTCTTCTCTGCTGCTCGACCTATGCCTTTGCCCACTCCGGGGGCTGCCTTCTTTATTCCGGCTCCAATCCCCTTACCGCCAAACCAGAACCCCAGCACGTTGCCGATGGCATTCGGTGCGTCTGTGGCCCAGAAATTTTCCCGATAACGCACGCTCTCATCAGGCACAATAAGCTCAACGCCTTGGCGGGTCTTGGCTGCCGCCCAGTTGAAGCCGGACATATCCTCAAGGGACTTGTCCTCCTGTCCTTCCAGCCTTTCAGGAAAATACTTACGAACGAAGTTGTACTGGGCTATGCCGATGGCATCGAGGGGGGATGAAAGTAGCGGCTCAACGAAACCTGTGACCGCAGAGCGATACGCTTGGCCGATGGCACTGGTGTCGTCTTCAGGGGCAGGCTCCACCCCTGTCACTACGGGCGCAGGTTCCTCAATGGGGACAGACTCCCAGCCCTGATCTGCGAAGTATTGATCTAGGCTGTTAGGTTGGTCTGTTGTTTCAGCGGGGTCAGAACCCAGCCCCTTGTCTGCGAAGTATTGATCCAAGGATGGCATGGTGCTACTTCTTCTTCTCTAACTCTTTTATCTGCTTTGAAATCTCATTAAGTTTAGCCGTCGTTGCCTTGGCGGAAGCATTGCTGCCCTCGTTCCTTTGCTTTTGAACCAAGTTAAGCAGCTTGAGCTGTTCCCTCCTAAGATCAAGTACCTTGGCAGCCTTGGCAGCAGTGGCAGCCTTATGGTCTGCAATCACCTTGGCTTTAGCGGCGGCCTGCATCTGCTTCTGCTTTGCCTTGGCCTTTGTGTCCGCATCGACCATTGGCTTGAACGACTTCAGCAACCCCCCCCTTTCCAGCTTTGCTGCTGCGGCAGCCTCATCTGACTTCTGCCGCGCTGCGATCCTGTCCCTCTCAGCTTGAGTATCCAAGTGACTCCGGTCGCTTCCGGCTGGAACACTAGCCCCTTCTTTATTTATCTGCTCCATCCGACCGTTATTGATATTAAAGTACCTGTCACCCACCCCAAGGCCGACGGCGTCGGATGCGTTTCTAGCAAAGGGAGTGTTGGCCATTCCAGAACGCTTGAGTGCTTCCCTGTAAACCGCTGGCATGTCCACTACGCCATCATCATCAGTCAGTCCAAGAGTCTCCGCGTTGTCAGTTATATCCTTAACCTCCGCAAGAACCTGCTTCCCAAACTCGGACGGTGTCGGCATGCCTCTGGCAAACGTGTACTCCATCTTGCCATCCTTCAGTGTGGCCCCTGTAATTACCTGCCCATAGTCTCCCGCCTGAGTTATCTGGGCGGCAGTCCTAGTAGCCTTGGCACTTAGTACCGCCTTCTCTGCTGCTTCAAGCCCTTCTTCGCTGGGGATGAATACGCCCTTAACAGTTTCACCATTCGGGTTCATGGGGCCAGCGGGTATCCCAAGGCCACCAGTCAGTTGTGGGTTCGGGTTCAGGTGTGTGACGATCTTACCCTTCGCTGAAGGCGTCATGCCTTCGGTTATGCGGTTCCATTCCGTAAGCCTGTGGGCCAAGTCCTTTCCGTCCTCATTTATCGTACCGTCATCATTCTTGTACTTCTTGTTACCCGCACTATCAGTGTCCTCGAATAAACCCCTTTGCTTGGGTGCGAAATTCTTCCACCCTGCTAGTAGGCCAGTCTCCTCTGCTAGGTTCCTGTCATTCTCAGCCGATTGTGTCGCTGCGTGATCCTTCATCACCTCGGTTTTCCTCAATCGCGCCCGCTCCGCATCCAGTTGGTCTGCGTGTGCTGGTGTTACGTTATCAAAAACCATGTTGTCGATGGCTTCGTAATTGCCTTCTCGATAGTCTTGCTGCATTTGCTGCATGTGCTGACCAAGGAAGGGTAGGCTGTTTGTCGTGTCGTTCTCGGTTCTTTGCGCCCCATCAAGGGCAATACCCTGTAGTTCAAGAGCGTTCGTCCTTTGTTGATTGGCTTGGTGTGCAGCATTAACCTTGAGGTGCGCCGTTTGCCCACTGATGTACGAATTATCCCGTGCCATCAGGCCGTTGGCTATGTTGGTCATCACGGTTGCCGCTTCTGAATCAGCAGCTATACGAGCTTGCACCACAACACTCTCATTCGCAGCGTTCCTCGCTGCTACGTCGGTGTCAAACGTCATCTCGCCAATTTCATTCAGCCTACGCGCTTGGCTTGCCGCAGTGTGAGACAGGCTGGTTCTGGAGCTGATAGTATTCTCAGCGAATGTAGCCGCTGACTCTGCTGAAGAGGCCGCTGCTGCGCTTCGTCTAAACATGTTATCTTCGTTACGGTCATTAAACCTTTGCCGCTGGGCAGACAAGCTGGTCTGCTGGTCACGGTAGGACGTGCTGCTCTTCATCTCAGCCATCTTCAACGGATGCATGTCGGCACTCTGCTGTGCCTGCTGTTTCCGTAAGGCCCAAGTTTGACCAGACATCAGTGGTGCTATCGGGTCGGTTTCATTACCCAACCACTTCATGTCGCTTAATGATAAATTTCCTAATGTATTAGCCATAATATTTTAAGCAATTACTTCACCGAAGCCAGCACCCATTCCGCCTCCTGCACCCGGCCCCAGTTGTTGGGCTTCCCAAGCATTCATCTCAGGGGCAAGGCCACTAGCAGCAGTAGAACCAACAGCTCCTGAAGCCCCCCCGAAGTAAGCACCTGCTGCCTGCATTCCTATCTTAAACAGCCCTTGATAAATAGGATTAGGTGAAGCCTGTATCTTTTCATGCATAAGGTTCCTCTGGAACTCCATGCTGCGCTCACTGGTTGTGTGGGCCAACCTAGCAGCAGGTGTCTGGAACATGCTGGTCACACTCATGGGCTGGGCCATTCCCAGATTCCGCTGCTGCTGAAAGAACTGGCTGCCTGTCTGTAACCCGCGCATCGTCAGGTCAAGGCTTGTCAGGCCAAGATCACGGGCGGTTGAAAATTGTAAACGCTGTGAACCAGCACCCCCTCTGGCTACTCCCATCGCCGCCCTTGTGTTCTGAACCTGTTGCTTCACCTGTTCCGGCACCTCACCGCTCATTAGTTGCTGGATAACATTCTGTGTGCCGGACACATATTCATCATACTTGGGGAAAGCCTTCCTGATACCTTGCTCCAAGGTTTCTTGGTCTGTCGCCTGTTGGTATTTAGCGAGTTCACCCGCTGGGCCAGTGGCAGCAATGTTCCCCTCTATTGCATCCAACTGAGCTTCGTCGATTGAGACAGGCACAAAGGGTGGAACCTTTGGCCTCTTCCCGAATATGCTTGATAAAAAACCCATGTCTATTCCTTTATATTACATTGGTCACGCCGCCGCCTCCGAATGTTTTCATATTCTGAAACCTTGGCACTGCTACCGCCCCGTCTCCGAGATAATGCAGGAGCTGATCCTGCAACAGGTCAACTGCCCGCTTCTCGTAGATGGCTGCTTCCTGCGGTAAATTCATTTCAGCCTTGCGGATGGACATGACCATCTCCTTGATGGCAGCCTCGTAGCCAATGTGTAACCAGTCAGTATCATACACCGAAGGCACAAACCTTAGCTTGCCTATCACTGTCACGTTGCGTGTCGTGTTGTCATCTGGGATACCCGGAATCAAACTGCGCCTATACACAGGCCGCTGCTCTGTAGGCTGGTAGACGGCAATGAGCCTCTGGGTGGTGTCGCCTGTGTCATATTCATACACCTTTATGTTACCCTCAGTGGCAGGCTTCTGCACTCCGGCGATTGCAATGAACTTGGCATTTGTGTCCACGTAGGATGAAGTTAAGGTGACGTATTCACCGTCGATATAGCTGCCATCCTCCAAGGTTCTTATCCAGTCGCCATTGTCGTCGTAACCCTGAAGCAAGACTCTCAAGCCAGCGTCGGCAGTAACCGTCGTGTACACCCGCACCTTGCTTTCAGTCCCGTCAATGTCGCTAAATGTTACCGCCTGTCCCCTGTCCAAAAGGGTCAGGGCGTCACCATCGCTGCTATCCAGCAGGCCGGGGCCGGACTCAAGGAACTCAAACCATTCATTTCGGATTACCCCCGGTGTCTCCTTGACAATGACAGACTCAATCGTCTCTAGCTGACGCGGCCACGTTATCAGGCCGTTGGAATTCTTAATGGCATACCTGACATAGGTTCCGGGCCAGTTGCCCTTGTACATGAGCCGCTGCTGTGCCTCGTTGATATACCCTAGCACCCTGCTGTCGGTGCTAGCCATCGACAGTATCTTGGATATGTTGGCCTTTATGTCTCCGAGAGTTAATTTCATGCTACGATTTTTATTATGAAGTTAAGTACGATGTAGGGAGGTCTGTTCTCGTGAGCTTCATCGCCGCCTTCAGTGCTGGTTGTCCCCTGAAAATTTCCACCGTAGTAGGGTTGACTGCCAGTTACCCCCGCAGCGGGGCCAGTCAGGACATCATGGCTGTGACTAGGCATTTGCGCCTCAGTCAGGGTAGTCTCCTTTTCACCACCTGTATTATTAAGGTCTTCATAGTCCGTATCCCCATCGTCCCAGCCCATAGGCACCCGGCTCTTGAGGTTCGGTAAGGTAAATGTAGTCGAACCATCACCTATGCCGTAGGTTGTTCCAATCACGGCAAACAGGGCAGAGTAGGTGGTTCGGCTTAGTGTTGCCCCGTGGCAAAAATTCCAACCTGTGGGGGGGGTTACAAGGTTGTTCCCGGCCCACATGGTAATAACTCCGACTGGGGAGTGGGTGCCAGTATGAGTATGGACAGATTCCCACGCTGCCGGGGCGGCATTGGCATTGTACCAGTGCCAGCCGCCGTCAACGGGTACACAATCATTACCCGGAGTACCGTCCTGCTTAAACCATAGCTTGTCTTGGTCATCGCCGGAAGGGGTG
>TARA_R110002020_G_scaffold281969_2_pt1 | contig 12528 bp, 3 predicted proteins | sample TARA_R110002020 | Tara Oceans TARA_R110002020 (sample SAMEA4396489) | marine metagenome | biome: Westerlies Biome; feature: [MES] marine water layer (ENVO:01000295) within the mesopelagic zone...; material: water (ENVO:00002006), including particulate matter (ENVO:01000060) such...
TTTTCCTTCCTTAACTAAGTCAGGACGATGTTTAGATATTGTGTTTTCATATTCTGATCTATGTTTCTTAGAGAACTGAATACTGCTATACACGCCCGGAGACGACAACCGATCTACATTTTTAACCTTGTTAATACTGCTAATATCTTTCATATCAGCGGTAGCGGGATTAGTTAATAGATTTTCAGTTGTATAATCAATAGATTTGCTAAATTGTATTTTAGCTTGAACGACTTTAGATTTTACATCTAATTGATCTAACACATCCCTAACGGCCTCAACATTCTGCATAGCATCGTCAGCAAAAAACATATCGTTGTATCCTTCGGAGAATTTCTCCAACATCCATTTAGCTTTGGCTTCCCCAGTACTATTACCTAACCCTGTTATATTTTCAATAGGAATATTTAATCCTTGGGACTTTAAAAACTCATGAATTGGCACTACAGCTTCAGTTGGTCTAGCAGTTAAAACATACGTATCTTTTGTACCGAATTTCTTAGCTCTATCCATAGCGGTTTTAAACATAGGTCCTATTTTTCCCTCTGTAACTACGTCGAATTCTGTAAAGTCAAACTCACCTCCTTGTTCTAGTATTTCAGCTCCTTGAGTAGCGAATTCTTCAGCGTCTAGTCTAACCTTTTTATAACTACTAACGAAATCATTTACTTTACTTGTTAACGTTTCTGGCATAGCGTCTTTTTGAGTAAGATTATCAGTTTTAATCTCCATGAATCTATCACCAAACATATTTTTAAATCCATCTTTATTATTTTGGACAGCTTGATGGTTTCTTTCTACCATTTTATCTAATAAAGATCTTTCTTTTCTAGCCGCGTTTCTTTCTAAAGCTGTTTTTAAAGAAGTCTCAACAAACAACATACTAACATCATATCCCTTATCTTTAAACTCATTAACAAGATTCTCCATAGCTTTAATCGATCCTCCAGTACCATCAACAACAACACCATCAGCATTACCTTGATATTTCATCATTTTTCTTTTAGCTATGCCTCTAGCCTGATGCTGCAGTGTACCAAGCGTGCTTCTTTGTTCTTTGGTAAGATCATTCATGTTCTCTGGTAAACCGTTGTTTTTCTTTAACCATTCCAAAGATATATCTTGATTAACTATTTTAAAACCTTGTTTTTCTAATTCTAGTTTACTAATAACATTTCCTTTTCCACTCCCAGCTCCACCGGCTAAGAATATAACTTTTCTACCTGGTTGCGAAGTTCCATCGGGATTAGGTATCGTAGCTCTAACTCCAGACTTAGTGATTGCTAGTGTATCATCAAAGTCCCAAGTAGTCATACCATTTAACGGTGTTTTATGGTTAATTGAACGAGAGTTATTAATAGCCTTGCTGAATGTTATTGCTGTGTTTACTTCAGAAGGACTAGACGTATTTTTACTGAAATTCACATACGTTTTCATCTCGGTAGAAGCCTTAGCTTGAGTTATTTGACCACTGAATATTTTGAATAATAAATCTTGCTGTTTAGCTATAATATTACTATTATTATGTAATTTAGAATTTACTCCAACTTTAAACTCCTGTGCTACAGAGTTTCCGTTAGATAATATTATGATGTTAAAATTGATACCCTTCTCTCCAGTTAATTTACCATCAACCATTATAGGGTTACCATTTACATTGGGATTAGCGTACCTAATCCAAACATTATATTTTCCTTCAAGAATCCCTTGCCTAAACTCCCCAGCGTCATTTTTGTAACTAAAACCATCGCCTTTTAAAGCATTGTCATATTTAACTGGTAAAGACCCTTGTTTGTAAGCGTCTAAAGTTATATTTACAACTTTGTCGTACGTACGATCGATCATTCTATTAAACAAATATTTAGCTAAATCAGATGCCGGTTGTTGATGTTCGTCTATGTTTTTCTCGTCTAAGGTATTATAGAAGTCACTAACAGCTCCATTTCTAAACCAATGGTTTTTCAAGGAACTTATACTTGATAACATAGACGCTACATAAGGTATATTAGCGTTGTCTTCTTGAACTAAACCATTAAGAATATTTAACATTTTCTTTAATCCTCTTTCTCTGGCTTCTTTATCTTTTTTACTTTCGTTATGTTTAGGAGCCTTAAGTAGAATTTTAATATCAGCATCCATAGGAGCAAATTCAGCACCTATCGCATCCATCTTAGCTATAGCATCAGCCTTATTCCTAAATAACATTTTATTACCACTGTGGTTTATTGTTCTTTGAGTGGTTTTACCAGGATGTATTTTCTTTATTTTGTTTATTTGACTCTTAGTTAAATTATTTTCATTATATGGTTTTCCAAATAAATCAAAAGAAGTGTTGTTTCTTTGTTTTATAAATTCTTTTACAGTTACTCCATCTTTGTGAGACGCTATAGAAGTACCATGAAAACTGCCAGATCTAATAAAGAACTCTAACGGAAATTTAGTATGAAGATTTCCTCCCTTTTCATTGAACATCCAAGACAATAACTCGTCTCTACCTATTTGATTACCCAAATCAGGCATAGTCTGTCCTCTAGCTTTGACTATTGGTTTCCAATCTCTTTGTTCTTTCGCGAAGTCCATAATTGGATTAGCGAACTGGATTCCATTATTATTGTGATTCTTACTAAAATATATCTGACTAGCACCATCATCTAGCACAGCAATAGCGTGGAATGGACTAGACTCATCTTTAAGAGCATATTCTTTAATAGCAGATTTAGCAGGTCCAACTGCTGCCTGAACTATCACGCCTTTAATGAGTCCATCACGTCCCTTATTAGTGGCATCCATGCCTATAGCTGTCTTAAGATTTTCGGCTGTAAAATTAGGATTTTTAACATATAACTTCAATCCAGCCGCAGTAGCTCCAGCGCTATACTCTGCTCTTGCTCCAGGTATATAAGCTAATTCTAAAATTAGTTTTGTTAAACCAGTAGCTTCACCACTCATAGTATGTTGGTCTGGAAAAACGTCTAGTATTTCTTGGGCTTTTTCATTTATAAAAGTTTGAGCTGCTCCTCTTTGGGTTTCATCAAGAGATTGATTAGCTAAAATCCTTTTAGCATCAACACCAAACTCATTAGATATCATGTTGAGTATTTCAAATAAAGGACCTGTAGGTATTACATCTGCCGCTTTAGTAGGATTAACTTTTTTACCTTTACGTTCAATCTTTTTAACAGGAGTAATTAAATTTTTAATACCTTTATAATCTAATCCTCTAAGTAACTTCCAATCGTTAACTTTTAAACCGATATTAGCTACAACATTTTTTATACTTTCAACTATCTTAGGACTTATATTTATAGCATCTAAAAATCTAACGCCTTCAAGAGCTTCTTCTCTTCTAGTTTTAGGTCTTTCAGGTTCACCTTCTCTAGCTTCCCTAGCTTGCGCCTGAATAGACATATCTTTTTCTTCTAAAGTTTTGAACCCAGCATCTTCACCCGCTGGTACTCTATCCTCATCTGGAAGTGGTTTAGTGGGAACTTCCTCTGTGTATTCTTCCATTACTTTACCCTTAGTATGATAAAGTGTTGATTCAGTATATTTTCCACTACCACCAGTTAACCAGCCAAATAAACTACCATTAACCATAGAAGGATCGAAGTTTGCTCTATATCTTTTCAGTAGTCTTTGTCTTACTTTATCCACAAATATTTCCATTTGCTCACGATTCATACTACTAGGCATATCTAGTTTTATCAAAGCTTCAAGTCCCTTACTATTCTCAATCTCCATATAACCATCCCAAAACTCAGAACTTTTTCCATATTCTTCTTTACTACTCCATTTTTTTAAACGATCACTATAGCTTTTTTCTGACTCTCCTTTTTCTCTTACAACACCTTTATTTTGAGTTGAATTATCAAATCCTGGTTTCATATCAGGGAATTGATCAAATGTATTTTTTAATGATTTTGAAAATTGATTATTTGTACTATTTGTTACTATTCTATCTGTTGTGTTTATTAATTTTCCTTTTATCCCTTCTTTAACTGCTCTTTGAAATGCTATATTAGGCTTTTTAGATTTCATTGTAGCGTTGTAATCTTTTATAAAATTAAACACATCCTGATTAGTGTCAAACGTTATACCACGCATTCCTTTTCTCTGCAACCACTGTCTGTAAGTGTCCTTCATCTTACCCAAAAACCCATCAGTAACTGTTAAATCTTTTCTAGTTAAGGCCTCGGATAACAAAGGCATTATTTCCACTCCCTGTGTAGTACCGGTGTAACCTTTTAATCTTTGCATCATTTCTCCCCCGCCTTCAAAGTTAGGATTATTTGTCATAAATTCTAATAAACCAGCTCCTAAGGAAGCTTGTAATTCTGGATCAGTTCCAATAGCGTCATTCAAAACAGCGTGTAAAAACTCGTGTTGTAGTGTTGTTATATAACCACTTTTAAGAGCTTGTTTTTTATTTATTATAATCTTTCTTCTACCATTAACATCTGGCGCGGTTATAAATCCATTACTAAAAAATCCATCAACAGCTTCGTTTTGATTAATCTCGTACTCTCCGAATAAAACACTTTCTATCATATCTTTAGGAGAGAAAGTTTCACTACCATCCTTTATTATAGGTTCGCTTATATTTTGAAACTCTTGAACTAACTGCTCGTGAGTTTTACCACTCCCCTTGTTTTCCTCCTTATACTTGTTAAAAGCATCGTTAATCTTTTTTCTTTTATTCTCTAAACCATATTTTTTATTAACGTCGTTTTTTACGTTTTTTATATTATTTATTTTTCGTTTTATATTGTTTCGCTCTTGACGTTTGTTTATAATATCAGTGGTGTTCATTAAAGGAGGGGTAGCGTCTTCGTCTGGTGGTCTTTTTCCCTTCCCTCTTTTCTGTTCTTTCAGTTGTTGTTGTAATTCTCTTATCTCTTCGTTTTTAAGTATTAGTTGTTCGTTAAGAGCTATTTCTACTTCCTCTGCGCTTCCTTCATCATCTGTTTCCACTATCTCTATATCATTATCTTCGCCATATGTTTCTTTTATTTTTTCTTCACCTCTTTCTTTAGACTCGTTAACATAACTGTCGTAAACCTCTGTACTTTCTATTTTTTTATCAAGTTCAGCTATTTTCTCATTAATCTTTTTTAATTCTGTAGGGGAATAAATCATATCCCCTTTTAGAGTTTTAGAATCTATTAGAACTTGTTTTTCAACTAATAAATCCATCAAATCACTAGTTACATTCGCAGGAGCGTTTTTAGAAGCCTCTTGGATTGATCGCGCGTATATTATACCGTCTTCTAATTGTTTAAGAGATGCTTCTAATTCTTCTATCTGTTGATAAGGTGGGTTTTCTTGATTGTTTAATTTATCTAATTTTTCTCTAGTTAGGCTTTCTTGCAACGATAGATCCTCTATAATCTGAGGTCCCATATTATCGTTAAAATAAGCGTCATATGCTTCGACTTTAAATCTTTTGTAATCTTTATGCGCTCCATAAGCACCTAAAGGAGCAGCCATAACTAATGTAGCAAAAGCAATATCTTTATGCGCTTCCCAATCATTAAAGGTAACGTACTCATTTAACCCATAAGCTGTTTTAAGTAAACTTTGGGCAGCAAAATCTAATTCTTCTTCTCCAAGTTCTCTAATGTAATTTTTTACAAATGTTGTAACGACTTCTTTTTTGCCTTTTGTTGTAACCGCTTGTTTTAAACTCCCAATAAACGGTTTTTTTAGCGTTTCCACAAATTTTCCACCTCCAAAAAATTTATGGTCAGGCATTACTAATTGAGAGAGAGCCGTAGCGGTAGAAGCAAAAGCACCAAAAGTAAACTCATCACCACCTGATAACCCCATATCTCTACCTTCTTGTACATAGTCGTGGAATGTCGCCCGAAAAGTAAACGCAGATATGTTCCATGAAGTACGTAGTTGCTTCATGTTTTTGAACTGTTTCAATGTTCCTCCTTTTTTTGCAAAATTTTTAAATTGCGTTTTTATTCCTTTAACATTTCCTTTTCTACCAGCTATTATAACCCCACCTACAAATGGAGCTAATTCAGATCCGGTTTTAAGTATATTTCTAAATGTAAGCCCGCCTTCCGCTAATCCTTTTTCTCTTTCAGCGACATTAACCATATTCCCTGAAAGGTAATTAGTCATCATTTGAGATTTCTCATCAGTACGAGAATATTGAGTTGCGCTTTCTGGATTTTTACCTAAAATACTTGTTTCAACCCAAGCCCCAAGTTCCCAACCAAATCCAACTGTACCACCGACGACAATATCATGAATTCCCTCAACAAGAGTCAATCCAGCGTCTTGTGTAGCGTTAATAGCCCCGTCTTCGTTGTTTTGATTCAACCATTTATAATAGTTGTCTGTTAATTGAAAATTATTTTGAAAAACTCCCTTCGTAGCATTAAATCCTATTTCAGCATGAAGATCTTCTTCTTTTTTTATAAGAATTTTATTCTTTTCATTTAACTTTTCGTATCTTTTTTTGAGTTTTAGTATCTGATCATTATAAGTCTCCTCGTCCGATAACATGTTTTTAAACTCATCTGCTTCGGAAAGCTTAGTTATTTCATCATTAACAGCATTAAATTGTTCTATGAGTGTTGAATACTCATCATGCTGTTTGTTGAACTCTCTCAGCTTTGAGTTATAATCATTTACCATAGATTGATCTCCACCATATATTATAGATTGCTCAAGTTTGTTTATTTCAGTTTCTAAAGTTTTCAAACTTAAAAGCTTATCGCCTATATCTACTGTTCTTTGGTCTCTAATAAGATCTAAATCTTGTATCTTCGCTTTGAAATCATTTATTGTTTTATCAAGAGCTAGTTTATCTTGATGTAATGCTAACTGTTGGTTCTCTAGTTTTTTAGCTTCTTGAGCGCCTTCTAGCACTTCGTTTGCAGTTTCTTTATAAAAAGTTTCTAATAAATTAGCTTCAGAATTAGTTATTAAAGCCTCTTTTGTTTTATGATCTATCTGTCCAGATCTTAACATTCCCCAGATTTTCATACCCTCTTTATCTGTACCAATATCTTTTATAAGTTGAGCAACTAGTTCATCACTAAAATCTAAAGTCTGAATATCCCCACTCTTCATAGTATAGAGATCTGACATTGAAGCGTCATCTCCATCTGTTCCTATCGATTTTTTAAGATCGTTCAGCCCATTTAAAATATCTCCTCCTACACCTCCTGAGTGAGCAGCGTATTGCTCGCTTGAAGTATATGCAGTATAACTTCCTATGCTCCCAAAGTGTAGCACGATATCTCGCTTTGCTTCGTCCGAGGCATTCCACCCGTTACCTAACCCCACGTTACTTACACCGTGTTTTTCTCTTATATATTTGTAGCTTAAAAACTGTTGTATATCTGAGGAAAACCCGTTGTCAAATTGAATTTTCATAGCGTCTACTACGCCTTGAGCTTCTTTTACAAGGTACTCGTATCCCTCCTTACCATCATACCATTCTATTGTAGACAAAGCATCTTGATAATGTGGATTTTCTTCTAACTTACCTTTTATTTCGTACGTCTGCCCTGTTTCATCAAAATAAATACCTCCTGGTAATTTATCACTCAAAAGATTTTCAAATATAAAGTCGGTTTTCTCTTTATCTTTTTGTTCTTGGGTCTTTATTATCTTTTCATTGGTTCCAAAGGGATTTTTTAAAGTCTTTAAATTTAAATTCTCTTCTTCTGGGGTTGGGATTAAAGTACTAAGGTTTTTTTGAGATTTATTCCATTCGTCATAGAATCCCTTTAAAATGTTGGGATGTGATTCTATAGTTAAAAATCTTCCTTCTGGATATTTTTCACTGAATTGTATATAGTGAGGAAATTGCCACTGAGGATGATTAATCATATAGACATTATTCTTTCCTCTTATAAAATTTCCTTCTTGTCCTCCAGTTTCAAAAACTTTATCAAGATCTTGTAAGTCAGCTATCCATTTCCCATTATACTCCCCGTTCTCATCTCTTAAGTCTAACTTTATAGCTATCTGTGTTAACCTTTCTTCAGAAGTTTGAGAGAATGGATTGTACATTATATACTCCCCAGCTCCTACGTTTTCTCTATCTTCCCATACTGAATTTCCTAAAAGATCTGTTTGCGCATTAGCGTGAGATAGAGCAACAACTTCACCATTTGGTCCAAAATAAGCACCACCTCCACTTGGTCCACTTTGCCATCGCCACCCTTCATATTTATGGACTCTCGTAGTAGACCCTGGAACATGATCACCAACAAACCCACCTTCTAATTCATCATTACCAGGACTAACATCTTCATCGCTATAGGTGTGTACCTCATTAGGATTAAAGTATTTTTGCTCAACCTCAAACCTATCATCGTCTTTTTTCTTTTTCTCTAAATACGATAAATTAGCTTGTTTATATTGTTTTGTAGTTAATAATCTTTCTCCGGTTTCATAAGAATGTTTTAATTTATTATCAAGATATTTACCATCTCCACTCTTTAGAAAGTACTCTAGCGTTCCAAGTTCCTCTTTAGTTATTCTGTTTTCATTTCTTAATCTAACAGTTTTTAAATCACCGTCCCCATCATATAAATCTGGATTTGTAAGTGTGCCTTCGTGATAAACTATATCTTCTTGTAATAATGGTTTTTGTACAAATTGATTCAAGTAAAATGAATCTAAGTTTACCTTACGCCGAAACTTTATATTGTTTAAATCCGTTTCCTCAACATACCAACTGTCTTTTCGTTTTGTATATTTCTTACCACTACCCTTTCCAACTAGTGTTTCGCCAATCTCATAATCATCACCAAATAAATCGTATCTTTTACCATATATAGATGGCGGCGTGCTTTTCTTCTTCTTCTTCTTTTCTTTTTTGTTTGGATCATAAGTTTCTACAGATTCCTCTATATCTCCTAAAATCTCTTCCTTAAAGTTATCGTTATATAATTCGTTAGCATGCTTGTCATTATCCCATTCGATGCCATTCTCCTTTAATTTCTTTTTCTTTTCGTTTAGTTCTTTTCTTTTTAGATCATAATCAGTTTTATCTTTAGAATTTACTTTATATGCATAGGTTATATCTTCTTCTTTTATTTCTTTAGTAGTTATTTGTCTATGACTATTTTGATTTCCCTGTATGGGTTTTCCTCCGTCGTCTAAAGTACCTATCCATAACGAATCACTAAATAAATCATCTATTGTATTGTCTCCTTTAGAATGTTTTAGAATCTCCGGATTGTTTTTTAAAGCTTCAAAAACTTCTCTACTTGAACTTGTTGCGATAGCTACATTTTTTTCAGGGTCGGATAACTCATTAAGGTCGTCTCTTCTATACCATTCGTTTGCTTCGTCGGGATCTGTTATTATTTTATGCCAACCTTGATCAGGGATAAATCCCTTTTTAAAATAATCAGGATCTTCCCAAGTATCTATTCTTCTTCCTTCAAAAGTTCCCCCAAACCCCCAATTCTTGCCCCAAAAAAATACGTCTCCGTTTTTATCTATTTTAAATTTATCACTTTTTAAATATGGACTATCATGAATATACCCTACAAATCCTGGAACTTTATTTTTTTCATTTTCTTCATAGATTCTTTGGAATGCATCTCCAGAAATAATAGTTTCCCCGTTTTCTGAGGATATACCTCCAGTTTGTTTTTTCTTCTTTTCGTAAAAAAGATCTAATTCTTCTATCTTTTCCTCAGAAACCTTGTTAGGAATAATTTTATCAGCAACTTCTTGAGTAATAGATAATCCCTTAAGTGGATCCCAAGTTGATTCTTTTGCTGGATCATCTATTTTCTCTTCTTCTTTTTCTTTTTTCAAGCGCTCGTTATGCTCGTTTATCATGCTCTCTAAGGTTAACTCACCAGGGCTATCATTAGCCGCATGCCAACCAGCCTCTGTTTTCCATTGCGTACCTACTTCATGTGCGGCCGCATCACCTTCCTTATGTTTTAATGGGGAGTTAATTTTATTCATATTAAATTCTTCCGTGAGTTTTACTTTCGTTTTTTACAGCATTTAATGTGTCGCGTGTGATTTTATCGATATCTTTCATTTGTTGGCTTACTTTATATGAGGGTAAGTTCGAAGTAATTTTTTCATCTTGAGGTTCGTTTATATTAGCACCTGCTTTAGTATCTCCACTAAAAGCCTTCCTTAACCTATTCACATAATATGTATGTAATCTAGTATCATTTTTAGGGTTAAAAGCTTCTATTGATAAATTTAACCCTTCCATTGTACCACCATTTTCTTCTTTCATTTGTGGTAGTATTTCTTGTAAAGCATATACACCACCCCATTTATCAGATAAACCTTGCGGCCAATATTCGTCCATTAAATTACTAACAAAATAATCTGCATCATAAGGAGGGTTTTTATCTCCTCTATCCCCAGCTTCTTGAAAGTCTTGTATTGCTCCCATGTATCTACCTTCTCCATCACCCTTACTTTCCCAATCTAAAGATATATCATCAACTGTCTTCGGAGGAGCTCCAAGAGAAGGTACGTGAGCTAAAATTTTATAATCTGGAGTTATATGAATATCTCCTTTTTCAGTAAAAAATAAATCTGGCCAACGAGGATCTGTTATATTAGAAACAGTACCCTTTCCTCTCATTCCCCCACCACGCATCATCATCCATTCGTCTTTAAGGTTAGACAAATGGGTAAGCTGCGTATGTATTTTTTTTATACCACTTTCAAATAATCCCGCTGCAGATTTGTTTCCAGCAGCCAACATCTCATCATACTGCTTAGCGTACATAGTAATTAGCATGTTTATTTTGTTGTGGTTCTTTGGGCCGAACACTTCTGATACTTTTGATTCTTTACTATACGGTGCTCTTTCACTATATATTTTTATCGGATCATAATCTAAGTGGTCTTGATTTAAAGGGCTTTGTGATTTTGATCCTGGTACTACTCCATCATTATTTGCCGGTAAGTTTGTGTTTACCTGTTTGTTTTCTGCCATAATTTATTTTTATTAGTTCTATCCTCCCATTAGTAAACTTGCTCCCTGAGAAAAAGCAGCCGACATCATTTTATCTTGCGTAGCAGCAGCGTCATCAACAGCTTGGTTCGCAGCCTGCATTCTTTGCATTGAAAAATCTAATTGTTTTTCTTGTTTATCAAAACCAAATTTCTCTACCATTCTTTCCCCTTCTCTTTCTAGCATATCTCTTTTTTGTTCTCCTTCTACATCTAATTGTTGTAATCTACCAGCTTCTGTAGAAGCTCTTAGTTGATTAGCTTGTTCTTGCTGTCCAATACTTATAGATGCTTGTTGTGCTTGTTTAACGCCTTGGTTGGCTAGTACTTGAGCTAATCCAGCCACACCACTTCCCCCAGCAGCTCCTTGCATACCCTGCATTATATTAGCCATAGATTGGTGAGACTGCTCTTTTTGGAATTGAGCTGCTTTTAAATTAACAGTCGCATCTTCGTAAACATTTTCTAAATTAGCGTAAGGATTTTTAACTCCAGCGTATGGGTTTTTCATTTTCTGATTATCCCACACGTCCATGTGCGCTTCAAAATCTTCTTGAGCGGATTCTTGTTCGTCTCTTCTTCTAGGCCCTCCAAACAAAGCGTTTATATACTTAGCAGGTGAATCCTTCTTTTTTCTTTTATATGTGTTATATGCCATAATTTATTTGTTTTATATATAATTACACTTTTTATATGTTATTTACTACTAGGGGTTATCTCAGAAGCTATAGTAAACATTTCAGCTTTTGTTGTTGAATTATTCTTGATATATACCTCCGCAAAGTATCCTACTAATCCAGATATATTTATAGAACTATCTTTTCCAAACATCAGAAAGTCACCATTATTAGGGGTTGTGCCGCCAGGATTAATCTCGTCAATAGTTATAGTTGTAAGTGTAAAATCCATTACTGGACCTATAAACACAGGGGCAGCAGGTTGATGGTCAAAACCACCTAACGGTTGAGGTGTCTGAAAATAAGCCATATCCCCTATCTGTAAAGAATCATTATCTACATCGTTTATAAATTGTAATGTTATCATATTTTATTTTTTAACTTGCTGTTCCTATTGTGAATATTTTACTTATATCAACAAATATACTTTGAGCAGTTGCCGGATATCTACTTATCAATATAGTTCCACTTAAATAAACGTCCGCACTACTCCCGTCTACATACAATACTGTTCCTACTCGTATAGGAACATTAACTCCAGCAGGTGGATTAAAAGTAGCAGTAGTTGTAGCGGCAAACACTCCTTGCGTTATATTAATAGTTGAATCTGCAGTACCAGATATACTACTAATACTTGATATTGAGCAAGGATTTGAATTGCTACTATTATCAACAAATTTACCTCTAACGGTAGCATCTTTTGAAATCCCTTGTGATCCTTTAACTCTTACTGCTGTTCCCGTTCCAGATGGTATGGCTGTGTGAACTGTAGTAGATTCCTGTCCTAACCTACAGGTAGCGTATGTTAACTCTAAACCAATACCTACAGCCTTTTTAATTAAGTTAGATCCATAAGCTCTAAACAAAATAACATGAT
>TARA_R110002020_G_scaffold190204_4_pt1 | contig 12526 bp, 13 predicted proteins | sample TARA_R110002020 | Tara Oceans TARA_R110002020 (sample SAMEA4396489) | marine metagenome | biome: Westerlies Biome; feature: [MES] marine water layer (ENVO:01000295) within the mesopelagic zone...; material: water (ENVO:00002006), including particulate matter (ENVO:01000060) such...
ATTTTCAGATACAGATGGAAAAGCTTTTGATGTAGAAATAGAAGAGTGTGATGAAGATGAATAAATTAATAAGAATATTAGAAATACCAATATATCTACTAGTTATAGGACTATTTTGTTTAGAAAATGGTTCACACTCAGTAGGAATATTTTTAATATTAATATCCATAGTTAGATTATGGACAAACCACATAACTGACGATACAATATATAAGAAATGAAAGAACAATTAGATTTATTTGAGACTAAAGAAGACGAGTTTAATTTTGATGAGATGAAACAAAAACTTATCGATAATCTTGATATGCTTAAAGAGATGACGGTCCAAGAACAAACTTTATATAAGAAATGGCAAGAAATGAACAAAGGGGGTAAGATGTCAAAGGTAAAGAAAAAGTTATTCTCATATAAAGATAATTTATGGGTACCAACAGATATAATGGACCCATACCAAACTGTAGAAGAAATTGAAGCTCTAGACCCTTATGTTGTACTAGCAGAACCAGGTAAGGGAGTTACCGAATGGGTTAACTATAGAAAACTAATCCACACAATGGAATGGGTTGCAAACCCAGGAAGAAATATGAAATTCTGGGTCAAAGATAGAAACACAGAAAAGGTCTTAGGACAGATTTGTTTAGGGTCTGATGTGACAAGTATTAAAGTTAGAGACGCTTATATAGGTTGGGATAAAACTAATAAATTCGACCAACATAAACTAAATAATACCGCTATAGCTACAACAATATGCTCAACTCAACCAGGTGGGTATAATATGTTAATGGGAAAGTTAATCGCTGCATTAACCACATGTAAGGTAATTAGAGATGCTTGGGAAAAGAAATATGGGGATAAACTAATAGCTGTAGGGACAACTTCTTTATATGGGGTACACTCAATGTACAATGGTATGCCACATTTTAAAACATTAGGAGAAACAACAGGTAAAGTTAGATTGAAACCTGATGATGAAGCATATCTACCATGGAATAAATGGTTAAAAGAAAATCATCCAGAAGAACATAAGAAAGCTATAAACGCTACAGGACCTAAACAGAACGTACTTAATAAAGTATTCAAACACTGTGGTATAAAGGGTTCTGCTTATGACCACGGGTTTAAGAGAGGTGTGTATCTTGCAATGATGTATGATAATGGTTGTGAATTTTTAAGGGGAGAAATAGAAGAATGTGATTTAAACCTAAAACAGAAATTTAAAGAAGATGTTCCTTATACAGATAGATGGTGGAAGAAAAAAGCTATTAAAAGGTATAAGAGTGTATGGAATCAAGGTAGGATTAAACAAGAACAATTATTTTATTGGGATGTAATAGACCTACAATGGGATATTGCAAAAAATAGATATATAAAGGAAGTTGGTAGATGACAGAAAAAATATTACTAATATCTCTATTTGTTATTGAAATAGTAGCTTTTGCTTGGTTAATTCTAGAAGCGAAAAAATCTAGAGAACAAAGACAACAAATATTGGATGTAGAGAGACAGATTCTAAGTCTAGAAAGAACTATTATAGATATGGAAAGAAAAATCCTAAAAGAAGTTGGTAAATAAATTAAATATATTTATATTTGTACCAGTAAACGAAGTCTAATCAAAAAATAAATTAAAATGGGAAGTAATAGTAGAAAAACAACATTGGGGAATTATATTTGTAAAATCGGAAAATATGACATTCGTCAAAAAATAGAACAACCGAGAACAAAAAAACTCCAAGGAAGGATTGATATGGTTCCAGGAAGTAAAGAAGCTTCAATCTGTCAAGGTAGAAATGTAATAGAGAAAGGGTTTAAAGATTGCGTAGATGCGATAAAGAAAGCCTATGAGTTAGTAGTAAAAAATGGGGAGGCTCAAAACGTATGTAAAAGAACCTTGAGGAAGTACAAAATATCCTAGTCAACATAATAAGGTAAAATCACAATTAAACAATATTTATTAATAAAACTATCACATGAATATGGGTATTACCGATATACTTAAAAAATTAGTGCTAGAACAGAGTCGTTACGAAGTTTTAGTAGATAAATGGGCTACAGGCAAAAAGAAAGCTAGTGGGAAGAAGGTTAAACCTAAGATAGAACTAGATATATTACAAGACTTAATGCAAGCAGACCCAACCACTAAGGGCGAGTTTGAAGGAGATAGAGACACTAGAGAGATTACAAAAGTAGGAGCTTACACACAATGGTTAATTAAACAATGGATGTCACTACAACAAAAAGCAGATGCGGAATTCGCATATGGAAGTCCAGACTGGGGAATTGCTTTAGAAAGACACCAAAAACTATTCATGGAAGACTTATATAAAGTAACAGAAGATTTAATGAAATTCGATTACCTAAAAAAGACTGGTAGATATAAAGGAGAAAAAGACATAAATAGGATTCCATCTGTAGAAGCATTATATGACCAAGTAAAGGATTACAAAATAAGTAAAGAAGAACTTACTACAACTAAGGCAGAAAGAGTGAGAGATGATGCTGAGGTGGTTTATGAAGACTCTAATTGGTTAATACTAGTACCAAAGACTAAAGAGGCCTCATGTCATTATGGGGGTGGACAATCTAGATGGTGTACAGCTTCAAAGTCTAGTAATTATTATGACCATTACGCTAAACAAGGTCCTTTATATATGATTTTACATAAAGAGGATATGGATAAATCACCGCAAGAAAGTAGAAGTCACCAATTCCATTTTGAAAGTAATTCATTTATGAATGCAGAAGATAGGTCAATAGAGTTAGGTTCGTTTTTTCAACAATACCCCGAGTTAAAACCATTCTTTAAAGATAAGTTCGCTAAGTTCTTAACTGACAAGTTTGAAAATACTGTAGAAATATCACAAGGTCAAGGTGCGATTCAGAGATATATTCAAATATACGGATTTGAAGATTTATTAGATAGATTACCACCAACACTAGAAAGGTTAGATATGGATGGGGGTAGAAATAGTAGTACAGCTAATCCATTATCACCAAAAATACTAAACTTTAAGAAGTTAAAGGTATTACATGTGGAGAATAGTTTATCTGAATTACCTGATAATCTAGGTACACTAACAAATCTAGAGTTTTTATCTGTACCTAATAATCCAAGTTTGAAGTCAATACCTTTATCTATATTAAATGTACCTAATTTGGAGGTTATAAATATAAGAGGTAATAAACAGTTAGAAGTTCCTCAAGAAATTACAGATTGGGGTGAACAAGAAGGTCACTTCTTAATTCAATAGGTTTAGGCGGCCACTAGTCTAGATAGAATCTTCATAAGTTCATCATTACTTTTACCCTCACCAGCTTCTTCTACAGTTTCTTGACTACTTAAATGGTTTTGTTGGTCTTCACTTAAACTATCCCACCATTGTTCACCTTCAGGAGTTTCTAGAAAATCTCCCATTACACCAGCCTTTTCACCGGTACCAACCCCAGCGAGTCTACCATACATTTTTGTTCTAAAACCTAAAGTCCTTAAAGCACTTGGGGTCATTAAAGCTATAGAAGCAGATATTATATTTTTATTACCACTTGTTAAGTTTTTTGCAGCTTTAGAAAATCCTCTTCTTATACCTAATCCAGTAACAGTACCTAATTTAGTAGTTTTAAGTGATGATTTCATTACTGCACCCGAAGAGAAAATTTTCCACCATCTTCCAGCATCTTTTGCGACTAGACCGATACCTGGTACTTTCTTTAGTTTACCCAGAATACCATCCATAGGTTTTTTAGCTCCCTTTACAAACGCTTCAGCACCTTCTTTAACCCCTGCTTTCCCTAAAGCTTCAGACACTTTACCCGCTTTACCAGTTTTAATGGCTGCATCAACACTTTTAACAGCTCCTTTACTACCTCTTAACATTAAAGAGAAAGGTTTTGCAACAACATCACCAACATACGGGACTATCGCCACCCAACTTAAAAATGCGAATAACCATCTCCCTTGACTAGCGTATGATATACCATTTGCCAAATCTACTATACCGGTAGGGTCAACAATACCTACTATATCGCCAACAAAGTTCCAATCAACCTCATTTAAAAGTTTTTGGTTCTTCTTGTTATTCTCCATATTACTTTCTTTTAGAATGTATTGTAGTTGTTTTTCGGTAAGTACTATTTTATTCATATTAATATCTTTAGTTATAAATATTATGGTATTAAAGAAAAAAGTTTTTATATTTGTGTGACCTTATTAATATTTATATATAATGGAAATAGACATTCAAATATACATCACTAACATTAGAAATTTTTTTGAGACTAACGAACAGGCTCGAGAACAAATGTTTAATATACCTTATGCTGATGAAAAGATGTTTTATGAAGGTTTAGAAGAAGTGGCGACGAAGAACTATGAGACACACGGTGACCCAACACTAACAAAACAAGAGATATCAGACCTAATACAGGATGTAATACAACAAAATATTAGAAACGAACTTAAAGAATTGATAGCTAAGGATATGGTAAAGATTGTGGATGTTAATGATGATGGTACACCCATATTAAAAGTTACGCCAAAAGGTATTAAAGAAATAGAAACACCAGAAGGGCCATTCCAAGAGATACCAGGTTACGGCTTTATGGGTCTTAATTAAGACAACTCAACCCAAGTCTTATCAGGATTAAAGTATATTACATTAGCAGTATCTGTCCCATAACCTAAAATTCTTACATAATCTGCAGAACCAGAAGGGGCAGTGAAATCTACAAAACCAGCATTTTCAGATACATAACATGGCATACCTTTAGCGAAAGTTCCTTGGAGGTTAGAACTATAATCATAAAAACCTCTAATTAACATTCCGTCACTTACTGCGGTTCCTAAAGCTATAGCTATTAAATTAGTAGCACCACTTACAACATTGTCAGCATCTGCGTTATACCAATAACCGTCAGTATGTAACCACATTAGTGTTCCAGCAGATAAACTATTTGCGTTCGACTCAATCCCAAAAGTAATTGCTTCACCACCTCCAGTATTATTAGCTAAGTTTGTTGGGTTATGATGTACATCTAATTTAACTTTAGGGTCAGTATAACCAATACCTATTTGACTTACCGCACTATCAGTATATTCATCATTTCCATATATAATATTAGCGATATTCATTTGGTAATCTGCTGTTGCTGATGGTGGGTCCGCATTAGGACCTATACTAATATTATAATCTCCAGTTGTTATATTATCACCAGCTTGATAACCTAAAGCAAGATTATATCTACCGGTTTGACTATTTTTCATGGCTTCAAACCCCATTGCCGTATTTCCTGTACCAGCATATGTCACACCACCATTCCCTAATGTTTGTGAACCTACAGAAGTATTGTAAATACCATCTAGAGAGTAGTATTGACTGCTATACCCTACAGCTGTATTATGTGTATTAGTGGTAACACTTTTTCCTAAAGAACCACTTGTGGTAAAGTATAATGCATTCGCACCTATTGCAACATTATAACTGTGGTAGGTGGTACCATACGACGCGGTCTTACCTACAGAGGTATTCCATGAACCTGTGTCCGAAGTACTTAACGATTGTAAGCCAACAGCGGTATTATAATCCCCAGTAGTTACTCCAGCAAAAGCAGCAAAACCAAACGCGGTATTCTGTACTGCAGTACTCATCGTACCCGTACCCATTGCCAATCTCCCAACCGCAGTATTAGATATACTACCAGATGACCAGTTTGCCCCAGCATCATCACCAATGTAAACACTACCAACCTCTGGGCTCTTGATTATACAGTCAGAACCTACCAGTATTGAAGTAGTTGCCGATATAGTTCCTCCTACAGTTAAACTTTGATTTGGATTTGTAGTACCAATACCAACAAAAGTACTAGAACCACCTGTGTAGATAATTCCTTGAGTTCCTCCTGACCACCTCCCAACTGCTACTACACCCTCACCAATTATTTTAATTAGACCATATAAATCAGTACCAGCACTATATATGGTGTTAGCATTTGATGAACCACCAACATCCAAATCAAAAGCAGGTGAAACATTCTTAATACCTACCCTAGCAGTACTACCTTTTAATCTTAAAAGTTCATTAGAGTACAAGGTCCCAGACTTGTAAGCTCCAAGAACTAAATCACAATTAATTAAAATTTCTGCGTCTGGACCTTGTGGGTATATAAAGAAATCACCTGTCCCTTCAGCTCTTTTCTCACCTATATATAGGTTAGCGTTATCCACTGTATCGGACTTGGTATTAAAGAAATTTGCCAGTGCTATAGCCGTGGTTGGGTCGTTGGCCTCAGCAATGGCACTAACTGAACCAGTTTGTACACCGTCTATGGTTATTCTAGATGTGGGTACAGAAGTACTACCAACCATTAAAGAAGCTTTTGAACCATCAAATACAGAATATTGTGTGGTGCCGTAAGCTATTTTTACATCATCATCAGGTCTTAAAAGAATATCATCATTAGCGTCAATTACTAAATTATTAGAGTCTTCACGTATATAAGTCTGATTATTTACATCATAACCAAAATATAGGTAACTATCTTGTGTTAAAGATATATTACCAGAACTAGTGGTATTACCACTAATGTTTAATTGTTGTTTAATATTTGTGTTTCCACCTACATCTAATGTAGTAGTAGCAGAGACACTACCTTTAACGGTTAAAGTTTTGTTAGGGTCTTCAGTCCCAATACCAACATAGTTAGTAGACCCTCCGGTATATACGATACCTCTAGTACCAGCGGACCAGTAACCACTACTACTACTTGTAGAAGTTGCACCCGTTAAAAAACCACATGCACTAAAGGTAGCACCACTTTGTCTATAAAAAGTAAGACATCCAGTTGTGGAATCATATGTGGCACCAGTTATATAAGGTCCAGTTAACCCACTTAACACACTTGTACAACCAGTTAAAATATTACAATCTATAAAAGAATAAGGGTTAATACCACACCCGTATAGTTCTTCCATCCCCGAAATCATATTTGGGGGTAATACATCATTAAAAATATAACCTAAATCCCAGCAAGGGTCACCTGGTTTACAGTCTGCATAACTCATTATATTATTTTATAGATAAATACCTTGGACTCTTAATAGTGATTATCGGTATTGTTGACCACTTCGTAATAATTTACCTTCAGTCCAATCTCGGTAGTTAGGGCCTAGACTATAAACAAATTGCCTACCCTCTCTTTCCATTTTTACAATACCAGAATCTTTAATTGATGCAAAGAACATATTGTTGTGTGCTCTAGGTCTAGGGTACCCTAATACGTCCATATAAAATTGATTAGAGGTAGACCTTGGATTTTGTTTAATATAGTCTGTGAAGAGTTGGGTCATACTACCTTTCTTAGGTGGGTATTTAAACGCGTAAGAGGAAACATACGAGGAAGGTTCCCATGTCGTGTATTCACCACCAACAGCTTGTTGTACTTCAGGTGAATCTAAAACTTGTTTAACTAATGGTCTGTAAATGTGATTTAAAAACCCTTGAAGGTTACTCTCCACAGAACTCCAACCCGAAGGTTCCGGGTTCAGATAGTGTTCGGAATTAAAGTGGATAGGGTTAAGAACTGTCTCCCCATAGGTTTTGCTCCACGGTTCAAACCTTAAAATATCATCACTATCGAAAGGAATTTCCATTTCACCATTAAGAAATGGTGTAGCTTGTACTTCTATTATGTTATCGTTTGTTTGAGTATCATCTGGAGTACTAAACCAGTACCAAACCCTTCCTCTAGTGTCATCAGGACCTATGTGTAACCTCCATATACCACTCTGAGTCTTAATAGTTTGTTGTTTTTTAGTCTTTAACACATAATCCACCAATAACTTTCTAAATTCTTCTGGTGACATATTTTTTGGTTTTGGTGGACTACTTCCCTCCCAATTATCAAAAATAGTTTGTTGTAACCTCTTAGGTAAAAAAACTTTAATTGCATCCATTACATCATCCTCTAATTTATTATCTTCTTCATCATAATACTCTTCGGCACCATCCCAAGTCACGTGCATTGCAATTTTATAGAATCTACCAAGTTGTCTCGTCTTATCTATAATATAATATAAGGGTCCTTTAGCTGAATAATCTTTAAAATGATTAGTATTTTCAGATGTGGTACACCATTTAGTACCAGCTCCATAATAACAAGAAGCCTCCAGTGTATGAGGTTTCACCACCAACCATCTGTTATCTTCATATATCTTTTCTCCCCCTTTTTTTGCTTCTTTTTCTTTTTGTTTTCTAGTTTGTCGAGACTCTATTTCATCCATCACCCTTTCTAATGTTGCTATAGTATTATATGAATCTATATTCCTTGGTGAGTTTGATATTGGAGCCTCAGAATAGAAAGCCATATCTTTTATAAGTTCTGGTGTTAATCTGTCTACATTTTTATGAAATCTTTGTATCAATGAGGATATGTCATTAGGTGATGTTCCTTTTTCTTCTGGGTTAAGGTACATCTTAACCATCCACATAAGATATTTGTTATTACCTGAAGGGTCATTCTGCACGAAATGGTCTAATACACCTTCTACATTAGTACTAGCACCAATCCCAGCTGGATTACCTGGTTCTGCGACAGGCCAAGACCCAACAGAATCTTCAAAATACTTTTGTGCGTCTTCTACTCTCCCTTCTATTAATATGTTTTTTAATCTTCTCATTAATTTATTCTATAAATATAGTACCATTCACCGTCTAAGGAAACCTCTCCTTCTTCACCATCATAACCTGATAGTCCATGACCTCTACCATCCGCATCTAGAACCCCTTGAATAAAGCGGTCTCTATCAATATATCTTTCCATAGTATTAGGGTTATCCCACCCATAGTCTCTTAGAAACTCCATAGGGTCATCCCTTACATCCTGCATTCTCCCCTCAACATACCTATCTTTAGCCTCTTGTGTGAAATCATAATTATCAATATCTTCTAACATATCTTCTTTAGTTTCTTCTAAAGCTTCTATTTGACCGACCAAGTATTCTCTATCTGATTCGTTAGAGGTTTCTTCTAATTCTTCTTGGTGTTCACCTATCTGTTCATCTATTGCTTCTATCTGTTCTTTTGCTTCATAACTTAACTCTGTATCATCTACTTCATCTAAATAATCTTCAGGGGCCTCCTCCATATCCTCATAAAACATATCCTCAAAATCATCAGCTACTGCATCCTCATCGATATAATATTCCATAAATCCTGGACTGAAACCTTGAAAACCAATGTCATCTATTAAATTGTCTATTTGGTCCCATGCAGCGTCATCAGCCATTTGGTCGTCACCCACAGCGTATTCAGCACCTTCATACTCAAATACCGGTAAATCATAATGGTCATACTCATCATATCTTAGGTCGTATATGTCATGTGCTTCTTCTTGTAAAACAGTAATCTCCTCTTCTAAATTATTTAAATCTTGTCCATAGTCTTGTGCTCTTTCACCATTTGGGTCCGCAATAACTTCAGGGTCATTGTCCATCTCACTTCTCATATCTTCAATCTGGTCCCTTACGTCTAGTATTTCACTTGTTTTATCTTCAAATTCACCATTATCCGTCAAATACTCTAGTAGTGCATTAGCCATTGTACCTATAGTTCCAGTTTCTCCTTTTTTCCATAAGTCTTGTTCTCTTCTTTCAATTGCGTTAGATTCAAGACGTTGTTCCCTTTCTCTTCTTCGTCTAGCCCATTCAGCTTCTCTTGATATTCTTTCTAATTCTCTTTGTTTTTCTGCGTCACTGATTTTTGCTATTTCCTCCTTGTAAGTAAATTCAAAATATTCTTTAATCTTATCCAGGATACCATAATTGTTTAACTCATCACTATATTCATCAGCCGGACCCATCGTACTCATTACATTATCTTGTGCGTCATACCAAGTATCCCCACCCTTATAGGTTTTGTTTATCGCAATTTTATAAAAAGGGTTTGATGTGGGTGCTTTTTTATTTAGTATATAAAATAATTTTCCCTCTTTATCGTAATTCGTAAAATGTGAAGGGCTATCTTTAGATGCTGTACACCATTTGGTACCTGTTCCATAATAACACGACGCAGTATGTGACTTAGGGACAACTATTTTGTACTTATCATCCTCAAACACCACCTCAGACTCATCGTGAGTTTCTATATTTCTTGTTTTTTCTTTTTTGTATTGTTCTAGTGAATCCTTTACCTCTTGTCTATCACTATATTGGTATAGGTCTTTCTTTTTAAGGTTAGGTCTTACCCTATCAAATTCTTCTACAGTAGTTAATAAACCATTAAGAACACTAGTCCCTAGACGAACTAACTGTTCTGGCATAGTAAAGTCAGCATATTCTGGACTAGAAACCTTATCCTTCCAAGTCTTAGCAATCCATTCTAAATATTTTTGATTAGGTGCTATAGCAGCACTACCAGTAACCATAGGTTCCCATACTTCCGTAGGTATATCATATTTTTCCTTTACTTGGGATACTCTATTTTCCGTTATTAACATCAATTTAATTTTATAATAAATATTCGTTACCTTCAATGGAAGAATAATTTAAATCGGTTAGTATTTATTTAATGTACAAAACAATATATTATTTAAAAAAAAAAGTTATGATTAATACAAATTTACCAAACAATTACACACCAACAGGAGTAGAAATTACTTTTTGTGGGAAAGGAAGTTGCAAATGTCCAGCAATTGATATTGATGAAAAAAGAGACGATGTAGTAATAGGTGGAGAAGAAGAAGGTTACACTACTTTTACCAAAGAACAATTTAAATTGTTTATGGAAGAGGTAAAAGGTGGTACTTTTGACAAATATCTACAAGATTAAAAATGGGGTGCGGTTGTAAGAAAAAATCTTCAGTTAAAAGACCCATGCCTGACCGAACAGACCAAATCCGGGAAAAACTCAGAGAAATCGCTCAACAACAAATTAAAAAGAAGTCTAAGTAATTAGACTTTTTTTTGTTGTATTTATTAGTATGAAACTTATCCATACGATATCTTCTTTATTAGTGGAACAAAAACCCATATCACCCAATTCTTGGCAAGAAAGAGTTTTCCAAAGTTCTGACATAGATGATATTTTGCCTATTATAAAATTATTTGGTGGTGATATACATGAAATATATAATGCTTTAGAGAAGACAGGGAGGGGTGAAGATTTCTTACAACACATAATAACATTTTGGTCAGTAGAAAACTCGTTAAGGTATGTTATTGATACTTTAGGTGGGATACGAAATTGGAACAATGGTAAGATGGATAATGATTTAGTGGATAAGTATGTGGTCGACCCTTATTTAGAGGATATGAGATACATTACTAAAGATAAGAACGGTAGGATTATTTTGGAATTAATGCCAGGTGAAGAGGCTGAATTTTTTAGTGATAGTGGTGGTCGTGGAAATTATGATTGTTATGATACCGCAAAACAAATATTCAGTGACGAAGGATTAGAGTGGGAACCTTACGATGAGGTGGATAATATTGAGAATCTTATAGAAGACCTAAGTGAAGAAAACTACGTAAAATTGGTTCGTTATATAGGAACGAAATACCAAAACGAAGAGGTGAATGCATGGAGAGAAGAGTTTGAAAACCAAAGAGAGGCCAATGGGATGCTTATTATAACTCCTTCTTTTATGAATGGTTTTCTTCCAGCCACTGAGAGTTCTAGATATAGCCTAGCTGTTTTACTCGGTAATACACCTGAATTAGTAGATACAGAAATAGAAATACAACATGCCTATAGTAGAGCGTGGAATGATGTGGTTCTTAATCAGTTCTATACAGAATTCCATGAGGCATTCGACTCATTCTTAGGGAAACCAATAGGTGAAGGAACAACATATACCCATAGACATGTAACAAACCCCCAAACTGGAAGAAACGAATATTCGAAAGTTCAGGTACCTGTAAAATATTTTGACGTAACTGATAGAGCAAGAGCAATGATAGTTAGACATGCATATGATATTGATAGTCCTGAAGATTTTATAAGTATGATAAAAGAATTTGAGATGGATATACTTTGTCCCCAGGTAGATGAGTACCCATATGATGAAAAAGAAGTGAATAGGTTGTTCCAAGAGTATCTATGGACATATTTATAATAAACAAAATTAAAAACTAAAGTAGTACTTAAAAACAAACAGAAATTATGACAACACCCGCAAATTCAAAAGCATGTAAAGATGCCAAAATCGCAGAAGCTACCGCAGCAACAGCCCTTGTTGCAGCAAGGGAAGTATTAATAGGAGCTGTGGCGGCAGCAGCCGTTACCGCGGCAGCGATACCACCATTAGCAACAGCAGCCGCACTAGCAACTACCGCAGCAGCAGCACAACTAGGTTTCGACCCAGTTTGTGACGCAGCAGCAGTTGCCGCAGATGAGGCTCTAGCTACCGCAACTGCCGCTAATGCAACAGCCGATACCGCTGTATCCACTGCAACAACTGCATTAAGTGTCGCTAAAGTTGCCGCAGTAGCAGCAACAGGAGCAGTAACCGTAGCGTGTACCTAATAAATAAAAAAA